>UMHC01061541.1_pt1 | contig 14462 bp, 13 predicted proteins | sample 1965381 | NCBI WGS metagenome assembly UMHC01 (sample SAMEA4836083, study PRJEB28245) | human gut metagenome | biome: gut microbiome; material: fecal sample | place: Denmark | collected 2008 | reverse complement strand
GATTATGATACGGTTTGCCAAGATATAGATGAACTCGTCGGGCTAGGCCGCTCGAGGGACGATATGGCCATCGTAGGCAAGATGAAGGCGATCGTCCCCGAGTTCAAAAGCCGGCACTCTAAGTACGAGGCGTTGGATAAATAGGGAACCGGATATTGATGTGTGGGATAGAAAATAACTAAGTTGTCAAAAATACTGACTTTTAAAAGGAGATATACTGACTAGCTCTGAGAAGATATACTGACTTGCCTTGAGGAGATATGCTGATTAGGACAAGTCAGTATATCTTCTTCGAAAAGCGAACTTTTGTGTTGCTTTGAGTATTATGGTGCGATAAGCCAAAATAGAGGACTGAAAATTGATCGTTTAGGGAAATAACGTTATATTTGTCTTGACGAACCAATAAACAGAGACGAAGATGGAAGGGCGGCGATTATATCCGATAGGGATACAGACATTCTCCAAATTGAGAGAGGGGAATTATGTGTATGTAGATAAGACGGAATTGGTCTACCGAATGACACACGGCGCGTCTGATTATATATTCTTGAGCCGTCCCCGCCGCTTCGGGAAGTCGTTGCTTACTTCTACGCTCCATAGTTATTTCGAGGGACGAAAGGAATTGTTCGAGGGTTTGGCTATCGAGTGTCTGGAGAAGGAGTGGACAAGCTATCCGGTGCTTCATTTCGACATGAGCACGGCGAAGCATATGGACAAGGATCGGCTTCTGAGTGAGCTGGAGAGGAAATTGTATGGTTACGAGCAGATATACGGACGTGATGAGAGCGCTATTTATACGAACCAACGTCTGGAAAGTCTCATCCAACGTGCCTACGCCCAGACCGGTCAAAAGGTGGTTGTCTTGATCGACGAGTACGACGCTCCCTTGCTGGACGTGGTGCATGAGGAGAAGGAGCTGCCGAAGCTTCGCGACGTGATGCGTAACTTCTATAGTCCGCTGAAAGCCTGCGATCCTTATTTGCGTTTCGTATTCTTGACAGGTATCACGAAGTTCTCTCAATTGAGCATCTTCAGCGAGTTGAACAATATCAAGAATATCAGCATGCTCCCGGAGTACGCCTCGCTCTGTGGCATCACGGAGGAGGAAATGCGTGAGCAGATGGGCGAGGATATCGGTCGTTTGGCCGACAACCTCGGCGTTACTCCGGAGGGTGCCTTGGGTGCCTTGAAATCGAATTATGACGGTTACCATTTCACGTGGCCGTCGCCCGATATATACAACCCGTTCAGCCTGTTGAACGCCTTGACCGACAGTAAACTAAATTCCTATTGGTTCGGTAGCGGTACGCCCACCTATTTGATCGAGATGCTGAACAAGTATCATGTGAAACCCCAGCAAATAGGCGCACGCAAGGTTTTGGCAGAGTCGTTTGACGCACCCACGGAACGGATGGTCGATATTACGCCCTTGCTCTATCAGAGTGGTTACATCACGATAAAGGATTATTCCTCGCTCACGAATTTGTACACGCTCGACATCCCAAACAAGGAGGTACGTATGGGATTGATGAAGAGTTTATTGCCCAATTATTTGCATCAATACACAGCGGATGGACTTACTACAGTAGCCCTTCTTTTCGAGGCGATCTCTGGAGAGCGGATGGACGATGCCCTGCGTTTATTGCAGACCTTCCTGTCCACCATCCCCCAATGTGACAATACGGATTACGAGGGCCATTACCAGTCCTTGCTTTACACGATCTTCAGCCTGCTAGGAATGTATGTGGACGTGGAAGTCCGTACCCCGAAAGGCCGTGTGGATATGGTGATGCGCACACCGACAACACTCTATGTCGTGGAATTGAAGTTAAACAGGACCGCAGATATAGCCCTTGAGCAAATCAATTTGCGCAATTACCCGGAGCGCTTCGCCCTTTGTGGGTTGCCGATCGTAAAGGTTGGAATTAATTTTGATAGTGAGCGGCATATGTTGGGGGATTGGGTTATCGAATAAGGAACCTAAACGTAATTTTTTTACCAAACTCAGTTAGGACACTTCAAAAGTGTCCTAATTAAGAAGTATATCCTAATTTGAACACTTACTTCCTGTCCCTCCCGATATAAAACAAATGACTTAACTGTGAATCCTGTTGTATCTTCCCCGAAAAAAGTCTTCCAGTCTAGTACAAATACTAAGCTTTGGGATAAACAGGCCGGAGTTTGGGAGGAGTAGGTTGATAAATACTTCATCTTTTTTGAAAATTAGAAAGATGAGAAATGTTTGGTGCTAACGAAAAAATAATCAAATGAATAGAGAAATCAAGATAGCCGTAGCCGGAACCGGTTATGTAGGACTAAGTATTGCCACTTTGTTGGCACAACATCATCAGGTAATAGCAGTGGATGTCATTCCAGAAAAGGTAGAGATGCTTAACCGTAAGCAATCTCCCATACAGGATGAATACATAGAAAAATACTTGGCAGAGAAGGAGCTAAATCTTACGGCAACGTTAGATGGAGCCTCCGCATACCGGGAGGCAAACTTCATTGTCATCGCAGCTCCTACGAATTACGATCCGGTGAAGAATTACTTTGATACGCATCATATAGAGGATGTGATAGACTTAGTGCTAAGTGTTAATCCGGAGGCCATAATGGTCATTAAATCGACTATTCCTGTGGGCTATTGTCGGAACCTTTACTTGAAATATGCCAATAGGGGAGTTCAGAAATTGAACTTGCTATTTTCGCCCGAGTTCTTGCGTGAGAGCAAGGCGTTATACGACAACTTATATCCAAGCCGTATCATCGTGGGAACGCCGAAGCTTATAGCTGATAATCAATTCAACGATGAGAACGAGGCGATAAGCAAAATTGCTGATATTCCGGCATTGGAAGAGGCGGCTCGAACATTTGCGGCCTTGTTGCAAGAAGGAGCCATCAAGCAGGATATACCTACCCTGTTCATGGGAATGAAAGAGGCAGAGGCTGTGAAATTATTCGCTAATACTTATCTAGCTTTGCGAGTAAGCTATTTCAACGAGTTGGATACCTATGCGGAGGTGAAGGGATTGGATTCGCAAGCGATCATTCAAGGTGTAGGTTTGGATCCACGAATCGGTACACACTATAACAACCCCAGTTTTGGATATGGAGGTTATTGCCTGCCTAAAGATACCAAGCAGCTATTGGCTAATTATCAAGATGTACCTCAGAACATGATGAGTGCCATCGTGGAGAGTAACCGAACTCGTAAGGACTTCATTGCAGATCAGGTATTGCGCAAGGCCGGCTATTACGGTTACAGTGACCGGAACGACTTCCAACACTCGGAGGAGAAGGATTGCGTGATCGGAATCTATCGCCTGACGATGAAATCGAACAGCGACAACTTCCGCCAGTCTTCTATCCAAGGCGTGATGAAACGTATCAAGGCGAAAGGTGCCCGTGTGATCGTCTATGAGCCGACGTTGGAGGATGGCAACTCGTTCTTCGGCAGTACCGTGGTGAACGACCTCGCTAAGTTCAAGGAGATGAGCCACGCTATCATCGCCAACCGCTATGATGGTTGTTTGGATGACGTAGTGGGGAAGGTTTATACGAGGGATATTTTTAGGAGGGATTAATAGACTATGGTAGGTTATTATGGATCAAAGAGTAGGAGGCCATAGTCGTATTGCTAAAAATACGATATTCCTTTACTTCAGAATGTTGCTCATTATGGGTGTAAACTTGTATATGAGCCGTTTGGTATTGGAAATATTAGGCGTAGAGGATTATGGTCTCTATAATGTTATAGGGGGAATGGTTGTCTTGTTTTCCTTGTTATCTTCTTCCTTGTCATCTTCTGTGACACGTTTTCTATCATTCGAGCTAGGACGGAACAGGGCAGATCGTTTGGAAACAATCTTTTCAATATCCTTATCTATTTATGTGGTATTGGCGCTTCTTATATTCATATTGGTTGAGGTTGTGGGCGTATGGGCTTTGGATAATTATCTTAACATACCTGAATCTCGGAGGTATGCGGCTTTTTGGGCACTTCAATTTTCTCTCTTGACTTTTGTGGTGAATTTGGTGAGCGTGCCTTACAATGCGGTAATAATCGCCCATGAACACATGAAGGCTTTCGCTTATATAAGCATATTGGAGGCTTTGCTGAAACTGGTCTCTGTCTTTATATTACGGGAGCTTCCTTTTGACAAGCTTATATTGTACGCATCCTTCCTTTTCAGTGTGGCATTGTTGGTGAGGGTATTTTATGGATTGTATTGTAATACGCATTTTTCGGAATGCGTATGGAAATTTAAATACCAGCGTTCCTTAGTAAAAGAAATGGTCTCGTTTGCGGGGTGGAACTTTATTGGAAGTTCATCTTCTTTATTGCGGAGCCAAGGTGTAAATATATTGACAAATGTCTACTGTGGCCCGGTCGTTAATGGAGCCCGGGCCATAGCGTTCCAGCTGGATTCCGGTTTGAATGCTTTTGCCGCTAATTTTGTACAGGCGTTACAGCCGCAAATCGTGAAGTCTTATGCGAGTGGGGATCGGGATTATATGATGTCGTTACTCTATCTGGGTTCTAAACTCTCGTTCTTCCTGTTGCTTTTTTTTGCTTGGCCCCTGCTGCTTGAGACTGTTTTTGTGTTGGAACTGTGGCTTGTATCGGTTCCAGACCATACCGTTCTCTTTGTCCGTTTGTTAGTATTGTTTTCTATGTTAGAGTCAATCTCCTTGGTCTTGCAACATGTAGCGAAGGCCACGGGAAGGATTCGTGATTACCAGCTGCTGGTTGGTGGATTTCAGTTGCTCAATCTTCCTATAGCATATATACTTCTAAAGAAAGGGTATTTCCCGGAGATTACGTTAGTCGTGGCTATCATTCTTTCTGCCATGTCTTTATTGGCAAGGTTATGGGTTTTAAGAGGTCTTGTCGGGTTATCATTGAGAAGTTTCAATCAAAATGTCTTGTGGGTGATTCTGAAGGTCTGTTTGCTCTCGTCTGTCTTGCCTATTGCGTTAAGCCTTTCTTCGATAACTCAACCTTATAGGTTTTTGTCTGTGACTGTAGTAAGTGTTTTGTCCGTTTTGTTCTCGATCTATACAGTTGGCTGCGATAGCTCGGAAAAGAAGTTTTTGAAAGGAAAATTAGTATGGATATTAAATAAGCGTCGATGATACAAATAGAGAATAAAGAGAGGTGTTGTGGTTGTACCTCCTGTGTATCGGTTTGTCCGCATGGTGCTATCACGATGCGGGCAGACGGATTGGGATTCTTGTATCCGGAAGTAGATAAGGATTTATGTGTGGATTGTGGCCTATGTGATAAGGTTTGTGCGTTTGATGAGAATTACGATAAGTCTTCGAATCTTCCGGATCCGGACATATACGCGGTTCGTCATAAAAAGATTTCGGAGGTTGAGACAAGCCGCAGTGGAGCGATGTTTGTGGCTTTGTCGGATTATGTGTTGGAGAATGGCGGTGTCGTTTACGGTGCCGGTTACACGGGGCATTTCCGGGTCACTCATAAACGAGCCTTATCCAAGGAAGAGCGTGACGAGTTCAAGGGGAGTAAATATGTGCAGAGTTTCTTGGGGGATACGTTCAAGAATGTATGTGACGATTTGCGTAAAGGCATGATCGTCATGTTTTCCGGTACGCCTTGCCAGACGTCGGGTTTACGTTCGCTGGTGAAATTGAAACGTGTTCCCTCTGATCGGTTGTATGTTTGCGACATCGTGTGTCATGGGGTTCCTAGTCCTCGCCTTTGGGAGGATTATTTGAATTACTTGGAAAGAAAAGAAGGTAAGAGGGTCTTAAGGGTGGATTTTCGGGATAAAAGACGTTTTGGTTGGAAAGCTCATAAGGAGTCATTTGAGTTTGAGGATGGTTATACTTATACTTATACTTATACTTATCTCTTCTACCAGCATATCATGTTCCGCCACAGTTGCGCTGTTTGTCCATTTACAAACTATATCCGGCCATCGGATATTACGATCGCGGATTATTGGGGTTGGGAACGTTTGGATAAAAACTTGAATACGGATGACAAGGGTGTTTCTTTGGTATTGGTAAATTCTGCCAAAGGGCAAGACTGGTTTGAGAGGGTAAAAAAGGATATTGACTATGTCCGTTCTGACAAGAAGAAATGTTGGCAGACCCATTTAAGCAAGCCCTCCGAGATGCATCCAAACCGGGAGGCTTTTGAGCAAGATTATAAACTTCACGGGTTCGAGTATGTGATGAGAAGATACGGGAATATCGGTTGGCATTATTGGATGAGACGGGTGATGAATAAAATAAGACGAATGGTAAGGAAAGGATTTGTGCGATGAGGATAGGTATATTGACATATCATCGTTCGCATAATTATGGAGCGTTATTACAGGCTTATGCTTTGAAGGAATATATATCCTCCTTGGAGAAGGACGTTTGTTTCATCGATTATTGGCCACATTATCATCAAGAGATGTATGCGTTATGGAAGCCAAGCCAATTCCGCAAGGCATCGATAATGGGTAAAATTCGGATGTTATTGATATATCTGCTTTTTTCATGGAAAAGGAAAAGACGGATGGTCCTATTTGAACGTTTTATCGCAAAATATATATTACCCCTCGCTAGTGTGGATGATCGCTTCGATTTGGTGGTGTATGGAAGCGACCAGATCTGGAGGTATCAAGACCATGCCTCTTATAAGGGATATAATCCGGTGTATTTTGGGGATAAAACGATAACGAGTAAGAGTAAGATCTCTTATGCGGCGAGTATGGGTGTCATAAAACTCAGTGAGAAAGACAGATCCCAACTGTCGGATTGGCTATTGAACTTGGATATGATCTCTGTCCGTGAGGAAGACTTGCGTGATGCCATACGCCCTCTGACGAGCAAGGATATCCGGTTGGTCGTAGATCCTGTCTTTCTGTTGCCTCAAGATTCATGGAAGAGCATCATGTCTCCTCGCCAACGTAAGGGGCGTTATATTCTGTCTTACAATTTGCAACTCAACTCCTTGACCCGTCAAGTGGCCAAGATGGTAGGTGAGAAGATGAGGTTACCCATCGTGGAAATTAAAGGTGGAATATATCTGTTTGACTCTGATGGTAAAAGAAGTATGGTGGGACCTTGTGAGTTCTTGTCATGGATCTATTATTCGGATTGTGTAGTTTCCTCGTCTTTTCATGGGATCGCTTTCTCTGTGTTATTTGAGAAACATTTTTATGCGACATTGGAAAGAAATGCGGGGAGAGTTCGTTCTTTGTTGAGCAGGATTGGTTTGGAGAGCCGTATCGTGTCGGATTGTGATGCCTTTACAATGAAGGACTTCTCTTACGAGGGCAGAGGACGATTATTGGCTGATTGTATAGCGGATTCCAAGCATTATCTGGATACGTGTGTGGGATTGATATAAGTAGTTTTTTACGAATGGGGGAATTATATCATGTATCGGCCTATGGCCGGATCGGTCGTTTCTTGTCGTGGATGAGTTTGAGCGCATTGTGTGTCATCATGCTCTATTCCATGATGTTGTATGTGTTTTGGGGGAGAAGCTACATCGTTTATTTAGCCATTGTGATATTTTGCATGATTCGGCTTTGTTTTTTGAAACGTACCATAAGTCGTAAGAACTTGATCGCTTGTTTTTTCTGCCTGTTGATGTACTCGGTCTTAGACTTATTTCATATTGAAGGTATTGTGTCGTTGATTTCTTATACGCTTCGGCATGTCTTTTTGGTTTGGCTGGTTATTTTGCTCTCAGAGGAGGAGAAAGAACGGTTGGTAGTACTTTTCACGAGAATCTTTACCGTGATCGTAGGAATCTCCCTGTTATTTTATGCTTTGTATTTATTGGGCGTGGATCTTCCTTATGGCACTGTGAGGTATGAATCTAATACCGGGTACCCGGATTTTAGATGCTATCTTTTTTTCCTGCTACGAAACGAACCAAGTTTGATCATACGCTTTCAGTCTGTGTTCTTAGAGCCCGGTCATTTGGGTATGGTATCGGCCTTGTTGCTCTATGTGAATGATTATAGTTTGAGGCGTCCGGCGGTTTGGGTATTGTTTATAGCTTTGTTTGTTTCCCTATCATTGGCTGCCTATGTGTTATTGCTAATAGGTCTTTTGCTGCGTTATGTCCTGATAGGTAAAGGTTTGTTGAGACGGCTTGTCTTGTCTTCTATTTGGCTGTCATTGGTGCTTGTTTTAGTTTTGTCTTATTATATGTATGATCCGGAAGCTGCTTTTTCGAAACGTATAGTCGAGCGTTTTGAATATAATGAAGAGAAAGGTATTAGCGGAAACAATAGAACAACCGCTTCTTTTGATTCTTATTATGCGCATTTCTTTCAGACGGGAGATTGTTTGCTGGGGGTAGGCAAAGAGGAATTTATCCAAGCCTCATGGGGGGTGAGAGGTGGTGGAAACAGTTCTTATAAGACTTTTATTGTTCAATATGGATTAATAGGTGTTTTTTTTGTTTTTTTGTTCTTTTCTGTATATGCATATTTGCATAAATCAAAATTGTTGATGGGGTTATTGTTTCTTTATGTTTTTTCCTTTTTGCAACGCCCTTATGCACTTTGGGAAGTGGAGTTGTTTCTGTTTATTGGATATGCAGTGTATGTGAATAAATGTTTGATTATAAGTAAAAATAGAAATGAAAAAGAAAATAAGCTATTCGATTATTATTCCCCATAAAAATACACCTAAGTTATTGCAACGTTGTTTGAATTCAATACCAAGAAGAAATGATGTACAAATCATTGTTGTTGATGATAATAGTACTTCTTCTATTTGTGATTTTAATAACTATCCAGGGAAAGAAGATCCTTATGTTAAACTTGTATTTTCGAAAAAAGGTCTTGGTGCTGGATATGCTAGAAACGTTGGTTTGAAATATGCTTTGGGAAAATGGTTGTTATTTGTTGATTGTGATGATATTTTATACCCTAAAACTCTTGATATATTGGATAAATATCAAGAAAGTGATTATGATATTATATATTTTCTTGTAGATAGTTTTGATAGTGATACATTAAAACCAGCAAAACGGCATTTGTCAAAGGAAAATTGGGTAAAACGTTTTGATAAAAATATATATCAAATGGATCAGTGGTTAAGATTTGGATATACGGAACCATGGGGAAAGTTAATTAATCATGATCTTGTGAAAAAATACAATATTAAGTTTGACGAGTCTTTGGTTGCTAATGATTATATGTTTTCTGTATTAACGGGATATTATGCGAAAAGTATAAAATTATCGAAAGATCGGTATTATTGTGTTTCCGTAAGAGATAGTTCTATTAGTTATAATTTTTTTGGTAGTTCAGAAAAGGCCTTGTCTCGGTTGTCTGTTTATGAGAAAGTTCAAATATTCTATCAAGAGCATGGTATAAGTTTAAGACCATTTTATCAACTTATATGTAAATCTTATATGTCTGATAGTTCTATATTTAAATTATATATGAATGAATGTAGAAAAAGATATTTTATTCCTTGTTTATTGTTAAAATGTTTGTTTTTTGGAGGAATATTTAAGTTTAAGCAGATTGTGTTAAATCGTTATATTTAATTTTGAAACCGATGTTAGATTGGTCGTTAATCCAATTTCTTCTATAAGGTCATTAGACAATAGTAGTCAAAGAAGCTTTTTAGTAAGTACTCAAACTAGAGCTTAGAATTAAAACTTCTGCCTTCATTGCAAACAAAATTTAAGCATTGTGTATGGCAACGAAAATTTAGTACATTTTTACTTCCTGTATTTAACAAAGTCCCTTCCTCAAAGCGAGTCGGTTTATTTTTATTGAAAAAATCTTTAATGCTTGTAGGGACTATATCAACTTATTCCTTGGTAAGATCGTATTAAAATCTGAATTGATTTTTAACACTGCTCAGCCTAGGGTCCAGCAAAGTGCCTTAATTAAAGGATATACTCTAAATTGAGTACTTATGTAAAATTTTAGATAAAGGTTATAGTTTTTATACCTTTTCAACCATTGTATTAGATTATTATGAAAAAGCAACATAAATGTATATTATTTTGTTTTTTTATTATGTATCTAATAATGCGAGGAAAGAGTGAATGTAGTACTTATCTATTTAGATAGATATGTGTTGTTATTTTGGTGTCTATGGATGTTGTTTATGTTTTTGTTGTTTTATTAAAGTAAATTATTATGATTGCAATTCTAATGTCCACTTATAATGGCTCTTTATTTATTAAAGAGCAAATAGAATCTATATTAAAACAAACTAATAAAGAGTGGTTACTATATATTAGAGATGATGGTTCGACAGATGACACAAGGATGATTTTGCAAGAGTATACAAGGAAAAATCCGAGTAAGATTCATCTTTTACATGATGAGTTTATGAATATAGGGGCTGGACGTTCATTTATGCATTTATTAGAGGTAGTAAATGCTGATTACTATATGTTTTGTGATCAAGATGATGTATGGATGGAAAATAAAATAGAGCGAACCTATTTATATCTTAGAAACTTGGAGCAAAAATTTGGTAAAAATACTGCTATTGGAGTCTTTACGGATTTAACAGTTGTCGACTCCAATTTAAAAGTTTTGATGCCATCACTTTGGAAAGGGGATAATCGTAATCCTGATTTTGTACATAATTTTTACAAACAATGGACAAATAGACATGCCTCGTATGGCTGTACACAGATGTTCAATCATGCGACTAAGAAATTAGTCCTTCCTTACCGACAATTTGAGAGTACTATGGGAGCTCATGATAATTGGGTTGAATATATTCTCATTAAGAAAGGGGTATATGACTATATAGATGAGAGCACAATTTTATATCGTCAACACGGAACCAATGTAGTAGGAGCAAATTTTGGTCATAGTTATAAAGATGATCTTAATGAAATGTTTCATGATCCGATTCTGTTTTGGCGGAAAATAGCAAAAGACTATAAACGAATGAAAATTATGCCATTTCATGTGTCATTGTCAAAAGTCTTGTGGTATCGATTTTATCAAAGTATTGAAGCGGTTTTGAAGAAATCATAGTGAGCTAATTTGGATTTTTTTGGCTAGTGATATATATGATTTTGTGATGATCTTAGATTATTACGATTGATAAAAAATATGCTGTATTAGTGCTTCTATTCAAAGTTTATAAAGAGCTGGATGATAAGTATTTAGTTGTGCAATTATGAGCCTATAGATGTTTGTTAGTAGTTATATATACTAAAAAAAATAAGTATGAAAATTGAACAGGTTGATATTAAAGAATTACAAAATAAAATGTTAGAAATACTTTTGTATTTTGATGATTTTTGTACAAAACATCATTTAAGATATTCACTTTGTGGTGGATGTCTTATAGGTATAGAACGCCATCATGGATTTATACCTTGGGATGATGATATTGATTTATTTATGCCACGTGAAGATTATGAAAAATTAGGAGAAATTTGGAATAGATTTTCGGATACTGATCGATATGTATATTGCCGTACTGATAAAGATCATAATTATCATGATGGAGGTGCTTCTATTCGGGATGCAGGGACGACTTATATAAATAAGCATAGTGTGCAAGAAGATATTTGTCATGGTTTAGCTTTAGAGATTATGCCCATTGATGGTTGTCCTAAATCTTTTATTAAACGACTAAGACAATTATTCAATGCTTTTATTTTTAGCTTATTTAATGTTCAGCGATTGCCTAATAATAAGGGCTTAATTATAAGAATGATTACTAGTATTATATATAAAATTATACCATCTCAAAATATACGCTATAGATTGTGGAAACATGCGGAAAAACAGATGTCTAAATATTCTTGGAATGATTGTGCTGAGGTTACAGAATTAATAGGTGCTATTCATGGAATGCTATTGAGACATCCAAAAAAGGATTTTGAAAATGTGATAAGAAAAGATTTTGAGGGATATCAATTGCCTGTAATGGTGGGATATAAACGTTATTTGACTAGAATTTGGGGAGACTATATGAAGCTACCTCCTATTGAACATAGAGTGGCAAAGCATGAAGTTGTTTATTTAAGTACGACTGAGTCATATAAAAAGTTTAAAGGGATTTATTATTGTAATAAGTGATAAATATGTTTAATGTTAAAATAAAATGATTTAATGAATATTGCTATTGTTTTTGCAGGTGGGACTGGTCAACGAATGAATACGAAAACAAGACCAAAACAATTTTTAGAATTACATGGAAAACCTATTTTAGTTTACACATTGGAACAATTTCAACAACATAATGAGATAGATCATATTATTTTAGTTAGTATTCAGGATTGGCTAGATTACTGTTTTGATTTGGCAGAAAAATATCATTTGTCAAAAATTTGTGCGATTATTCCTGGGGGTAATACTGGACAACAATCTATTTATAAAGGATTGAGTAAGGCCGCTGAGCAGTTTTCTGGAGATTCTATTGTTTTGATTCATGATGGAGTAAGGCCACTTATTGATGAAGAAACAATTACAAAAGATTTAGAATGTGTAAGAAAACATGGTTCTGCTGTAACTGTTTCTCCAGCTATAGAAACTATAGCATTGAAAGGAGAAGAAGGTAAAGTAGGACAAATTATAGATCGTTCTCAATGTCAATTGGCTAAGGCGCCGCAATGTTTTTATTTAAAAGATATTTTGGATGCTCACTATAGAGCTCAAGTTGACGGTGGCAAAGAATTTGTAGATTCTGCTTGTTTAATGCAAAATTATGGTTATAAATTGTATACTGTTGAGGGAACGCCAGAGAATATTAAAATTACGACTCCCGGGGACTTTTATATTTTTAGAGCGATCATTGATGCAAGAGAAAATCTACAAATATTGGGTATATGAAAATTTGTGAGGGTATACAATGTATGTCGATATATGAAGATGATATGGAATCTATATTATTAGCTGATTATATAGATTGGAAAAAACTAAAAGAAAAAACAATTGTTGTTACTGGCGCTACAGGGCTGATAGGTTCAACTTTAATCAAGACTTTATTATATGTGAGTAGAAAGATGAATCTTAAATTACGAGTTATAGCACTAATTAGGAATCAAGATAAAGCAAAAAAGATATATGAGACATTTATTAAGTCTTATGATGAATTGGAATTTGTACTTGGTGATATAACAAATATAATAATTAATGCTAGTAAAATTGATTATATTATCCATGGTGCCAATCCGACATCTAGCCAATACTTTGTGAGTAATCCGGTTGAAGTAATAAGGGTTTCATTTGAAGGTACATGTAATCTTTTGGAATTTGCAAGAGAAAAAAAGGTAGAAGGTTTTGTCTATTTGTCAACAATGGAAGTTTTTGGTACTCCTAAAAGAGGATACAAAGTGACGGAGAAAGATGCTGGATCTTTTGATTCGACAAATATTAGGAATAGCTATCCATTAAGTAAGCAACTTTGTGAGAACTTATGTTGTTCTTATGCAATGGAATACGGAGTTCCTACTAAAATAGTTCGTTTATCTCAGACCTTTGGGCCGGGTGTCAGTTTCAATGATAGAAGAGTTTTTGCAGAATTTGCTCGTTGTGCTATTACTGGGGAAAATATTATATTGAAAACTAAAGGAGAAACGAAAAGAAACTATTTATATACAGCAGATGCTGTGGCTGCAATTCTTACAGTTTTATTAAAAGGTGTAATCGGACAAATTTATACTGCGGCTAATGAAGATACATTTTGTTCTATTTATGAAATGGCAGATCTTGTTGCTGAGAAATATGGTATTCAGGTTGTAGTAGAAGAACAAGATATATCTAGATTGGGATATGCAAGTACATTATATTTAGACTTGGATACTCAAAAATTAAGAAATTTAGGGTGGTTTCCTAAAAGAAATTTAAGTGATATGTATGATCGAATGATAAATGTAATGAAAGGATCATTATAATTTAATAGAATTTGCATCCCAATATATAGTAATAACCATCCAAAAGATATATTTATGGATGTAGAGGTGTTTAGAAAGATTCTACTCTCAATATTAAGCGAAAGGTTTGCTTAAAGGTATATTGATACAGAAATTCATAATTTCGATTAGAAATCTTACAATATATTCTCGTAATAGTACAAGGATACTTACAAATCAATAATATCAGTGAAAGTTGATGGGTATCTATTATTTGGTTAGATCTTATTGAGATTGTACTTATTAATAGTTTGTTTTATGAAAAAGATATCTTTCTCGCCTCCCGATATGTCAGAGGCAGAGATCAATGAGGTTGCCGAGGCTCTTCGCTCTGGTTGGATCACCACGGGGCCTAAGACAAAAGAATTTGAGAGATTAATTGCCATGTGCTGTCAGACGGAGCAAGCTGTATGCTTGAATTCGGCTACGGCTTGTATGGAGTTGATATTGCGTGTTTTGGGTGTTGGGCCAGGAGACGAGGTGATTACTTCCGCTTATACGTATACTGCTACCGCAAGCGTAACTGCCATGTGGGGGCAAAGGTTGTCATGGTAGATACCGCTCCTGA
>UMHC01027599.1_pt1 | contig 14463 bp, 18 predicted proteins | sample 1965381 | NCBI WGS metagenome assembly UMHC01 (sample SAMEA4836083, study PRJEB28245) | human gut metagenome | biome: gut microbiome; material: fecal sample | place: Denmark | collected 2008 | reverse complement strand
GACCTGGAAGCTCTTCAGGAAAAATGCAGGGCTAATGACATCGAGCCGGTCCTGCTTACCATTCCCCCAATCGCCCCGGATCGGATTTGGAAATACTACCAGCAGCCGACGGCAGAAAACTGGAAAGCGGAATTTGACAAAGTGAACGGCTGGATACGGACGCAGACCCATATCGATACGGCGGCGCCCTTTGCCATGTATGAAGACATGCCGGAAAATTTTGCGGCGGACGGCCTTCATCCCGACAAAGAAGCAAAAGAAAAAATGGGGAAAATAATCAATGAAAAATTTCCTGAAATAAGAAAAAAGATCTCTGAAACGAAAATACAAAAATAAAAGAAAGACTCCGAAAAGAGTCTTTTTCTTATGAAAGGAAATAAACGGATAGCCGGCTTCTATCATCTGTAAGCTGACAGTTTTTTCGTCTTTTGATAAAAGCGGCACTCTCGGTAAGCTGTCATCGGAGTAACAGATTCTTCACTCCGCGTCATCGTTCCGCTTTCCCACTTTCTCAAGCAGCATTTTTGTGTCCATTCAGAATGACGATTTGGGGAAAGCACGTCACTAATAATGGGGAACGGAAAGCGTCATAATGACGGAGAACGAAAGGCGTCATTCTGAGCGCCAGCGAAGAATCTATGACCGTGGTGGGGAAAGCGGTAAGAAGATAAAAGCTATCAGCTGTGAGCTGCAAGCTAACTATTCTTTTACGATAGCGAACGTGAAGGATCTGTATCCGTGATGAGGAAGACCGTAAGGCGTCATCCTGAACGAATGTGAAGGATCTATTACCGTAGTGGGGAAAACGGTAAGATGTTATTCAACGTTAAAAAAACCGCTGCCTATATAGGGAACGGTCTTTGCTGCTTTCAGTCAGGGCAGGTAATAGAGGCGATTTTATCAATCGCGTGGTGGAGCTCACTCACGATTTCCGTGTCGGCGGCTTTGTAATACATTTCTTTTCCATTGCGGCGGGATGTAATCAGTCCGCAGGCTTTCAGCAGACGTAAGTGGTGGGAAATGGCAGGACTGCTCATGTCCATGATGGCGGCAATATTGATGACGCATTCTTCCATGTGGCAGAGGATCCAGAAAATTTTCAGCCGTGTGGGATCGCTGAGCTGTTTCAGCAGGATGGATACATCGTCGATTGTCTCTTGGGACGGCAGGCGGCTGATGATACGTTCTTCATCATTTCCATGGTGGTGCGGAAGTCCGCATTTATTTTTTGTCATATGGTATACCTCTTTAGAAATTATTTTTCTTAATTGTAACATACATGGGAAAATGGCAGGATAGATTTATCGGAAAAGAGTCTTGACAAAATGTAAAAGAAAAAATATAATATGATTAACGATTAAATGGTTATTTAAATGTAAAATAAAGGAGAAGAAAAATGAAAAAAAGTTACAAGATCGACGTGGACTGCGCTGCATGCGCGCTGAAGATGGAAGATGCCGCCAAAGCAACGGCAGGCGTTAAAGACTGTGTAGTTAATTATATGCTGCTCAAGATGAATGTGGAATTTGAAGACGGGCAGGATCCGAAAACCGTTATGCAGGAAGTGTATAAGAACTGCAAAAAGGTGGAGGATGACTGCGAGATTTTCCTGAAATAAGATGGTTGGCAGAATGTTTGAATATTGGCCGGCAGGGGAAAAGAGGCTGACATGAACAAGAAACAGAAAAGAAATTTAATGCGCATTATCGTGGCGGCAATCCTGATGATTGTCCTCCATTTTGCGCCGGTAAGCGGTATGGTACGGTTCGGGCTTTACCTGGTTCCTTACTTGATTATCGGGTATGATATTTTGTGGAAAGCCTTTAAAGGCGTGAAGAACCGGCAGCCTTTTGATGAAAGCCTTCTTATGGCGATTGCCACGCTGGGGGCGATTATCCTGGCTGTTTATGAAGACGGTGATTACACGGAAGCCATTGGCGTCATGCTTTTCTACCAGATCGGCGAATGGTTCCAGAGCTATGCCGTCGGCAAGAGCCGCAGAAATATCAGCGAGCTGATGGATATCCGTCCTGATTACGCAAATGTGGAAAGAGAAAACGGGCAGCTGGAAGCGGTCGATCCTGACGAAGTGGAAGTGGGGACAATCATCGTCGTGAAGCCTGGTGAAAAGATTCCGATTGACGGCGAAGTGGTGGAAGGCAGTTCTACACTAAATACCAGCGCCCTGACAGGGGAAAGCCTGCCCCGTGAAGTGGAATCGGGCGATGAAGTCATCAGTGGCTGCATCAATATCAATGGTCTTCTGAAAATCCGGACGACGAAAGAGTTTGGGGAATCGACGGTTTCTAAAATTCTTGATCTTGTGGAAAACGCCAGTTCCCGTAAATCAAAAGCGGAAGATTTTATTTCCAAATTTGCCCGTGTATATACTCCGGCCGTGGTAGCGGCGGCGATTGCTCTTGCCCTCGTTCCTCCGTTTGTCCGTATGGGATTCATGGGGGTGCCGGCTGACTGGGATGTGTGGATTTACAGGGCGCTTACGTTCCTCGTTATTTCCTGTCCCTGCGCGCTGGTTATCAGTATTCCCCTGAGTTTCTTCGCCGGTATCGGCGGCGCGAGCAAGGCGGGCGTCCTTGTGAAAGGATCGAACTATCTGGAAACGCTCTCCAAGGTTAAGACGGTGGTTTTTGATAAGACCGGTACCCTGACCAAAGGGGTATTCCAGGTGACTGCCGCCCATCCGCAGGAAATGAGCGAAAAAGAACTGCTCCATCTGGCAGCCCATGTAGAACGGTATTCCACGCATCCTATCGCGGCTTCTCTCCGTGCAGCGTATCCTAACGAATCGGACAGCTGCCGTGTGGAAGCAGTAGAGGAAATAGCCGGGGAGGGGATCCGTGCCCATGTAAACGGCAATGTCGTATGTGTGGGAAATTCCAAAATGATGGAAGCCGTAGGCGCCGAATGGTATGACTGCCATCGTCATGCTGCGGGTACGGTCATCCATGTGTCCATCAATGGAAGATATGCAGGTCATGTGATTATTTCCGACGTGGTGAAAGAAACATCAAAAGCGGCCATTGCCGCTCTGAAATCGGTGGGTGTCGCCAGGACGGTCATGCTCACAGGTGATGCGAAAGAAGTTGCTGACGCTGTAGCAAAGGAACTTGGCATCGACCAGGTACGCAGCGAGCTCCTGCCGGCTGATAAGGTGCAGAACGTGGAAGAACTCCTTCTGGAGAATAAAGGAAACGGAAATCTTGCTTTTGTCGGAGACGGTATCAATGACGCTCCCGTGCTCACCCGTGCGGATATCGGAATTGCCATGGGCGCGATGGGATCTGACGCGGCAATTGAAGCGGCGGATGTGGTTCTTATGGATGATGATCCCATGAAGATTTCCCAGGCGATCCGGATTTCCCGTAAATGCCTGGCCATCGTCAACCAGAACACTTGGTTCTCTATCGGTATCAAGCTGGTTGTTCTCCTCCTGGGAGCGGTCGGCATCGCCAATATGTGGTTTGCCATCTTTGCCGATGTAGGCGTCATGATTCTTGCCGTACTGAATGCTATGCGTGCTCTCTTTGCAGGACGGACCGCATAAAAAGAAAGTGGATCTTGTGAAATAATAAACAATAATAATGAGAACAAATAATAACATCGACCGCGGAGGTTTCCCTGTCCCGCGGTTTTTGCATGGAAAGCAGAATGGAATCGTAAAAGAATAGTTAGCTTGCAGCTGACAGCTCACAGCTGATAGCTTTTATCTTCTTACCATTTTCCTCACCACGGGTATAGATCCTTCGCTGTCGCTTCAGGATGACGCTTAACGTTCCCCTCACCACACCGGCAGATCCTTCACGTTCGCTTCGGATGACGATTAACGTTCCCCTCTCATTATGACAGCAGACTTTGCACGGCTCAGAACGCTTTACCATTCCCCGTTTGTATTCCGCGGAAATGCAATAAAAAAGAACCGAAGTGAATCGGTTCCTGATGGACATAAGTCAGACGGTATCCAGATTTTTCAAAATTTTTCCAAGAACACCCTGGAAGATTTTCATATCCGTATCCGATACGCCCTGGTAGAAACGTCTGTCCAGGGCGATGGCTTCTTTGCGGCTGACTTCTTCCACTTCTTTTGCCCGGTCGGTGAGGAAGAGGCGGTATTTCCTTGCATCTTCTTCTACCCGCTCTTTGCGTATGAGGCCTTTTTTAATCATGGTCCGTACCATGACGGTGATCGTGGGGTTGGTCAGGTGGAGGTGGTCTTCCAGTACCTTCTGGGTGACCACTTCTTTTTTATGTGTGGACAGGTAGGCGATGATAAGCGCCTGACGGGCGGTGAGCCCATATTTCTTCATGATGGAAGACTGTTTCAGGAGCATGCGTTTATGTGCTTGCCCCAAGTTATACGTCAGCCCCATCTGGTCGCTTTTTTTCAGGTCGTCAGGGTGTAAATGGATTTGCTTTTTCATGGATACCACCTGTCTCTGTTTATACAAAACTCACATACGGTTATAAAGGAAATAAAAGGGTACACGAGCGGAATTTACGGTAAAAACGTAAGTAACTTGCGCAGGAATGTTACGGCTGCTCTGCAGTTCCTGCTGAAGCAAGGGGAATCATGGTCTCATCACGGGGGGCTTTTCGGGGTTCCGTCATAATCCATCTGTCCCTGCTGTCGATTTCCCCGACCAGGATCCGTTCTCCTACATGGATGCGGAACAGGATATGACCGTCCGTATCAATGCGCTCTACGGAAAAATGATTACTTGAGACGGTATATGTGTTTTTCCAGACGACATTCATATTTTGACGGATTATAATCGTCATCCTGCCGTCTTTATATTCTTTTTCAAACGCGGTAAGCCGGCCGAACCCGTCATTGAAAAATACGGTAGACGCTTCATCGGCGCCGTCATCGGCGGAATAAAAAGAAGAATATAAGATTTGATTATCCATACCGGAAACGCTGTTATGGATAATAACGGCTGTCCCTTTTGCGGTATTGGCAAACGCGGTGCAAGGCAACAGAACCGCCGCTGTAAAAATGATCGGTAAATATGACCGGACAGACATGAAAAGTCCTTTCTGTAATCGGCTTTCTGATTTTGTACTGCTGCATACTAAGCTGCATGGAGTCATAAAGTTAATATTCCATCATTATTTTACCATGTTTTTCATGAAAAATGGATAGCCTGCATTGTATTTTTATATAGAGGCTAAAGAATTTTTCTTATCCTCGTTATAAAAAAGAAGCCCGCCGGTGTTTAACTTTTATGGTACCGCCGTACATTGTAATATTTCAAGTCAGTTGGTATACTAAAAGAAATATAGAGAAATTCAGCGGGGAGCAATATGAAAATTTTGGTCAGTGCCTGTCTGCTGGGAGAAAAGTGCAAGTACGACGGCGGAAGCAATTTCAATGAAACGGTGGCAGCGTTTTGCAGAGGGAAGGAAGTTATTGCCGTCTGCCCTGAAATTTCTTCCGGTATGGGAAGTCCGCGGGTGCCTGCGGAAATCGTTAACGGAAAAGTAACCGATAAAAATGGGAAAGACGTGAATGAAATCTACCGCGGCGGTGTGGAAAAGGTCATGGAGGAGATTAAAGGTGAAGAAATTGAATTAGCGGTTTTAAAAGCACGGAGCCCTACATGCGGTGTCCGTGAAATTTATGACGGCACATTTACGGGAACGAAAATCAAGGGCGCCGGTATTTTTGCCAAAGCGCTTATGAAAAAAGGAATTTCCGTGATGGATGAAGAGGAATTGGAGAGGAATTTCTTTTTGAAACATAAGGAGGAATTATGAAAAAATTATTGGCAATCACTGCATTATCGGCGGCGCTTTTTTTCGGGCAGACTGTTGCGGCGGAAGAAAAAGCGGCAGAGGAAGTAAAACCGTCCCATGTGGAAATGGTCCTTGTCCTTGATGAAAGCGGTTCCATGAGCGACCTGACCCGTGATACGATTGGCGGTTTCAATTCCATGATTGAAAAGGAAAAGAAACTGGACGTAGACGCCCATGTGACGACCGTTCTTTTTAATGATCAGTATAAGATGCTTTATAACCGACGGGAACTCAAGGATGTCAGAAAAATGACGGATAAGGATTACACGCCTGGCGGCATGACGGCGCTTTTGGATGCTGTGGGGCGTACGATCCACAAGATGGATATGGTGTCGGGAATTCACCGCAAAGATAAAGGAAATAAAGTTCTTTTCGTTATCATTACCGACGGAGAGGAAAATGACAGCAAAGAATACACTTATGCCGATGTGAAGAAGCTCATCAAAGACAGGCAGGAAAATGCGGGCTGGGAATTTATTTTCCTCGGCGCGAATATCGATGCCGCGGCGGAAGCGGAAAACCTGGGGATCGACAGAGACCGTGCGGTCAAATATAAAAATACGGGCAGCGGTGTCCGCGCCAACTTCATGGCAGTGGCAGAACTGTCGGACTCTCTTGCCAAGTCAGGCAGAGTGTCGGATGAATGGAAATCACAGGTAGAGGAAGACACGGATGAAGACATTATGGCAGCTCCGGCAGATACGAAAGAACATGCTGCACCGCCTGCGAAGCCTGTGAAGAAACATCTTGTAAGCAAAGTAAGAAAAGCAAAATAAAAAATGAAAAAGACTTTCCCGTCAAAGGAAAGTCTTTTTCATTTTTGCTGTCATTTGGGCAGAAATGGAAATTCACTGCGCCGGGGTGTTCTCACACAATGGTCATTTTTGTCTATGCAGACAAAAAAAGAGCCTTTACAGGCTCTTAATCCTTTTCAGTTACCAAAAGGATCTTTTCCTTCGCCGCATTCTTCCGGTGTCTTGCAGTATTTAATCTGCCGGCAGATGCATTTATCTTTCAGCTTGTACAGCTCCGGCATGAAGTCCATGATCCTGTTGAACGTATCATCGTTGATGGAATATTTCGTCCAAAGTCCTTCCCTTCTGGCATCAACGACGCCTGCTTCAATGAGAATCTTCATGTGGTAGCTCAGTGTAGACTGGGACAGGGTGAAATTGGAGAGAATATCACAGGCGGACATTTCCTTGCAGGAAAGCATATCAATGACGCGGAGACGCGTTTCGTCAGACAGCGCTTTAAAAATGGTGGCAAATTCTTTGTAACTCGGTTCGTAATCCATAAAATCCTCTTTTCCGCGGAAATTCCATAAGCAGGTTTCCAAGCAGTTCTATCGATACATTTAAATATGTAGCCATTGTAAATGATATAAAAGGCATTGTCAATAAATAAAAGCGTATGTATTCGAAAGTTTCATAATAAATGGGAATGAAATGCGTTTAAGGAATGGATGACATGGTAAATATGTATAAAATTATTTCATTATAAAAGAAAGAAAAACAGCTTATTAAAATGAAAACGTATATACCCGTTTGAAAAAGGTTACCCTGTTTTGCAGATTTTACTGTTTGGCTTTTTCCAGCATTTTCAATGCCCATGCAGCGGCGTTTTTAAAATCTGTTTCGTTCGGGTGCTTTTCCGCTTCCTGCAAACGCGCCAGACGTTCCGGTGTCATGGGGTGGACTTTTTCCGCATGCTCATTCCGTTTTCCGATGTGGAAGGAGTGGACGCGGCCCTGTGACATAAAACCGCCTAAAAATATGTTGTCTTTTGCCAGCAGCTCTGATGAACTTTTCAGGTAGCTCATTGCCGCAGGAGAGTCGGGATAGGTGCCTGCCGTGCCGTAGATAGCGACTTTCTTTCCGTGGAGGGAAGAGAGGATGTTTCTTGACGGCATATCGGCGCCCTGGCGGTAGCCCCAGAACCCTACGTAAACCAAATCATAACCGGAAAGATCTTTCGGCTGGCGGCCAGATTCAAAAATTTCTTTTTCACAGGGCAGAGCGTCATAAATCGCTTCTCCCACGGCTTTCGTATTTCCTGTGCGTGATGACCAAAGTACGAGTGCTTTCATGATACCTCCTCAATTACTGATTTGCCTGTATATCTAAATTTCCCTATGTAATATAGTAACCGATACTGACATTTTCGTAAAGACGGCAGTTTGACAGCGGGCGTATTTCTTCATAAGATGAAATACGGAAATATTTGCAGACCGGAGGAGGCGAGGGGATGAGGCGGTGGATCATGCATGTGGATATGGATGCTTTTTATGCGTCTGTAGAACAGCGGGATCATCCGGAATGGCGGGGGAAACCGGTCATCGTGGGCGGCCGTTCCCGCCGCGGCGTGGTGGCGACTGCATCTTACGAGGCCCGCGCGTTCGGCGTCCATTCCGCCATGCCCGCGGTGAAGGCGAGAGAGCTTTGCCCTGATGCCATTTTTACAGCGCCCCGCTTCGAGGTGTACAAAACCGTTTCAGCTGAAATCCATGAGATCATGCTGCATTATGCTGTGGAAATCGAGCCGCTTTCTTTAGATGAAGCTTTTATGGATATTTCAGGTCTTTGCGGAAAGTATGAAACTCTGGGGGCGGTAGGCCGTGCCATCAAGGCGGAAATAAAAGAAAAAACGGGGCTTGTGGCATCGGCAGGCATCGCGCCCAATAAATTCCTGGCAAAGCTGGCAAGCGATCTGGATAAGCCTGACGGTCTCCGTATTATCCCTTATGGGAAAGAAAAGGAAATCCTTGCACCCCTTCCCGTGCGCCGTCTGTGGGGCGTAGGACATGTGACGGAAAGGAAATTGCGGAATGCGGGGTTTTTGACAATCGGAGATATACAAAAAGCGCCCTTCGCAAAATTGGCTTCCGTTTTGGGAAACCAGGCGTCTCTCATACAAAGGCTGTCTTTTGGCATAGATGATCGTGCTGTAGAGGCGTCACGTCAGATCAAGTCCATCGGCGACGAGTCGACTTATGAAAAGGATTTGACAGAATCTGCAGACATTGACCGGCAGATCGCCATCCACAGCGATGTGGTGGCAAAGCGGCTCCGCAGGCACAAGCTGGCGGGACGGACGATTTCCCTTAAGATACGGTTTGCTTCATTTCGTACAGTGACGCGTTCCCTCTCTCTGGAAGAGGGGACAGATTTGCAGGAGGAAATATATGCCGCCGCGCTGGAACTCAAAAAACGGATTTACATGAATGAGGGGGTGCGCCTGATCGGGGTGACAGCATCCAACCTGGCACCGCCGCTGGAAACGGTGGATCTTTTTTCGACTGTGAGGGAAAAGCAGGTCAAAGCGGCAGCAGTGATGGACGCCATACAGGAAAAATTCGGGGAGCATGCTTTGCGGAAAGGCTTCTGGCTGGAGGAAGAAAAAAGGAAAGAGATGGAAGAAAAGGAAAACAAGGAAGCGTCCGAAGAAGAGTAAGAGCTCCTTCATAGCAGATGAGTTTTACAACAGACACAAATACATGTCACAGGAGGTTAGCATGGTCAACGAAAAAAGAATGAGAGAAACGTTTGAAGAATTGGTACGCATTTATGCGCCCAGTAAAGGGGAACGGGAAGTGTGCGACCTTTTGAAAAAGAAATTGAAAGCGCTGGGGGCCTCGGAAATCATCGAGGACAATAACGGTTCCGTAGAAGGGGGGAACAGCGGCAACCTGATTGCCGTTTTTCCTGAAAATGCGGAAGGGCTTCCGTCAGTGGCGCTCACGGCACACATGGACTGTGTGGAATGCTGCCGGGGAATTGATCCTGTTCTTGAGGGCGGCGTGTACCGTTCCCGAGGAGAAACCATTCTCGGGAGTGATGACAAAGCGGGCGTGGCGGCTATTTTGGAAGGACTTGCGCTGATGAAGGAAAATTTCATTCCCCACGGGAAGGTTACCGCCATCTTTACGGTACAGGAGGAAATCGGACTTGTCGGTTCAAAGAATATAGAGGAAAAATATCTGCAGGATATTGATTTCGGCTATACGTTTGACGCGGACGGAGAAGCAGGGCATGTTTTCACCGCAGGGCCGTCGCATTACGCGATGAAATTCACATTTCACGGAAAAGCGGCCCATGCCGGCATGGAACCGGAAAAGGGATTGAATGCCATCGCCATGGCGGCAAAAGCCATTGCTTCGTGCCCATCGGGACGGATTGATGAAGAGACAACCTGCAATATCGGGACGATTACCGGCGGGCGCGCGACGAATATAATTCCCGAACTTTGTGTGGTGGAAGCGGAAGCACGGAGCCGTGACGAAGGAAAACTGGAAAAGCTGGTCGGTGAAATTGTGGCCGCTTTTGAAAATGCCGCCGGGACATTTCCTTCCGGCACACTGGAAATAGAAAAAGTAAAAGAATACGACGCGTTCCGTATCGAAGAAACCGCGCCGCTCATGAATTTATTCCGCATGGCCTGCAAAGAAGCGGGATTTGCTGTAAAAACAGCGCCCTGCGGAGGAGGAAGCGATGCGAACTTTTTCTGTGTGAAAGGATTTCCTTCCGTCCTGGTCGGCGTGGGAATGACGGATTTCCATACCAATCGTGAAAGCCTGAAGGAAAAGGATTTATATGATGCGGGGGAACTGGTATATCGCCTTTTAGAAGCGGAAAGTCATTTTGCGGGAGAATCGGAAGCGTAATTATTCGGAGAGACGGAAGAAGATATGATAGATCCGGCTCATGAAGGGAGAATGGGAAATGAATACAGAAAATAAAATGAAACGGATTGTCATCATAGCAGGGGCGGTTATTATATTCCTTTTGGCGGCGCCCTATCTTTACAAGGTGCTGCTGTATGGGGCGGGGTGGGTGATATGGGGCTTCATGGCGTATTTCGTCGGAGACGTTCCGTTGAGTGACATATTGAGTTGGTGGCATGTGTTCCTGGAGTGATCTATCGGACCGGCGGTATATCTGAAACGGAGGAGCGGATTCTCTGCTATGTGCATGATCCGGACAGTGTAACTTATGCGGCGGAAAATATAACAGACGTGGTGGGCAGCATAATCAAAGATAATCATATAGTAAAGAGAGACCGGCAATGAGAGGAGCTTCGTCACAATGGACAGTATGGAATGGTTTCTGGGAAGCGTCGCTGTATTGACTGCTGTCCTTCTTGTTGGTCTGGATACAGTACGTTCCCTGCAAAGATATCGGGTGAGACTCGGACGGCTTCTGAAAAATCTGACATTGACAGAACGGATAGAGATTGATTTGGGAGCATGGCTTGCCGTTACGGTTATTCTCGGTATGAATACATGGTATTTTAATGAGTCTGATGTGGGCATGACGGCAGCTCTCCTTCTGGCGTATATTGTCTGTGGTGTAATTAACAGTGTGCCTTTGGGATGGTGGATTCTGTGGAAAGCCCGGCAGTCCGAGCGCCTTGATTCCGGAATTGTGCCCGAATTGCGAAGAACCTTTTGCTATTTTTCCATTATTCTGTCCATGGGGGCTGCGACCGCTGTTGCTGCAGGAATGGCTGCGGCCAGTCTGATTTTTGTAAGATGGATGGCTGGGCGGTAAAGGGAAAGCCTTTACATGTCCTTTGCCGCGGCAGTGTTGCCGGTGTGCTTGTTTTGTGGACAGAGGATCCGTTTGTGAAAGAGGGGATGCGGAAGGATCCGGCGGATTAAAAGAAAGGGAGAGAGATGTTTTCGGGCGTACCGGCGGAAATTTTGGGATTGGTGGCGGGATGGGGATTTCTTCTCATCGTGGCAGCTTTTTGCTTTCCTATACGTTCGTCTTATCAGAAACCGATAGGGAAGGGGAAAATCGTAACGGCGGCTGCAGTTTCTTCTATTGTTCTCGTGTTGGGGATAGGAGCACTTTCTAATCTGTTTCTGTCATGGGAGAAAGCGGGGCCGTCATTTCTTTTGTGGCTCACAGGAGTTGCGGTACTTGAGATAGGTTTATTGCTTGCTTTTACTTACAGAAAAACACGGAGGTGGCGTAAACAAAATCCTTTATATGCTGTTGTCAGGATGGAATACCGCTATGGGTTGTGGAAAGAGCGGGGCGTCATGCTCCTTTCCATAAATCGGGTTCCTGTTCAACATTCCAATGATGCGGTTGTTGCGGGAAGGACAGCATATATTCGCGCGGGGGAACACACTCTGGAACTGGCGGGATACACAGCAAGGCATGGCTATAAACGGCCTTCATTTCCTGTGGAGGAGGGGCGGTGTGAAAAGACCGTTGCACTGAAAGCCGGCCGACGCTATCAAATTATATTTGACAGGAAACGTAAGATATTCAATATTAATGAGGGAAAATGACAATCATACGGATAGGTGCATTTTGTCTGTCAGCGTTATTTTCAGGAGGATTAAATGGAAAAACGGCCTGATTTTGAGACATTGGCTTCTTATGAAGAGTTTAAAAAATATTACTGGTACCGTAAAGAACTGTCCGGTATATGCAGAAGGCTCGGAATCGAATACAGGGGAACCAAACAGGAACTGAATCATCATATAGAAGAGTACTTTTGCGGGAAATTGGCGGAAAGGAAAGGTGTACCGCGCCTTTCTAAAAAAGTATCTGATATAGAATTACATACGCCGCTTTTGGACTGCGGTTTTTCCTTTAACGCTTTTTTCAGGGAGTATTTTGTGAAACAGACAAGAACCAGGCCTTTTAAATTCACGGCGGATATGGCGGCGGCATGGCGGAAAGTAAAGAAGGAAGAAGACAGATCGTTTACCATGCAGGATATGCTGGATGTATACCGGGGGAAATCGGATTATGCAAAGTATGACGCGTCGGTTTGTGAGTGGAACCGGTTTGTAAAAGATTTCTTCCGGGATAAAAGGAACACGGGATTTCGTTATCCGCTGCGGGCGGCGGCTGCCTTATGGCAGGCAGTAAAAGAATCTGACTTGCCGAAAGTATATTCTTCTGATTTAAGAAAAAGGTATAAAATGCTTTTGGCAAAGAAGGAAAAAAGCTTTTCCAATTTTAAAACATCCAAGGAGAATAAATGTCATGGGTAATTCCATATCTCTGCCGTTCCTGATCATGGCAGCGGGGGCCATACTCTTTGTGTATATGAGTGTGGTGATCATGGAGCTCCGCTCTGCTTATGAAGAGAGTTTCTGGAAGCAGGCGCTGAAAATAGGAGGCATCATTTTCACCTTGATAACCCTGCTCTTTTTGGGATTGGATTTTGTGCTGACCCGGTTTAGGGAAAAAGCATTTTTACTGGCGCCCGGCATGCCTATATTGGGTATCATCCTTGTGTACATGAGAAGTATTGTGCTGGCATGGCGGTGGCGGAAAAGGAATCCGTCCCATGCCCTTATCCGGATGAAAAGACGCGGCGGTTTCCTGAAAGCCGTCGGCGCCGTGATCCTTTCTGTAGACGGCGTGCCGATTCAAAAATCGAAAGCGGCTGTTGTGGTCGGAAAGAGCGTATATATTCTTCCCGGGGAGCACAGGCTGGAAATGGCGGGATATACCTTGCGGCACCAGCTGTCGAATATACCGTCTTTTCCAAGTAAGGGAAAGCAGCAGGAACAGACGGTCCGATTTACCGGCGGCAGGCGCTATATACTCCGCTATGAACCGGCGGGCAGAAAGCTTGAAATAAGTGATAACGGGCCGATCTGATTTATACCGCTGCCGTTATGTTTATGCTATAATCAAAAACCAGAGGGGAGTTATCCCGCTGAATAAAATCATGGGCTTGTCATAGAAGTCATTTTGAAAACGTTATAGGTGCACAGGAGGAAAAACATGATATCTGTATTTGATACGCAGCCCGTCATTCTGGAAGAAAAAGACGGACATGTACTGACGGTCAGCAGAAACGGTCTGCTGTATAAAGACAGCAATGGGGAAGTTTTAAAAGATGTGGACTTTGAAGACGTAAATGGGATTCTGCCTTTACGTTACCTGAATTCGAACATCAGTTATAACCTTATTTTCCGCGGCCGGAACTGGAAAAATATGGCTGCTGAGCTGGATACGGATCGGTACAATACCTCTGGCGGGCATAATATACGGGAGACCAAAGCCATTATTACCGCTTTTGCCCGTCATAAGCTGACTGATGATTTTCCGGACAATCTGGACACACTGGACTTGCCGCTGGATTATTCTTACTTTAAAAAGAGGGAAACCCGCCTGTCCGGAGGGGTGATTACAAATGGGAAAAAGGAAATCCCCATCCGTGATATCCGTCGTGTCAAATGCATTACAAACGGTACGATCAGCAATCTGTGCATCTATACTACGGATAAAGGAAGATTTTTCTTTGACATGCCGAAGATGACCGTTACCCTGAACGCTTTGACCGTTCCTTTGCTGGAAGCCGTCATGACCAGAAATACAGGGCATGGAATTGATTTCTCACGGGGTAACGGTTTTGATCAGAAAACTTCGGAATTTGTTATCATCCGTTACCTGGATTCCGGGTACTTCCTCCATAAGGACGGCACGGCTCACGAGGATTGGCAGAAGACTGCCTGTGACCGCACTGCCGGTTATGGATACGATTTGAAAATGCTTCTGCAAGAATGAATAAGATGATGACATATAAAGAGAGTCTGCAAGGCGCGGCTCTCTTTTTTGCCTGGAGCCGTTTTGCGGGATCGGCCTAAGAAATGAAGGTTCGTTTCTTTTTTTG
>UMHC01033365.1_pt1 | contig 14579 bp, 16 predicted proteins | sample 1965381 | NCBI WGS metagenome assembly UMHC01 (sample SAMEA4836083, study PRJEB28245) | human gut metagenome | biome: gut microbiome; material: fecal sample | place: Denmark | collected 2008 | reverse complement strand
CAGTTCGCCAAGCGTCTTTGGCGCGTACACAGTCACATTTTCACAAAGAAGAGCCTCCCCGGCAACCGCGGGGCTCATGAAAAAAGTAGAAATCCCTGCTTCCCGTCCGGCAAGAACCATGGAAAGCACACCGGGCACCGAACGTATTTCCCCCTGCAAAGAAAGCTCTCCGATGAACATCACCGATGCAAGAGCCTCTTTCGGAATCACCCCGCTTGCCGCCAGCACCCCCATGGCAATCGGCAGATCAAGACAGGAACCGTCCTTCTTCAAATCCGCAGGCGCCAAATTCACCGTCACCTTTTCGATAGGAAAAAAATATCCGGAATTCCGTATCGCCGACTGGACACGCTCCTTCGACTCCTTCACGGAAACCGCAGGCAGCCCGACAATATCAAAAGCCGGTGACGCGCGGCTGATATCCACCTCCACAGTAATCACATGGCCATTCAAACCAAACGTACATGTCCCAAACACCTGCGCAAACATAGCATCTCCCTCTCTCAGAACGCATTCCTCGTATGACGCAACCGCACCGCACGCCCCGGCGCCATCATGACTTCCACCACATCAAAACGGATCCGGACATCATGCAAATGACGCGCTAAAAGAAATACCTCCGCCGTATAACGGATATGCCGCTGCTTATACACAGTCACCGCCTCAATCGGTTCCCCATATAAACGGCTCCGCCGGGTCTTTACCTCGATAAATACAAAAACGCTTCCGTCCTTCATGATGAGATCGATTTCCCCATGTTTACACCTGAAATTCCGGGTGACCAAAGTCATCCCCTTCTCCTCCAGGTACAAACAAGCCCGATCCTCACCCATCCGTCCGAAAGCTGTATTTCCCATAGCGCCTCTCTATTTACCACTCTCTTCCTTTCTTATTATTGTAAGTAAAAAGAAATGCAATAGTCAAATGTGATCTGCATACTGAAACATTGAAATTACTCCATCATCGTTTTTTCCGTCCCCTCATTCGGGGATTCTTTTTTTATACTGTTTATTGTCCTGATCATGTACGCGGCTATTAAATTAGACGAGGCGTTTCCGTCCCCTTATTCGGGGATTCTTTTTTTATTGGTTTTTCATGTCTATTATGCTGATTATCGCCGCAGCGGTTTCCGTCCCCTTATTCAGGGATTCTTTTTTTATTCTCAAAGGCTGTAGATACGATAAGGAGCCAGTAGATGGCGGGTTTCCGTCCCCTTATTCGGGGATTCTTTTTTTATACCCAGAAAAAACATTGTTTTCCCCACTTCACAACTGGGGGTTTCCGTCCCCTCATTCGGGGATTCTTTTTTTATTTTCCTTGCACAAAAAGGCTTCCCTCTGACGCAATCCATACATTTCTCTCCGTACCCATCGGCATCGGCGCGGATTAAATCTTTTTCCATCCATATTGTACCGTCTCCAATTCCTCTTAATCAATATATTATCACATCGTCTTCTTTTATATCACCTATGCCCCACGATCTTACCCTTGTATGGTCATAGAGGATATAAATACGCAGGGAATCTTGCTCCACATTTATGATTCTGCTCGCCAGTTCCGATATACATTCGTATTGTTTAGGTGTCAAAAATCCTTCAAATGCGGATTTTTGCACGCGCACGGCAAACTGCTCCAGGCATCGTACCATAGATAATCTCCTTTTATTATCCGTAATGTCATAAATGATGAGGACAATATACCGATTATCGTCTGTCGGCCGCACTCTGATTTCTATTTCTTCCATTATCGTATAACCATCGGCTTTAATTTCTCTACATCTCTTTGATGCACAGCAAGACCATAGGAGTCACATTCCATTTGTATGGTATGGCGCCAGGAATATGTTCCCTGAAAATAACGATTCACCGTACGCATTTTCCTTTCATATGCTTGCAGGAATATGCGCCGTCCAATCCGATTCAGATAAATCCCCCCATTTTCTCCTTTCACAAAATAATCTTTAGATATTTCCCGGTGCGTCACAAGGGAGAGGCAGAAAGCATCCACGACAGCCGGTCTCCATGGTTCCATGAGATCGGACGCTAATGCAGGATGTCCATTTCTCAGTGCATGAAGAAATCCTATATAAGGATGAAGGCCGCAGTTTACGATTGCACTGTAAAAATCATACATAAGGAGGGTATACCCGAAACTAAGAAGGGAATTGAAATAATCCCGGGGAGGACGCTTCGTACGCTTTTCAAACCGGAATTCTTCAGGAAGGATATGCCCTATCGCCTGAAAATAGATTCGTGCCATCATCCCTTCATATCCCATGACTTCTTCGACGGAATGAGCCATATGCAGCTTATCTGCTAATATCCGTATGTCATTTCTTACTTTTTCAATAAACGGATCCTCGGCACGGCGGTTATAATTCCGCAATATAGTTCTTTGATTATATACTTTCCCAAACACGACTCTTTTCGCAAGCGCAAGGCAGAAGTCCTTATCTGCCAACGCGTCAAACTGTTCTTTCTGGCGCAATACATTCTGATGATCCGTGGATTCCAGCCGGCCGAAAAAGCGTCCGGTGGAAGACAGCCATGTCAGAGGAATATTTCTTTCCAAAAAATCTACAATGACGGATGATGATATCTGGATAGAGTCAAACAATGTGACACCTTCTACCACGGCAGACGGTACTTCGCAGATCGTTTCATTCTCACGACTGATCACATACCGGCCGCCTTGCTTTGCCAGCTTGGCTCCGGGTTCTGTCACATAGATCCAGCTCACGTCCGATAACCTTCTTTCTATAAACTGTCTATAATATAAGTATTTAATTCATCATAATCCCAATGAACGTCCTGACCTCTGACAATTTTCACAGCCTCATGCAGCAGCCTGAGAATATCTTTTGACTTTAAACCTTTTCCTACATTTTCTGCTGTAAGCCTTTGTATTTTCTCTTCATCCATATTAGTAATCTCATGAGCCACAGGGTTTCTTACCTTTTTTTCTACATTTCTCAGCCGAAGAAATATATCGGTCAACTGATTATGTTTCTTGTCATTTTTATATTCATATTCTCGAAAGTATTCACACATATAGACCATGATATTGTAATAAAGCGGTCCATCCTTCAGCTTGTTGCCAATCTCTTTTTCTATAAAAGACAACATTTGTGGATGGTTCTTCTCCATCCGGTTCCGATTAATCCTAAAAACGTCTCTCCTTTTCTGTCCACATGAATTGATATCAAATCCGGAAATATTTTTCAGATACATTTCTCCCAATTCTTTAAGTATCGGCGAGATTTTTATAATAAACTCCGACAGCTGCTTTTTCCTTTGTCTAAGCTCCATGACACGGAAAAATTCCTCAAAATCCCCTGCCTTGCTGATCAAAGGACTTCCTTTATAAGAAGAAATAATTTTGTTGGCGCCCCGCCACATCAGATTTCTCCTGCAAACCGCATGCTCCAGAAGTTTTTCAGATATCTGGTCGAATAATTCCCGGTTGAGCCGCAATAACTGGAGCGCCCCTTCATATTCATAATTGTTCACGAGAGATATGATCTGTACCTTCACACTATGCTTTTTTAAAAGGGAAAGCTTTGGTTCATTACACCGATTGGAAGAAGAAGGATCATCGTCATCATTGAAATGGTACAACATTTCAAGCATTTCCGGCGTTTTCTCCGGATGACTTTTATTGTTTGATCCTTTTTCCGGACTGAAAACCTGAATCGCTTTCACCTGCGGATAATCCAGACCGATAAGAGACATGACCGATTTCATCTGCGGCGTGCCGGAGCTCAAATTCAGCAGCCATTCCTCATCCGGATACTGTCTATATTTTTCCCGAAACACATCCTGTAGAACTGTCAATCTTTCATATATATGGGGCTCCGTAATTCCGCTCCTGATGAATTCGATCTTACATTGGGGCGCTACTTTTTGTATACCCTTTGTATAACATCCGCTCTCTGCTTCCTTATCTTCCATTTCTTTCGTAAGAAATACAAAGACACGGCCTACCGGCGCATAATGACGGAGAATATGCAGCATCCCTCCATCATGATATCCTCTGACGGGATCCGTATCTCCCACAGGTGTAAATAAAATTTTCATAACTGCTCCTTTTTCTGATAATAGGAAATATCTGACTCCACTGCGCCCATCCCCATAGCCGTCTTTATACCTATCCCCGCATAATCAGCAAAAGCAGCAAGCATAGACGCCATACGGCGTTTTATATCATCTTTAAAAAGACCAAGCCGTATATTTCCCCGGAATGCCCGTATGCGCCGCCCTTCTACCGAAAAAGGATGAGTATGCAGCCGATAATCCGTAATGCACATAGATTCCGTCAGTCTATCTCCCAGCCGTTCTTCTCCCAGTACCATGTTGTCGGAGTAAGCGTTCCATTTCCGAATCAAACTATTCAATACAAGCGGCAGCTCGGGAAATATCATGTACTCCCCATTTTTCTTAAATGAGGCGGATGTCAGAAACTCCAAGCCAATATGATGTACCTTGTCCGTCCCCGTCCAGAACCGCTCTTCCAGTCCCTGAAATGAGTCTTTCTTCAGTATACTGAATTTTCCTAGCCCCACTTCATATCCTTTTTGCGCCAAACAAAGAGAGTCTTTCCGCATCATTGGCTGAAGTATGTGGCAAAAAGCCTCTTCTGTCAGTGCTGCCAGACGCCAGTAAGGCTTCCCCTCTTTCACCAAAAGATATTGGCTGTACGGGCGAACCCGCTGTTCATGCATCTTTTCCGCCCATTCTCTATCCAACTCACTGATTAACGCGCCATGGAAGATGGAACCGAAAGATTGATTGAGCAGGATTCCCTCCGGCAGATGCAGTTCCGTTTCTGCCAAGATCAGCATAATTCTTCTTCCATTTCTAACTCACACATTCCCATGACTTGATAAGAATTCCCCCGCTTCGCCAATTTCAAAGTATGAGGAGAGATATGCTCTCCCTGATCGTGATGTCCCCGCTTAAATTGTTCCGCCATCAGCCGTTTCACTACATCCAGTCCGCTTTGGACATCAGGTGCCAGTGCATAGATAACAGTCTTGCTCAAAAAACCCGCTCCTCCGCCGAGCAATAAATCCGTATGCCGCATCTCCTGTATCTCTTTTTTACCGCCAAACGATTCCCCTAATAAATTACACTGGAAACCCACAAAATCCTGAAGACACTGAATAAGCCCTTTCGCATCAGAGATTCCCAAAGCTTTCATTTCCACATTGTCGATTCCCAGCTTAAAAGTCACTGTATCGCCGGGTGCCATGCACTCCCGCCAAAGGGAAATGGTACGCGGTCTTTCTTTGGTTTCTCCCAAATCCGCCTTTTGCACAATGATACCCGCCTTGGAAGCAGTACTGCTGTCTCCCACAGTGAGGCCGCGGAAGTAACTGTTGCCCATATTCCGCTTCCCGTCAGTGCCAATAGGTATGAAAATCTCTTTTTCCAAACGCTCCAGTACATTGCCTATATTTTGTACAAGATATCCTCCCACTTCTGCAGCAGTTACAATATCATTCCAGTATTTTCCATATTTTGTTCTATCCTTTCTTATCATTGCAGTGATTATGGCAGTGCGGAACGCCCCTTTCAGACTGGAACCGGGAATATACATCCTGCCCCCACTATTTTTAATAAACGTTTGGATATCATTCAAAGCGTTTTTTTTATTTTTAGAATAGGGCACATCTGCTGTTTCCGGATTGAACAGTACACCGCTTTTTGCTAATGTCTGAATCACTTGATTTATTTTTTTTGGATAATGGCAACTTAGAAAGTCATAAAGAGAAAAATATGTAGGATCTCTATTGATTTCATCTACTAAATGGTTTGTGAGTTTTCCTCTGTCCAAAAATACCGCCCACTTCGATTCATTTAGAAAATAAATCTTAGCTTTTCTTCCATTATCCTCATATAAGTACTGATTTTTCTTGTAGCTGTCTCCGCTGCCGATATGGACAGGGGATTGACAAGTCAGTTTCATCTTCCAATATTTCATCATAGCGGCAACCCCACAAATAATCCTTTACCATATTTATAGACAGGATGCGGCGCGGAACCATTATTCACGTCGGCAATCCGTCCCGCCAGCCGCTTGGAAAAACAGGCGCCTGACGCCATCATATACACGCTATTGGTTTTCGCAGCGCTTATCATGTCTCTTGACCATGCAAAGCCGCCCCGCTTAATGATTTTTCCCGTACCGGCCGCCGCATCTTTTACCTCCTCAAGAGACGGAAGGAAAGAAGACAGTGTCATATAGTACTCGGCATGGTCAGAACTCAGCATCTTATACAGAGCAGCATCATCTCCCCCATAAAAATCATCTTCACTCAGTTCCAAAGGATCATCTTCTAAACGATATTTACCCCATCCGCTGCTCCTTTTTCCGCCAATCCCTGTCATCCCCAAAAGGGTAATCAATCGCTCCAGCTGCGCTATACATTCTTCATTTCCCGAAAGGATCAGATATAATCCGGCATCGGATATAAAATGATATCCGCCAATCCCATAGGGAAGTTTTTCTCTGGCGTTGTATTGCGTACGTAGTTCTTCTTTCCCAAAATCAGGCTGGGCAGATATATCCCGCCCCTGTAAGTAAGACTCCATTCCCGAGGCACGGATAAAAGAGCGCTTCTTTTCTTTTTTCCGTTCCGCCGACTGTTCCCGCACCTCTTCATAGGATAATGTTTTCCCGCACTCGTCATGAGAGATGTTCATGACAGGACGGGGCAGGTACAATTCATTACAATCCTTCCTCTTTTTCCATGGAAACAAGTCCGAAAACCGCAGTTTTCCCCTTTGAACCCCTTCTACTACACACTCCAGCAGTTCCTGTGAAATATCCGCAGCTTCTCTGCAAAGTGCACTGAAAAAGGTATCCGCCCTGCAATAAGATAAAATCTCTCCAAGATCTCCGCCTTCTGCCGCATCACCGAAATGTACAGGAGATGTAAAACGGAACAGTATGATTTCATACCTCATAATTTTGATTCCTCAAACGCCTGCGCCAATGCAGCCTGCTCTTCCATTTCTACTGTCTGCGGATTCATTTTCTGCACACGGAACGAGGAAAATGCAATCCTGCCATAACCACGGGATCCATGTCCCCCAAGATAGTCTAACTGCAGCAGGCGGAATCCTCTGCATAGCACTTCCATATCCTCTTCCATCTGGCTCTCGTCTTCGATGTTATAAACCAGCTGGAAATCAAATTCCATCCCTGCCGGTACCCGTTCAATCATTCGGGGATTGGCCACACCGGTCCCCCGATTAATCGTATTTTCCGCTTTAATCTCCCCTAAGTAGGTATCTGTATCTAAGTTCTTAAACTTATTCCTGCTTTCTGCTTTGACGAATGCGTCCCTGAACTGCAAACGCGCAGGTTTTGTTTCTGTTTTTGAACTGATGCCGAATAATCTGGCTACGACCGCTTCATCTTCTTCCGGTTTCGGCAAATGAAGCTCAATCATGTCGTCCCGTACCCTGGCTAAAAGTGTCCTCATCTTTCCCTTCAAAGAACTCCCCGGAATGATTGGCGCCTTTGTCAACGGATCCCTGATAAAAGGACTGTCTACGGCGCCAATCGGCGCAAAATCGCTGGAATCACCGATATGTAATCCCGTCTTCACTGTAAGTACCGCTCCAATCAGCAATTTCCCTTTTAACTGTACCTGTGCCATGATTAGTCCTTCCCTCCGTAAAATTTATGAAAAGCCACCAATGCTTCAATATAATGGGCAAATTTTTCATATTCTTTTGTACTGCTTTTTATCCCGTCAATCAGGCTCATTAATCTAGCTTCTTTTTCGAAGTCTTCAACCGGATTTCCCCATTTACTCCTATTCCGTCCAATTTGATAAGCTAACTTTACTTTCAGATACTTGATTTGCGCCTGCAATTCCACAGGTAATGTATCATAGTCATCTGTCTTCTCTAATTTATAGGCATTCACTTTTTCGGTCACTGTATTTACGGCTGTCAAAAATTTCCGTATCTGTGTTGTAGTTACCAGCTCCGAGGTCCACTTCTCTCTTATGTGTTCCTTTAGTTCTTCCTGTGTATACATTTTTCTTTTCTTTTTTTGATCAGCAATAAAATGTTTCTCACAATTCGTTTTTGCTATTGTACATAACTTTTCCATCACCTTTTGTGCCCGATCCACAATCTGATTTTCTTCCAGCATCATGCTTCCTCCTTATCACGCATACGATAAATAATAAATTGAAGAGCCGTGATCAATTCTTTCCGATCCTTTTCTTTCATTGCCCATTGGTAAAATTGACGCCTTACCTCCTCATAACAGAGCTGCAATTCTTTTTCTCTCGGTTTCAACCTTGCCAAGGTATACGCGAACCGCGCCAAATCCATCCTATCCCCGGCAGCTCCCTGCAGCAAGTTCATTAATTTGTATAAAAGCGATTTACCTGCGGAGATACGATCATTTCTTTTATTGTTGCCATTGATACCATCCAGCAGCATATGCTCCATAAGGAACTTTATTTTTTCACCGTGAACTTTCTCTATGAATTCATCCCATGTATAAACAGCGGCATTTTCTTTTTCCGCTGCACCGCTATTCTTTTCATTTCGATGATATTCCGTACCACTGCCAAATAAAGCGATGCTATTTTTTCCAGGACTATTCTTCGCTAACTCTTCCAATTCTCCGGTGACTTCCGCCATACGGCTGATCGGATATGTGGAAGAATACAATCCCAAACCGGCGGAAAAGGTAAGCTTTCCGTTAGTATAAACCGAAAAGACACGTTTCAGATCAACGGCGAATCCCATCAAATCATCCCAGGCGCCGACAAGAAAAAGATCATCACCGCCGGAATACACTACATGAATTTTTCTCGGCTCACCGTCTTTATCCTCAAAAAGATAAAACGGCTTTATGCCTTCCGGCAATTCTTTTTTACAAATACCCTTGATTATCTTTCTAAAAAACAGCGCCATACTGCGTGATAAGGCAGCATATCGGGATAAAGTCGCATAGGCTTCCGGATTTTTATTCTCCTTATGTATAAAGCCAGCAATAAAGGCTACTCCCAATCCATCTACATCTGCCCGAAGCACGCCAAGGCGTTTAATCCCCTTTCCTGTCTTATCTCCGGAACTTTCTGCCAGCTCATTGAAATCAAGCACTTTCCCTATCTCATTCTTTGCCGCATAATCTGCCACCCACAAACGGGATGCCATGAATGACGACGTATAAGAACCATTTTTATCATAAATCCGTTTCAGTATTCCGGCTTCAGCCCACTGCTTCAAATCATCTGGAGAAGCTGCGGTAAGCCAGCATAAACCGGAACACGCGGAAATCGGCATTGCTCTGTCCGGCCCTTCCGCTTTTTCTGAAAGAACAGCAAAAACACTTCTTTTATCATCAATCAGTGCTTTTCCTAAATCATACAGCCCGTTGCAGACTTCACAAGCCTGTATATCTGTATCGGCATTCGGTCTATTCCCTTTATAAGAACTCAATCGGTCTGTCGAGATATGACATATACCACATTCACGAGCCCCCTGATCCGCCCTATTTACATTGCTGTTCTCATCAAATAATTCCGTCAATATATCCGGACCATATCTGGATAACTTAGCCATAGAAACCTTTTCGGACACAGAACGAAATATATTCTTCTTGTGATGTACTGTATCAGATTCCGCCATTAAATCATTGGCGCAAAGTGGTTCACACCCTATCGCTAAATACAAAGTCCCGGAAAACAGCTTCACCAGTCCCTGATTTATCTTTTTCGCGACATCTTTTACCGCATCCTGTGTTTCCTTTGTATTGTCTGCCAAAATATAAAAGTGCCCGCCGCTGCAATAAATCAGGTTCGCTCGGGAAAGATGCAATGCGTTTAAAAGTTCGTCTACTATATTTTCCAGTGCGATATCCAAGTAAAAAGAACGCCCGCGAAGCATACGCATTGCACCTTCAGACCGGATATGATATATAAATTTCTGTATGCCTGAGAAATCACCGGAAATCATCAGGAATACATCCTTATTTCTGTTTTCTTTATTATGAGTAAAGCAAAACCCTTTATAATCCGTGATTCCCAACGTCTTCATGTACTTCATCAGAACAGCTGCTGTCGCGCCGGTCATTTTCATGTGGTCATATAAAGAAATATCCGCATGTTCCTCCGTATTTGTGCTTGACGGTACATAGATCAGCGTGTCTTCCAATATGCGCAGGAGCTCATTTTCCTCCATGGAAATCGGTGATTTCATCCGAAAATTCTTTTCCATATACCGCATAATGGATGCATATTGTCCCTGTGTCGCTATACTTTTATTTCCATGGGGAAAATTTTCTTTTTTCATCGCGTCTAATTCACGTAAAGAAAAATAAGACGGTTCCGCGTCCCCTGAAAAGACATTAAATATATTTTCCAGGCACAAATCGGAATCAAACTTCGCACCCCTGTCATTAAGATCTCCTTCCGCTTCCCGCCGGTCTGCACCGGCAGCAATATTATCCGCTTCATATATAACATATGCCAAATCATCAATATCCAATCCGGCGCCGGACAATTCCCTTCCATGATGATATTTTATACAGCGCAGCAGCTGCTTGTCCGCTTCCGTATCAGCCAAAAAGGATCTAATAAACTCCGCCCCAAGAATAGAATGTCTCTGTCTCTCATGAGTAGCACGTATGCATACCTTCCCTACATCATGCAGCAGTCCCGCCTTTAAGGCTAAAGAAATTTTCTCACTCATTTTTCCTTATCCTCTCCATCGCATAATAAAATCTTATCTTTACACTATATTTAATTATACTTAAAATATCAAAACAAGTTAATGATTTATGAAAACTCCTCTCTAAAATGATAAACCTGTTAAACAAGATCGAACCTTTCCAAGCTGCCTATGCGGCAGTTAACGCACCCAAGCACATTAAGATACCTTTTAGCGGTCTTTTCCCTCCGTCTGTGATACATCAAACACCGATACCACCTTGTAGGCCGGGATGGTGATTTCCTTTTCTTCGGTAATTGCATTTCCGTCCGCTTCGACAAGTGGCATATTGGTTTTCGGATCAAGCTTCTCCATTTCCTGCTTTACCTTAAAGGGTGCAGGAGCGATAATGCGGATTCCTTTTTCTCCCTTTTTGACCGTTCTTCCGTGCGTATTTTTCCACGCGCTAAAGCCTGCAATCAGGGAAGCGTCGGGCTTTTGCAGGGCAATCAGCATCGTATTATTAAAGCTGTAATGATGAAACTTTGACATAACGCGAAGATATTCTTTGTACCTTTCGCTTTCAAAAACTTCTAATATTCCCTGCTCCAAACGATCCGTGATTTCCTTTAGTCTGTCCTTCTGATTTCCAGAGGTCAGGACAATAGGCGAAACCTCTTTTATTTCTTCTGCTTTTTCCATATATGGCATGGTTTTTTCTCCTTTCGTTTTTTAAGGGTCTGGGACTATCCCAGCAAGCAAAAAACTCCGCTTTCATATCTTTGGAAACGGAGTTTTTTTACGGAAAGGGTACCCCTTTCCTATGCTTGCTATTCTTCTTTTTTCTTCCTGTCTATCTCAATACGGTAGTTCACATACTTATCTCCGGTATCACAAAGAACCACATTACCGTCATAGGTTTTACCTGTTTTGTGAGAGTAGATATTCTTTACCTTTACTGTTTTATCTTTGAGTAGTGCAACTGCTATCTTTGGTGTAAAGGTGATCTTCCTATCCTCAAAGAAGCGGTCATTTTTCCACATGGAAAATAGGCAATCCCTGTTACTGCAATAGTAGTTTTTCTTTCCCTCATAAACGGGACTTTTACAGCGCGGGCATAATCCGATTACCGTTTTTTCCTGTTTGAAAAGTTCTGCTTTTGCTTTTTCAGCGTCTGCATTTTCTATGAGGTCTTTTGTGAGAGCTTCAATCTTTTCCATAAAGCTATCCGCATCCGCTTCTTCCTTTGCAATCCTTGAAAGCTCGTTTTCCCATTCTGCCGTAAGAAGCGGAGAAGTAAGCGTTTCAGGAAGCACGGAAATTAAATTCATTCCGTCTTTGGTCGGAAGAAGCTGCTTTCCCTTTCTTGTAACAAAGCCTGCCTTTATGATTTTTTCAATTACGCCTGCACGGGTAGCAGGTGTACCTAAGCCTTTACGCTCTGCGTCCTCTGTGATTTCCTTGTTTCCTGCACGCTCCATAGAAGATAGAAGCATGCTTTCCGTATATGCCTTTGGTGGAAGTGTGTCATGCTCCGTAACTTTAATCATGAAGCTATCAAAGCTTTCTCCCTCACAAAATACCGGAAACTCTTTTTCGTTTTTTTAGTCTGCTTTTCTTTCAGGTTCATAAGAAATAGTGCTTCAATTTCTTTCCAGCCGGAAGATAGAACCGTCTTTCCATTTGCCGTAAAAGTATGATTTTCACAGGAAAATACCGCCGTAACCGTTTCATAAATATGGGAAGTGGCACAAGCCATAAGAAGCCTTGCACCTGCAAGAAAGAGGATGTTTTGCTCGCTTTCGGGAAGCAGGGAAAGTTCCGTTTTTTCAAGCTCCATTGTAGGAATCACGGCATAGTAATCCGACACCTTTTTGCTGTTAAGAAGTCCGGTAACCTCCGGAATAAGTTTTACGCCCTGCATAAAGGAAAACTTTGATAAAAGAGTGTGGATAACCGTCTCCGCCGTTTCTTTCATATCGTCCGTCAGGTAATTGCTGTCCGTTCTCGGATAGGTTAAAAGCTTCTTTTCATACAGGCTCTGCGCAAGGTCAAGGGTCTGCTTTGCGGTATAACCGAAAATGCGGTTCGCTTCCTTTTGAAGTGCGGTAAGGTCAAAGAGCTTCGGCGGCAGTGCTTCCTTTTTTTCAGAGGTAAGAGAAGTGCAAACTGTACTTTTTCCTTTGCAGGCTTTTGCAACTTTTTCCGCTTCTTCCTTATCTGAAAACTTTTCGCTGACTGCTTCCGCATCCCCTAAAGCAAGGCGGACATGGTAATACTTTTCTTTCTTGAAATTGGTAATCGCCTCGTTTCGATCCACCAGCATTTTTAAGGTCGGGCTCTGCACCCGTCCTACATTCAGGGTATGGTTATATAAAAGGGAAAAAAGGCGGGTCGCATTGATTCCGACAAGCCAGTCCGCCTTTGCTCTGCAAAGAGCGGATCTATAAAGGCTGTCATAATCTTTTCCGTCCTTTAGATTTTCAAAGCCTTTTCGGATTGCACCTTCTTCCATTGAAGAAATCCAAAGCCTTTTTACAGGTTTCTTGCAGTCTGCCTTTTCCATAACAAAGCGGAAAATGAGTTCTCCCTCGCGTCCGGCATCGCAGGCATTTATCACCTCGGTAACATCGTTTCTAAAAAGAAGCTTCTTTAGAATATTAAACTGCTTTTCCTTATCCTTTGAGATAGTAAGCTGCCATGTTTCAGGCAGGATAGGCAAGGTTTCAAGGCTCCACTTTTCATATTCACTTCCATAACAGGACGGCTGGGAAAGCTCTGCAAGGTGTCCGATGCACCAAGATACAAGAAAGTCCTCACTTTCCATATATCCGTCCTTTTTCGTTTCGATTCCAAGGGCGGAAGCAATTGCCATTACGACACTCGGCTTTTCACATATAATTAGTTTCATAAAATACCTCCTAAAACAGGCAGCCCTGCGATTAAGGCTGCCGTAAAGCAAATGATCTGCCTTTTTGTCAGGTTAAAGGCAACCTTTGTTTTGACCTTTGTTAAGTCTTTCGGTACGGGTACATACGCCATAAAAACCTCCTTTCTTGTGTTTATGACTATATATAGTGTTCCTTCTATTGACTTTTTGCATATATATGGCTATACTTTTATTAGCACTCACCGACGGTGTTTGCTAATAATATGGAAGGAGGAACACTATGGCTAATAAATTCAAACCGGGGCAGTCTGCTCCAAAATCAGGTCAATACGGAATTGTTGGTCCTCGTGGAGGTAAAACGGGTGTTGAAAGAACCGTTGTAAAAGGCGAACCTTTTCCGCCTACTCTCCAAAAGGGACAAAGCTACGTAATGAATGACCCTACAAAAACTAAATAAGTTTTACCAGCTGAGCTACCATACATTTAGGTAGCTCAATTTTTGAAAAAAGAAACCCACCGGCATAGCCGGTGGTTCTTCTTATGCGGCCCAAGGGCCTATCTTACCAGCGGCGCGTCTACGCGCTTGCGGCCTGTTCACTTGCATCCTACTTCTTGCTACCCGTAAACGGGTCTTCAAAATTCAATGTTAATTCCTCACTCATTGCATCTTCTTTTAACTGGTTTTCTATATATCTTTCTATCACTTTTTCTTGTTTCCCCACCGTACTCACATAGTATCCCCTACACCAAAACTGTCTATTCTTATACTTATACTTCATGTTTCCCCATTTCTCATATATCATTAAGCTACTTTTTCCTTTCAAGAATCCCATAAATCCTGATATGCTATACTTTGGTGGTATTTCTAACATCATATGTATATGATCTGGACAGGCTTCAGCCGATAATACAGTTACTCCTTTCCATTTACAAAGTTCACGTAGTATTTGTCCTATTTCATATCTTTTCTGTCCATAAAATACCTTCCTCCGATATTTAGGGGCAAA
>UMHC01051818.1_pt1 | contig 14591 bp, 15 predicted proteins | sample 1965381 | NCBI WGS metagenome assembly UMHC01 (sample SAMEA4836083, study PRJEB28245) | human gut metagenome | biome: gut microbiome; material: fecal sample | place: Denmark | collected 2008 | reverse complement strand
CCCGTATTTCTATTTACACAAAATATTTTATAGTGCCTATATATATTTGTTATGGGGACTTTATTGAAGAATTGGTCATATTTATTGTTTTCAGATATATCTAATTCTGTGATTAATTTCATTGTGTTTACTATCTTAGCGAGGAAATTAACTCCAGAAGGATACGGCACTTTTAATATAGTGTTGGCTGAAGTTGCTCTTTTTACAGTAGTTGCTTCTAATGTGGGTGCCAATCATGTCGTGACACGTGAAGTCACTCTATATCCTGAAAAAACAACTTCTATATTTGTTAATACGTCTGTGTTAAGACTTATTGGCATATTCTTAGCCATTATTTTATTATTTATATATTATTATATAAGTGATGGATTTTCTTCTCAAAATATATTTTTTTTACTATGTTTGTTAATGGCTCTAAATGTTGTTTGGGATTTATCGGAGTCAGTCGCTTTTGGCCATTTTACTACAAAATATACTACAATCTTTAATATTCTCTTCTCATTAGGCTGGCTTTTAAGTGTGTTGCTTTTGCCGATTGGGGCTGATGATTTACTTATAGTTTTAATTGCATATACATTGTTCTTTTTCATTAAATCATTCGGATATTTTGCAATTGTATCAATTAAGTATATTAAGTATCGGAATTTTGATTTTCATAGTTCGTTTAATAATGATATCTGCAAATCATTATTATTGATGAGTTTACCTTATTTTGTTATGCGTTTGTTTGGTGCATTTAGTGAACAAATACCTATGTTAATACTTGACAATAAATCAGGTGTAGATCAAGTTGGGTATTATTCTGTTGGATTTAGATTGATTATGCCCATTACTATTGCTGTAAATACTGGCTTGCGAGCGGTATTTCCTTTTATAACAAAATTATATTATGAGAATAAATCGGATTTTTCAAAAAAAATTTTGAATGCATTTATTTTTATTTTTGTGGGGGGAACATTCATATCTACTTTACTAATTTTGTTTAGTGAATATTGGATTCCATTCTTATTAGGAGTATCTTATGTGGACGCTATTATCCCATTTAATTTTTTAGCTTGGTTTGGAGTAGGGATGTGTTGTGATTTAATGTTGGCGACTTTATTGTCTTCTACATATAAGCAAAATATATTAATGGTAATAACCATCGTAGATTTTGGTATAAGTGTAATTTTTTTATTATTAGGGGTTCGATATGGTGCAATAGGATTAGCCTTAGCTAAATTGGTATCTTTGATGATTTGTTTGGCTTATCATTTTGTAATTATTCATAAAATTTTCAATGTAAATCTTATGAATAGATCTTTTTTGTTTTCACTTTTATTATATCTTGGCTCAATACTTATAACAAGTATAACAGCTTCAGTTTTTATTAAAAGTTTGATTGTTCTCTTATTTTGGCTTTTATTATATCGTTGCTCAGATAATCCGATAAGAACATGTGTAATGTTAATTAACTTAAAATTAAACAAGAATGAAAGTAGCAGCAATAACTGTGACATACAATGATGGTTATAAGTTGAAGGAATGGCACAAGTATTATTTAGAGTATAAGGATGATTTATTTATTCATATAATAGTGGATAATGGATCAGAAGATAGTTATTTTAAGGAAATGGCATCATTATTTACAGAATCTATAATATTAAAAAGGGGTGCTAATGGAGGGTCAACTAGGGCATATAATGATGGTATTAAATTTGCTTTAGAAAATAAAGAAGTAGATGCGATTATGCTAATAGGTAATGATATAAAATTGTGTAAGAATGGAGTTAAAGGCTTATACAATACATTAAAGTCAAATTCTATATATGGTATGGTTGAACCTGTTTTGTTGTCTAAAGACTCTAATATTATAGAAGATTATGGAAATGATGTTTCAAGGTATCTTCAGATGAAAACGTATGCTGTCGGTAAGAAACTTTCTGAACTTAAGGGTGATGCTATACGTGAGGTATTTACTGTAACGGGAGGTATGAATATGGCTTCAAGGAGCTTTTATGAAACAGTTGGTTTACAGGATGAAAATTTGTTTATGTATTCCGATGAAGTAGACATGGGTTTGAGAGCAAAGCGCTGTGGTTATAAAATGGCTGTTACAAGAACTGTCCAAGCTTGGCACCAGCATATTAACCCAAATGGAAAGAAAAGACGTGAGGTATATACTTTATATCTAATGGGGCGAAATAAAGTTTATTTAGCCCTTAAGCATTTTGGACATTTTCGCCAGGTAGAACAATTTATGTATCATTTTTATATTTTCTTAAAAGGGTTTTTATTAAATCTATTGAATCCTGAGACGAGAAACTACTATTTATCTTTTTTAAAAGGTTCATGGAATGGGTTAATTGGGAATATGTCATTAATAGGAATTATTAAAAATGTTGATCGATGAAAGTTACTAAAAAATATGATGAGATTTTAGAGATAACTCATGGTGATGTTTTGGCTTCGCCAGGCTTTTTCATTTCAGTTGGTGCTTCTGATTGGGGGTATATCGTTGAAGATGGAAGAGTATTACCATATTATATAAAGAAAAAAAATATTTTTAAATATATGATTTTTCCATCAGGAATTTATGGTATTACTGATGAAAATTGGGAACGTAAGTTTCTGAATAATCTGATTCTCTTTGTAAAGCAGTCTTTTAAAGTCGACTTTATATTGTCCCAGCATGTCACGTCATTATTTAAGGCAGTTCCTCGTAATGCTCTGTTTTGTAAATTTGGATCCTATGTATTAAATCTTTCATTATCAAACGATGATTTATGGGCAAAACTCCATTCCAAACATAGGAATGTAATAAGAAAAGCAGAAAAGGATGGAGTTTTGGTAACGTGTGGGAATGAAAATAAAAACATCTGTATAGAATTAGTGCAAGATACATTATTAAGGCAGGGCCTTCCTTTAATTAACAGTAAATATTTTAATAATTTAGATGGAATAGATAAAGTAGATTATTGGTTAGCTTCATTTGATGGTAAAGCTGATGGTGCAGCAATCGTTTACTGGCATTCTAATTGTAAGGCATATTATATTTATGGAGGTTCTGTTCAAAGGACCCATGGAGGTAGTATGAATTTACTACAATGGAAAGTTATAGAAACGTTGAAAGAACGAGGTGTTAAATATTATGATTTTGTGGGCGCTCGCTTAAATCCTCAATCAGGAAGTAAGTATGAGGGAATACAAAGATTTAAAGAACGGTTTGGTGGTGATTTATTGATTGGATATCTTTGGAAATATCCTTTAAATAAAATGAAGTATAATTTATATCAGAGTCTTGTATTTATAAAAAGTAGGGGGCGTTATAAAGGAGATATTATTGATCAAGAAAGAAAGAGGGGAATGTTTTAAAATGAAAAAGAAAAAATGTGTTTTAACATTAGATTATGAGCTCTTTTTTAAAGAAAGTGGTTCAGCTCAAGTTTCTATTTTAGAGCCAACTGCACGTCTATTGGAAGTGTTGCAGAAAATTTCGGGGAAAGCTACTTTTTTTGTAGATACGATATATTTAAATAAATTAAAGAATAGTGATAAAGAATCTGATAGAGTTCTTTTTAATCAGATTCGGTCTCAATTAAGGGATATAGTTAAATCTGGTAGTAGAATAGATTTACATCTTCATCCTCATTGGATTGATGCATACGCAAAAGAGAACTCTTGGGTGTTTCCAACTTATGAACACTATAAGATAGGGAGTTTATCTTCAGAGACTATTAAAACAGTGTTTACTGATGGAATTTCATTATTAAATTCGGTTGCCAATCAAGTTGATAAGTCATATCGTGTTTTAGCTTTTAGAGCTGGTGGGTGGTGTGTCGAGCCATTTAGTAAATTGAAGGAACTGTTTTTAGATCACCATATTGTTATAGATTCCTCTGTAGTTTCTAGGATGGTACTTGATGGAAAAGTTCATCAGCTGGATTATTCATCAATTAGACCTTGTACACATTATTATTTTTCCGATACTATATATGAACAAGCGGAGAATGGTAACTTTATGGAGATTCCAATAAACCAATACCATATTTCCGTAATAGAGAAGATTTGTTGGAAGATAAGAAGCAGGTTAAATAAAAATAGATCAAAAGTCTTTGGTGATGGTATAGGACTTAGGAGTGTAGCACCTAAAAGTTATTTTGTGAAATTGTTGGAGTTTATTAAGACTGGTCAGGATTTACAATTTACTATAGATGGTTATGTTGATTATAACTGTATGAGTAAGGCTATAAAACAGTGGAATGGTGATTACGTATCGCTTGTTGCACATCCTAAAACTTTAAGTCTTTCATCATTAGACGCAATTGAAAGACTTTCAAATGATGGTTACTCTTTTATTACTGTTGAAGATATGTACAAGGATATTTGTGGGCTATGATTTATAAAATTCAGGTATCAACATGGTTTAATTTAGTTTATTTCTGTTCGGCTCTAGCCATATTTGCGTTTGATATAAGGACTTTTTTGGGTGTTTTTTTGCCAATTAATGTCATAACATCATTAATTCTGCTCATTTATACATATACTTTTTATGAACTTTTTTTTGGGAAAAATAGACCTTTGCCAATAAAATTAAGAGGAGAAGATATCTTGATGTTGATCTTCTTCTTTTTATATGGGGGGCGTATGTACTATAATATATTCATAGAGCAAGTTGATCAGTTATTATTTGTGAATAGATTTACTTGTATAATATATTATGTGTTTATATGTATTATTCCATATATGATTTGTCGTCGCATCTCATGGTTGAATTATGATTTTAAGAAGTTTTTATGGTATCTGTATTTTTTGTTTCTGTTGGGTTTGCTTATATCGTTTAAATCAATTCTGTCTTTAATAGCCTCAGGAGATAGTTTCTTTCAGGGAAGGGCAGAAGCTAATACATATCTAGATACCATTGGATATGGTCATACTTCTCTTACGTTTATTTTGATATGTTTTTGTATATTATTTATTAATAAAGTAAAACTTGGGATTAGAATAGTATTAATACTATCTATTTTTTTTGGTTTTATTTCAATGGGATTGGCTAATTCAAGAAGTCCTTTTGTTGCATTGTTCGTAATATTACTTGCTTATAGTCTTGTTCACATAAATATTAAACACATATTACTCATTATAGTTGTATTTAGTGTGATTATAGGGAATTTAGAAAGTATAGATTTCTTTTTTAAAGAATATTTTGAGAGTACATTTGTTGAAAGAATACAATCTATTTTTGAATTAGGTAGCATAATGGAAGCGTCTTCTGGTAGGGATGCATTATATATTGATGGAATAAAATTATTTGAGGAAAATCCTCTTTGGGGTAAGTCCATTGTGTTGACAGAAGGAGAGTTTAAAGGATCGTATGTACATAATGTTTTCCTAGAAGTATTTATGGGAACGGGTGTAATTGGAGGCCTTCTTTTCTCATTTATTGTTTTATGGGCATTAATAATATCCTTTAAGATGTTGAAGAATAACAGTCTTTTTTTGTTTTTTGGTTTAGTATTTATTCAAAATTTAATTTTATTACAATTCTCTCGAACATTAATGTTTTTGCCAGTATTCTGGGCTTCATTAGGTTGTTTGTTTTCAATAAAAAATTATAGACATGAAAAGAATAGCAATAGTAACAGCTAGTTTTGCTCCTGTTTCTACTCCAAGAGCTAATAGAGCTACTGAATTAGCTAAAGAATTTGCTCGTCAGGGTTATGAGGTTGTTGTATATACTTGTACTTCTATTTCAGATAAAGAGGATTATATACCAGAATATGATAATCTTAAGGTTATTAATCTAAATGTGAGACGAATATCATTATCGATAAGACATAACACTTCCAATATGCGGAGTCCAATTGTTGATAGGACTCTTATATATATTCGTAGAATTGTTTATTATTTTTCATTAGGCACTTGGCTGATATATCTGTTTGGATTAATAAGAAACTTAAAAGTTACAGAAAAATACGATATGCTAATTTCTATAGGTTTACCTTTTACTATACACTGGGGAGTTGCTGTAGGAATGGCACGACATAAGTTTGCTGATTGCAGTGTTGCTGATTATGGTGATCCTTTCTCAAAAGGTAATAAGAATCTAAAATGTGCATTTTATTTTCGTTTGGTAGAAAAATGGGTTATAAATAAATTTGACTATATAACAATTCCTACTCTTAATGCCTTGGATACATATCGGTGGTTAAAGGATGATGATCATATAAAAGTTATTCCTCAAGGATTCAACTTTTCAGAAATTAAATTAAGAAAATATGTCCCTAATAAACTTCCGACGTTTATGTATGCAGGGATTTTTTATTCAGATATACGTAATCCAAAAAAATTATTTGAATTTTTATTGTCTTTATCATTTGATTTTCGTTTTTTTATTTATACAGTAAAGGGACTTCAGGATAGCTATTCTTGCATAACACCATATGTGAATAGATTTGGTAATAAATTGATTGTAATGGATTCTATCCCTAGATTGGATTTGATAGAACAATTAAGTTCAGCTGATTTTTTAATTAACTTAAGCAATAATACTAGTAATCAGATTCCAAGTAAACTTATTGATTACGCTCTTGCTAATCGACCTATTTTTTCTTGTACTTCAGATGTTGTTGATTCGGAAAAGTTTCTACAGTTTTGTCAAGGAAATTATTCAGGGAGAGAGCATATTAAAATAGAAGACTATGACATTAAGCAAATAGTTGCTAAATTTAAAGATATAATGAGAAAATGATATCAGTTTGTATTGCTACTTATAATGGTGAAGAGTATATAGAAAAACAAATAAATTCTATACTTGTTCAGCTGAAGAATAATGATGAGATTATTATATCTGATGATTCTTCCACTGATAATACATTAGATGTCATAAAATCGTTTAATGATGAGAGGATTAAGATCTTTCCTAATAATAAATTTTATTCGCCTATTTTTAATTTTGAAAATGCTCTCAAACAAGCTAAAGGGGATTATATCTTTTTATCTGATCAGGATGATATATGGTTAGATAACAAAGTGTCCAAAATGGCCGAAGCATTAAAACAATATTCATTAGTGGTTTCAGATTGCTATGTAGTTGACAAAGATTGTAATATCATTCGTGATTCTTTTTTTTTAAAACAACCAACACCTGGAATATTAAAGAATATAATTAAAAATAATTATATAGGATGTTGTATGGCCTTTAGAAGGGAGGTATTAACAAAGGCATTACCCTTCCCTAAACAAATAGCAATGCACGATATCTGGCTGGGATTATGTGGATCTTTATATTATAAAGCAATATTCATTCCTGATAAACTTATATTATATAGGAGGCATGGGAATAATGCTTCACCCACTGGAGAAAGGAGTAAGTATAGTTTGAAATATAAATTGTGCTACAGAATAGAACTAATCCTTCTTTTAGTTAAAAGATTTATGCATAGATAATATATTCATTAGTATGGGATCTGATGAATCAGAATGTAGAACATAATTATTTCCTTACGGATACTTCATTTTAAGGTTGAAATCTTGTTTATGAAATAACTTGTAGGGGAATGGAGTTTGCAGCAAATAAATATGGATTCTGATATTTTATTTTCATTTGTAGTCGTTGAATATCATTCTATTGATGATATTAGAATGTGTGTTCAGTCTATTACCTCTGTAGTGAGTGGAAGCTTCACCTATGAGATTGTTATATCTTCTAACTCGCAATACAATGAAGTTGATAAAAAAGATATAGCAGGATTGGATTTTGGCAATGAAGTGCGTTGGATTTATAACGAAAAAAATGGTGGATTTGCTTATGCTATGAACTGTGGTCTAAAAGAAGCCAAAGGAAGCATTATAATATTTATGAATCCGGATGTAAGAATTAAATATGGATTTTTTGAAATGACTGATTATTTGCAGAAGCACACAGATGTGGGGATAATTGCTCCGCAAATAAGAAATTCACAAGGTGATATACAAGATAGCTTTCGCTCGTTTATTACTCCAATTAATTTTATTAACAGACATCTCCAAAGATTTATCAATCATGGGAACAAGGTAAAGAATGAATGTAAACCAAAGATTGTAGACTGGATTATAGGTGCTTTTGTAATGATGCATAGGCAGACGGCTTTAGCTATCGGTGGTTTTGATGAAAATTATTTTCTGTATTGTGAGGATATGGATTTATGTAAAAGAGTGAGTGAAAAAGGTACTAAAATAGTTTATTTTCCACAAGCTTGTATAGAATATGAGGGAACGCGTTCAGCACGTCACTCGTGGAAATATGCTTTTATTTTCTTGAAATCACTATTCAGATATTGGAGAAAATTCGGGTTATGTTAATAAGAATGTTTTAAACTCTTCGCTATGAGAATACTAATTACCGGCATTCACGGCTTTGTGGGTTCTAATCTTGTTGCATATTTAAAAGATTGCTATACCCTATATGGACTGGACATTGTAGCTCCTGTGAAGGATGGAATGGAAAAGACTTTCTCGTGGAAGGATTTGGAGGAAGGAAAAATACCTGAGGTGGATGCTATCATTCATTTGGCAGGCAAAGCGCATGATACGAAGAACCAAGCTAAGGCACAGGTGTATTTTGATATCAATACCGGGCTGACTCAAAAGATATATGACTACTTTCTGCGATCTTCTGCACAGAAGCTTATTTTCTTCAGTTCGGTGAAAGCGGCAGCAGACACTGTCCCAGGAGATGTTTTAACTGAAGATATCGTTCCCTCTCCTGTAGGGCCTTATGGTGAGAGTAAAATCAAGGCCGAAGAATACATTCTTGAAAATGAAGAACGGAGGCCGAAGAATGAAGAATGTAGTAAGAAGCGGGTGTTTATTCTGAGGCCTTGTATGATTCATGGTCCGGGTAACAAAGGAAATTTGAACTTACTTTATGGGGTAGTTAGCAAGGGAATTCCTTGGCCGTTGGGAGCATTTGAAAACAAACGTACATTTACAAGTATTGATAATCTGTGTTTTGTTATTGAAGGGATGCTAACCAAGGAACTGGAAAGCGGTATTTATCATATGGCTGATGATGAAGCGTTATCGACCAATGAACTGATAAAAGTGATGTGTGAGGCAATGGGGCGGAATGTACACATTTGGAGGATTAACCGGGGGATGGTGGAAACAATGGCGACTATTGGTACTTGGCTCCATTTGCCTTTGAATAAAGAGAGATTACGCAAACTCACCGAAAACTATGTAGTGAGCAATGCTAAGATAAAAAATGCTTTGGGCATTGACCGGATGCCTGTCAGGGCAAAAGAAGGATTGAGAAAAACAATTCTGTCGTTTCAAAATCAAACAAAACAATCATGAGACTAATTAATGAGAACTTACTGAACGAAGTGACACAACAGGCCAAGGAAAGCCCGCGCCTACGTATGAACCATAACCTGCATGACAGCTTGGAGGCCAAAGCGCAACGGTTGTTGAACGCATTGGAGCCGGGGACGATACTGCCTATCCATCGGCATCCACATACGGCAGAAACATATCTGCTATTGCGGGGAAGAATACGGGTGATGTATTACAATGATCAAAAGGAAGAAACGGAACGTGTAACGTTGGATCCAATGAAAGGAAGTTATGGGGTGCATATTCCAGCTGGGCAATGGCATGCACTGGAGGTACTGGAGAGCGGATCGGTTATTTTTGAGGTGAAGGACGGACCGTACAGTCCGTTGGGAGAAGAGGATTTGTTGAAATGATGATAGATGAGTTTCTTCGACAGGCTCAGAATGACAATATTAGATTTAGAATTTAAGCGATGGAATATATTCTGACTTTTGTAGTTTTGCTGGCAGTGGAGTTGTTATACTTCCGCATAGCGGACAAACTGAACATCATAGACAAACCGAATGAACGAAGCAGTCACACCCGTATCACGTTGCGGGGTGGGGGAATTATCTTCTACTTCGGGACGTTGGCGTATTTTATCCTTAGCGGTGGGGAATATCCCAGGTTTATGCTGGCATTGACGTTGGTGACTTTCATCAGTTTCTGGGATGACGTGAAATCGGTGGGACAATTGCCGCGGCTGGCATTTCACTTTACGGCAATGGCACTGATGTTCGGACAATGGGGGCTGTATGCACTGCCTTGGTGGTGGATTGTGGTAGCTTTGATCGTGTGTACGGGTATCATCAATGCTTATAATTTTATGGATGGCATCAATGGTATCACAGGCGGTTATTCGTTGGTGATACTGCTGGCTTTGGCTTATGTGAACCAGAAAATCGTAACATTTGTGGAACCGATGTTTATCGGTATGATCCTCATGGCGGTACTGGTATTCTGTCTGTTCAACTTCCGGAAACGGGCGAAGTGTTTTGCCGGCGATGTGGGGTCGGTGAGCATTGCTTTCATCCTGTTGTTCCTGATAGGGAAACTGGTCGTGAAAACGGAAGACTTGAGTTGGATTGTTCTGCTGGTGGTTTATGGTGTGGACAGTGTATTGACCATTGTACATCGATTGATGTTGCACGAAAATATCGGTTTACCTCATCGAAAACATCTGTACCAATTGATGGCTAACGAACTGAAAATTCCGCATGTGATGGTCTCCGGTGTATATATGGCCGTACAGGCTGTAATTGTCGTTGGATATTTGTATTGCAGGGAATGGGAATACCTATATCTGGTGGGGGCTATCCTTGTGCTAAGCGTGGTATATGTATGGTTCATGAAGAAATATTTCCATCTGCACTTAAATAATCAAGGTTGATGGAATTTGGAATACGTGATAACTAACTAAACAGATAAACTAAAATGAAAACAAGAATCTTAATTCATCGGTATCTTTCGCTGAAAGTACTGCCGATCTGGACTATTCTGTTGATGGACGTGGTCCTGGTGGCCGCGTCGTGCCTGCTGGCCTACGTGCTGCGGTTTGACATCAGGCAGGTGACAGCGGACATAATGCATGTGGAACAGGGGGTACTGTGGTGTATCGTGGTGAACTTGCTGTTCTTCAAGATGTTCAAGACGTACTCGGGCGTGCTGCGCTATTCGTCGTTCGTGGACATCATGCGGATATTCGTGGCCCTGAGCTGTGCATACGTGCTGATGCTGGTGCTGAGGGTGGCTACGCAGGGAATTGGCGGGGCAGGGCTGCCTCCGTGCAGCGTGTTGCTGATGGCCTATATCGTGAACTTCGGGCTGATGTCGGTGTCGCGCATGGTGGTGAAGTTGCTGTTTGACACGCTGAACTTCGACGAACGGCACAGTGCGAACGTGTTTATCTATGGAGCGAAGGAGGCGGGGGTGAACATCGCCAAATCGCTGCGCGTGAACCTGCGGAACCACTACCGGCTGAGGGGCTTCATCGCGGACGAGCCGAACCTGATAGGGAAGGTGCTGATGGGCGTGAAGGTGTATGCCAACGACCGGGAGCTGATGGACAAACTGAACGAGAAGGACGTGCAGGTGGTGATCGTGTCGCCGGCGAAGATGGATGAACTGAAGAAGAGTGACCTGATTGACCGGTTGCTGGAGAATAACATCAAGCTGATGACGGCGCCGCCCCTGAGCGACTGGAAGAGCCAGACGCTGAGCCAGACGGAACTGAAGGAGATACAGATAGAGGACCTGCTGCAGCGCGAACCGATACAAATAGACATCCGGAAGGTGGCTTCGCACCTGGAAGGGAAACGGGTAATGATAACGGGAGCGGCAGGATCGATAGGCAGCGAAATCATGCGACAGGTGGCTACGTTCAACCCGTACAAGCTGATACTGGTGGACCAGGCAGAAACACCGCTGCACGACATCCGGCTGGAACTGATGGACAAATGGCGTAACCTGGACGCGGAAACCATCGTGGCGGACATTGCCAACCAGACACGTATGGAGGCTATCTTCAAGGAATTCAGACCGCAATACATCTTCCACGCAGCGGCGTACAAGCACGTGCCGATGATGGAAGACAACGTATCGGAATCTATCCAGACGAACGTGGCAGGAACGCGCATCCTGGCGGATCTGGCAGTGAAATATAAGGCGGAGAAGTTTGTGATGATCTCGACGGACAAGGCGGTGAACCCGACAAACGTGATGGGATGTTCGAAACGTATCTGCGAAATCTACGTGCAGAGTCTGGCGAAGAAACTGCAGAAGGAAGGGGGACACGTGACACAGTTTATCACGACACGCTTCGGAAACGTGCTGGGATCGAACGGATCGGTGATTCCACGATTCAAGGAGCAGATCAGACGCGGGGGGCCGGTGACAGTGACACATCCGGAGATAATCCGCTACTTCATGACCATCCCCGAAGCCTGCCGGCTGGTACTGGAAGCGGGAAGTATGGGCAACGGCGGAGAAATCTACATCTTCGACATGGGCAAACCGGTGAAGATTGTGGACCTGGCCAAACGCATGATCAGCCTTTCGGGACGTACGGACGTGAAAATTGAGTTCACGGGCCTGCGCCACGGAGAAAAGCTGTACGAGGAACTGCTGAACGTGAAGGAGCTGACGAAGCCTACCTATCACGAGAAAATCATGATAGCGACGGTGAGAGAATATGACTACGACGAGGTGAAAGACCGCATACAGCACCTGATAGACGTGAGCTACTCGTACGACCAGATGAAAATCGTAGCGGCCATGAAAGACCTGGTACCGGAATTTATCAGCAAGAATTCTTGCTTCGAGGCCCTGGACAAGAAAGAAGAATAAAATTCAAGTTATGAAAACAGGGAACTCCCGGCAGACTGTAAAAGGTTTGTTGGGAGTTTCTATTTTCGGGAGAAGCCGAAAAGGTCATGAAGGGTAAAACGCAGAAAAGCAAGATTTCACTTTTATATTTCTCCCATTCTTCGTATATTTGTTCTCAGAATAACCAGTCGGAGAAAATTATGGAGAAAGTGACAACAATAGCATCGTATATTTATCAGCGATACCAACAGGACTACGGCAAACGCATGGATGAGATGAAGTTGCACAAACTTCTGTATTTTGTCCAGCGGGAAGCGATTATACAAACGGATGAACCGATGTTCAAGGAACAGTTTGAGGCGTGGAAATATGGACCTGTAATGGTAGAGATAAGACGTATGTATAAAGATGGTTGCCTTACAGAGAAATTACCCCAAACATACATTGAAAAATACAAAAGCGTCTTTGACATGGTATTCTCTACTTATGCACAAAAGGATTCATGGAGTCTGAGCAGCATCACGCATGGAGAATACAGCTGGGGACAGGCGCGAAAAGGTATCCACGAAGACGAGAACTGCGACAAACTGATTGACACTGATGATATCAGAAAGGATGCGGAAAGAGTAAAAATCCGTAGGTTCCTCTACAAAAAGCTCAATTGTCCAACTGTATAACGGATATGAAAATAACCGAGCAACAAAAAGAAGCCATCTTCTCGCTCACGTGTGAACGCTTGTCCACTAACGAGGATAATTTACGTTGCGTAGTAGATTTTTCCAATCGTAATGAAAATCTAGTACGCACACTTCAAAACGAAGCATTCGAAGAAGATGAGAAAGGGAATATTGCATATTATGTAATCAAGCATCCAAACGGGAATATACTCTTCTACTTTTCACTAAAATGCGGTTCGCTTTATGAAAGTATCAGAGGAATGGACTCGCTGCAAAAAGCTCGCGAACTTTACAATTCAGTGATCGAACTAAAAGATGATCCAGAGCTAAGCGACAGTGACAAAATTCTGTTCGACTCAATCATTGAACGGATCAGGACAGGCAAAGGATTGATAAAAAACGAACTAGCACAAATATCCTACACGAAGAAAAACCAAATCATAAAAGAACTGGAACATCAGTCTGAAGATGACTTGAAAAGAGTAGGTAAAACATTTGCAGGAGTAGAAATCGTACACTTCTGTGCCAATGAAAATCATCGAAATGATTGGAGTAGCCTCAAGACTGATCAAAAAATGGGAGTCGTAATATTTTGGAGTTTTATTGTACCCAAAATACAAGAAGTGATAAAACACATCGGATGTGAATATATATACCTTTTTGCCGCGGATACGACTCCTGACGAAAATCTAGTCAACTACTACAAAGCTTTTCTGGGATTCGAGAATACGAATGATTATGGAACTACTATATCATTATATGACTATGGATGCAAATTCATGTATCAAAAGACTGAATTCCTAACGAAAAAACAAATGGATTTCTTCGATAATTTCAACCGTGACGAAGATGCTGTGTAAAACAAGCTCTATCAGAAAAACCTCACAGTCAACTTAAAAACGGTTTTCCTTATGTATTTACTTTAAATCGTAATTGGCATGAATCTGAAAAAAATGATTGCCGTATGTGCGGCACTGGCAGTGACGGTGGTGACGGCATCGGCACGAGACAAGAAACAACCAACGGGAATGGAAGACAGACAGGTGTGGGTGAACACACTGGTGAAAATAGCGGATCCGGTACTGAGCAACCTGGCGAACAATACGCTGCGGGAAAACATGCCGCAGGAGTCGCTGGACACGAAGAGGGTACACCGATTTTCGCACCTGGAAGCGGTGGGACGCACGCTGTGTGGCATAGCGCCCTGGCTGGAACTGGGAGCGGACGAGACGGAGGAAGGAAAGCTGCGCGGCA
>UMHC01053731.1_pt1 | contig 14662 bp, 10 predicted proteins | sample 1965381 | NCBI WGS metagenome assembly UMHC01 (sample SAMEA4836083, study PRJEB28245) | human gut metagenome | biome: gut microbiome; material: fecal sample | place: Denmark | collected 2008 | reverse complement strand
AAATTTGTTACTAAAGCAAAGAGCTTAGCTAAATCTAATGAGGATAAAGAAAACCTTGACTTATTACTTAAGAATGAACAAGTTACAGATCAAGTATTGTTTGAAATTCCTGAACAAGGAAAATTAGGTTATTTAGAAAATCTTCTTCGTAAAGCTAATGATAAAGAAAAAGATTTTGATTATTACTATGGGCAAATTCTTGTATATAAATTATATAAAGAATTAGAACCAATGGCTCAGGCAATGTCTGATCTTGTAAAAGCTTCCCAAGTAGATACTAAGAAGTTTGGTAAGAACTCTATTGAAATGAGGACATTCCTACAAAATGTTGCTGATTGTTATACTAGCCCATATTTCACACCAGAAATGGTTAATAAATTCTTTAATGAAACCTTCTTACAGAAGAAGATTGACAATAGTATCAAGTTTACTTTAGATTTACTTGGCAAAATTAATATACAATCTTCTGATGAGTATTATAGGGTATTCAGATCCCTTATTAATGCTAGTGGATTTTCCAAAGTAAAAGATAAACAAGCTGTAACAGCATTTACTAATGCTATTGACTCTTATTGGAGAGCTTACTCACTATATGATAGTACCAGCAGTCCTTTAATTAATAGTATGAAAGAGTTAAGGGATCTATTTATTGGTCCTAATACTATTGCTAAAAGAATCAATAGAATTAAAACTGATATTATCTCTGATGCTGCTTCTAAAGGTGGTAAATATCCAATTATATCTGTTACTAATGGTAGGATTAGTAATCTATTCCTTAATAGTATTACTGGTGTAACTGATACTACAGGTAAAGCTATAGACTATATTCGCTTAGACTATTCAGATGATATTAGTTCTAATGCTAGTAGACAGATTAGAGAATACTGGCAAGAATTATTAGATAGTGATAATCAAGAATTACATGATTTAGCTTATGATTTAGTTCGATATGCAGTATTTAGTGGTCATGGTACTAAACACTTGAATTCTCTATTTGATTTCATACCTACTAGGGTATTAGATGAACTTGGTTATTATGAAACTGTAAGAACTTTAGAGAAAAATATAGATGATTTCTCCAATCTGTTTACTCCAGATGATGTAGATGAAATCTATCGTAATAACTGGCAAGATAATAACATGGTTCCTGTAATAAATACAAATACTAAAGGTATCTATATTCATAGAGAAAAAGTTGGTAATAGATTAGTTCCTGTAGCTATTAAAGGATCTTCTAGAAGATATGTTTGTAAAGATGATACTGATGTTCCATTGTATCACCCATATGTTAAAATGAGAGATAACAATGCTACTGGTGGGTATAATCTATATAAATATGTTGGTACATTTATTAAAGATAATGGTAAAACTAAAACATATAAACCATTATATATATTAGTGAATAAGAAAGGATTTAGGCAAGGTGGTAAAGGATTTGTATCTGAATACTTATCCCCATATACTACTGGAAGTAAATATATATCTAGATTCTCTATTATTCCGGGTAACAATGTTGCTCCAAGATTTGCTAAATATGATAATAATTTCTTAGAGGATATTCCAGATATTATTAATAATGAGATTGTACCAAAAATCAACTCACAAACTAATAAAGTAAATGGTAAACCATTAAGCGGAGTATTCTATTCAAGAAATACAATTGATTATATGTTTAGTACTGTTGAAAGTGATGCAGCACCATTAGTAGATACTAGTATGGATGAAAATGGTGAGGTAATAGAAAATAATATCGAGCAACCTTCTACTTCTGAAAATGAACAGACTGAACAGACTGAACAAACCAATGAGTTCAATAATGAGAATGAATTTCCTACAGATGAAATGAATCATTGTATAAAGTAATCATATATGAAAATAATTTGTCCTAATTTAAAAAATAAAGAAGTTGCAAGAGAATTTGAAGAATTAAAAAATGCAACTAGTGAAGCAGCGGCTTATCATATATGGTCGCAAAACAATGGTAATGGCATAGATAAGGCTCCCAATGGGGAGCCATCTAAGCTCTTTTCAGACCTTTTAGAGCATTATAATGGTGATAGAGTAGCTGCTATTCAAGCTAAGGCTAGAACTTATTCTAAGAGTTTTAAAGAGTGGTTTGGTGAATCCAAAGTAGTAGACAAGAATGGTGAACCTTTAGTAGTGTATCATCATACTAATTCTCCTATAAACGAGTTCTCTATAGAATTTGATAACTACTTTTCTACAGTGAAAGGCGGAACGAAAAAAGCTTTATTCTTTACTGGAACAGCGAATCCTAAAAAAGGCACAGTTTTAGACAGAGAGTATAAACTTCCTGTATTTTTAAAAGCTAATACTGTAATTGAAAAAACTGGTACAAAAGACGATTTAAAAAAACAAGGAGAAAGTTTTACTACAACTATAAATCGTGCAGCTGAAGAAGCAGATATTGCTATATTTCATGGTATAGATGATAATCAAGAATTAAATCAAGATATTTATGTTATAAATAATCCAAATAATGTAAAATCAATAGATAATCAAGGTACATTCTCTATTCAGGATAATAACATATATAATCAGAAAATAGTAAGTAGAGAGACTAGATTAGAAAATTTCTATAATTCCTATGTTAAGCTAAGAACTAAAACTGTAGAGAAAGCTGAGAATGAAACTGAATTACGTAAAAGACGTAGTAAACTATCGAGTAATTCAAAGTTACATGAAACCAACCTAGATGCTATAATGCAAGAAATTCTAGGTATATACATATATGATGCGGATTACTCTACAACAGATAGTACATTAAGAGAATTAAATAATCTTTCTGAAAGTCGCTATCTAACTCTATTAAATGAGGAAATAGACAAATTAGATAGACTGTTGATACCTGTTGACTCTTTAATAGCAGCAGTTAATAACATTAACAAAGGATACAATAAACTTTCAGACTATTCTAAAGAAGTACAGGATCGTCTATTTAACATGCCTGTGTATAGGGAAGCAACAGAATTACCTGTAATAACACGAGCAAAGAGCTTAAAACAATACAATGCTTATCAAAAGATAAAATATAATAAGGAATTAAATACATTTATTTCTAATTTAAAATTAACTCAATTAAAATTAGCTGCAAGAAAGTATCATTTAGATACAATCAAGATGTTTGTTGAAGAGTATGACCGTGGTTTTGAAGACATGAAACTAAAAGTATTAGATGAATACTTATATAGAACATCACTTTTGTCTAAGAAAGCTCCAAAACTACAAGGTACATATAATTTGTTAGAGGATTTAGCAAAAGGACAATCCGAATTAGATAGTAAAAATGCTAATGAACAAATACAAAAAATATCTAATGTTACTAACATCAAACAAGCATTAGAACTATTATCTAAAGAATTGCCTGAATATGCTCCTTTTATAAGACATTTGCAGGAAATACCTTATTATGAAGATATATTGATAGAGATCGATTATAACTCAGAAGATTCTTTTGCTTTAACTAAAGCGGTTGGTAATACTTCCTTTAAAATTGATCCAGAAACAAACGAATACACTGCTAAGATAACTATAAATAAAGAATCTTTTGGTTATAGAACTTTGCTACACGAAATTGTACATGCTTTTAGTTCTATAGCATTAGCCGGAAGAGATGAACACGGTAATAATGAATTTGTATCTGATATAATTGCTATCATAGACCATTGTAATAAGTATTTTGAGATTCCAAAAATATTTGGAACATTAATGCAAGATTCGTTAAATTATGGTTTTACTAATCCTCAAGAATTTATTGCTGAATTTTTTAGTAATCCTGCTTTTCAGATGTTATTAAAAGAGATACCAGCAATCGGAGAGACAGAAATAAAAGAAAAGAATATCTTTAAATCTGTAGTAGAGGCTATAACTAAGTTCTTTACTTCATTCTTTAATAAAGAGAAGAATCTATATAATCAGATTGAACCGTTAATGTATAAGATTATAGACTTTCAATCTGACTTACATAAGAATAATACGATTAAATACAATCCTAATAGGGAATACAATAGTGATAACTATACAAATAATCAAGTAATAACAAAAGTTATTTCTAATAGTAAGGATTTATTAGATAACTCTAGATCTAAAATGGCTACTGTACTCAATGATGTTGCTAGTAAAATAAATATGCAACCTGTATCTATTGAATATACTGATAGACCATTAAATGAAATTTATCCTGAAGCTACTTATTGGACACCTGCTATATATGACAGAAAATCTAACACGATTGTAGTAAATAGGAATGGTGATTTCAGTAGATATGGTTCATTAGAAAATGTATTATTACATGAAATAGCTCATGCTATTACTCTAGACTCATTAGCTTCAAATACTGAAGCAGCGAATGAACTTAGAAAGATTCAAAAAGAATATGCAGAAAAGTATGAGGATCATGCTAGTAAGAATGTATATGAGTTTGCTGCAGAGCTGTTTTCTAATCCTGAGGTTATTCACAATATGTTTGACTTCCCTGCTACAAAAGGAGAAAAAACATTAATTCAAAAAATTATTGATTGGTTTAAGAGATTATTTGGTAAAAATACTACTCATCAAGACTTAATTAATAAAATAGTAGATAATGTTATTGAATTTAATGCATATCAAACTCTAGAGCAAAGAGAAGATTCTTATGATTATATACCAGATGTTTTACCAGCAGCTAGTAAGCGTGAAGAAATTGCTTCTATCAAACTCAGATCTGTATTCTCTGATATGGTTAAAACAGCAGAGAACCGTGTAGCTTCTCTAAGATACAATGTCATAGAAGATAAATTTGATAGAAATGAAAACTTACGTAATGATAAGTTACTATCCAATCTTAGAAGTATTCAGAATTCTATAACAGATGTGGAAGGTGTCAATAACATTACGAATTTCCTTAATGGTAGTCTGGAGTATGTAGATAATGTACTATATAGTCTAGATGAAGCAGAGAAAGTAATTAAAACTATTGATGAGAAGATAAGTACTGCACAAATAACAAATGATACTGAAGAACTTACTAAGTTAAGAACTGCTTTAGATAATTTTGGTGCTGAGTATTTATACCCACATGAGAGTAATTTACGTAAACTTTATAATGAGCTAAATACAGAATTTAATAGGAATATTTATGAAAATATATTAGGTACTAATGAATTTGATAATATATTATCTGTAGTAGATGGATTGATTAGAGAATTCTCATCTAAAAAGATGATAGATAGAGAAAACATTGGTTACATGTATGGGAACTCAGTTAGAAGAACAGTAGAAAAGTTCTTGCGTACTGAGATGGAAGAAGCTAAAGACCCTAATATAGATAGAGCTCTGATGAACTGGCTTACTTTTGATGGTGATTTAAATTGGTATCATAGATTCTTTGCTACTCCTGTAAACTCACCTAAATTTGTTATCAAGCTATTGAGAAAAGTTATTGGTGATGTTAATTCTATGACTCATAAACAGGTTTATCGTAAGTATGCTGAATTATATAAAGCAGCAAAAGATACAAGAGACCATAAACTTTTATTTGAAAGAGACGTAGATGGTAAAAAGACTGGATATTTAATTAGAGATCGTAGGTATGGTGTATATCAAAATAACAAATATAAGTTTAGAAAGGATTGGTTAAAAAAGCATAAACTGGCTAGTATTGACGAACTTAAACTCAACCCATCTTTGTGGATACAATATCAAAAAGATTATAATGATTGGAAAGCTGAGAATTGCGAAAGAAAATACACACCAGAGTTTTATGCTATCTTTACTAATCTAAGTATGGAAGCTAATATGGCTCTATCTGAAGTAAATTTAGAGATAGATAATATATTAAAACCATACAGAGATAGTAATACTAATAAACCTAGATTCGAAAGAATGCCAATAGATGAATATCAAAAATATATTAGGTTATTAGAGAAAAAGAGAAATCTTGCAAATCCTTATGATCCTATTACTGGGGAATTAAAACCAGAAGGTAGTGTAGAAGCACAGATAGCTGCTGAACTTACAGAAGCATATGCTAAACTACAAGAAGGTTTAGAATCTAAAGTGGATATGAATGCTTTCCTAGAAGAAATGGAAAGAATGAAAAACATGGAAGGATATACTCCAGATGGAAGTGACACATTGTATAGTGCTTGGTTAGAGCGTAATACCAGATGGGAGCTTACAGATGAGTTTAAAGAGAAGGTATCTAAGCAAAATAAAAAAGATTATGGTGAAATATATGATAGATTATATCAAGCCAGATACAATCTATTGAGGTTATATAGAACTGATAAATTTGAACCAGATTATACTAGAATGCCTCAAGCAGTTAAGGATAAAATCAAAGAGCTTGATATAGCAATGTATAATGTGAGAAAACGTACTAAAAAAACTGTTGGTAGTGTTAGGTTATTTAAATCTGAACTTAGTGATCTAGCAAAGGAAAATGGAGGTAAAAGTGCTGTATCACCTGAAGATATATGGGTAGATGATAAAGGAGTAAAACACTATGCTTCTTATATGACCAAAGTAATACCAGTACGGCAACAGTATATGCATAGAGTACCAAATAGCAATTGGGCTGAAACATCTGAAGAATCTAAGTTCTATAATAAAAACTACGACAACAGTATACCAGAGGCAGAGCAACCTAAATTATCTATTAAAGAATATGATAATAGGAAGGCTTATAATGCTGTAATGAGAGATCCTGCTCTAGTTAATCTTAGAAATGTTATTCTAGATGTTATGAATGAAGCTAATGATAAAATTACTCACTCTAATTATAAGAATAACTATAAGTTACCGCAAATTAATGGTAATATCTTTAATTATTGGGGTAGTAGGGGGCTCATTACAGGAACTCGAAATTATATGGTAGATGCATTTGGTATTCAACCAGATGATGAAATACATGGAGTAAAGGTAGAAACTAGACCTAATGGTACAGAGATAAACATTATACCTACAATGTATACTACCATGCTTACTGATCCTGCTTCTGGTACTAATGATTTAATTGGTGCTATTGTTAAATATTACAGGATGGCTTGTAATTATGAAAATAAAAAGAAAGTAGCTCCTCAATTAAATCTATTAGACAGTTTAATTACTAATGCTGGTTCTATTAGACAAAAAGGTTTTACTAAACCTGCTGCAAGCAGCAAATTAGCGGATGCAGTTCATACTTACATAAGTTATCATATCTATGGTAGACGAGATATATTACCTGAAGTAACATTAAAAGGTTATAAGATTTCTTTAGATAAAGTATTTGAGCATTTTTCAAGATGGGGTAGAGATATTGGTTTGTCTTGGAACTTACGTTCTGCAATATCTGGTGGAGTTGCTGCATGGAGTTTTTATGCTAATGATGCTTTTGTTCGTAAGCATTATAATATGCATGATTTCACGATTGCAAATGGTATTTTAACAAAAGAACTAATTAGCTTAAAAGCTGCTAGTCAATTTGGTAAAAACCAAGCTAATAATAAATTAATAGGTGCATTAGAATATAATGGTCTTACTTTTAATCAAGAGGAAGATTTATCCAATACTAATAGATGGAGAATAGGTAGAATGATCACTAGAGCTGTAGAACCATACTCTGCTTTTAAGTTAATGTCATTTTTACCTAATAGTGCATTTACTGTTTCAGTTTATTTAAACTATAAGTTAGTTCGATTAGAAGATGGGCAATTACATTTTATTTCTGAGAACGATTTTCTAGATAACCATTTTCTTAATAAGTCTATAGAAGAGCGTAAGGCTATATATAGAAACGCTAAAGATAATCTATGGAATGCATATGAAATGAAAGATGGGTTTAGAGTAAAATCCAAGTATGCACCATATGTTACTGCTGAGTTAGAAGAAGAAATTACTGCTAAGTTAGGATCTATATCTAGCCATGCTGAAGGTATGGTTGAAGAAGCTGATAAGAGTGGTGTTCATTTATTACCAGCTCTTAGTACTATACTTATGTTCCGTGCTTTTATTCCAAAAAATATAGAAAATACAATATCTCCAATGTACTGGAATTACCAGACAAAAGAGCTATCAATGGGAACAGCATCGGCATATTTCTATGGATGGAAATACGGATCTGATAGAAAGCTTATTAAACTCTTGAGAGTACTCACTGGAAGAAATGATGAGAAGTTAAAAGAATTACAAGAGCAATATCCTGATGTAGACGTAAAGAAACAAATAGATTTACATATTAGAAGGTTTAATGCTCAAATATTCACATACTTCTTCTGGTTAACTATATTTAATCTATTTGGAATGGGTGCAGATGATGACGATTATTGGTTTACTCAATTCTTACGATTAGAGTTAAAGAAGATTTCATTAGAGTCTGGTTCTAGGTATAATGCAATGGATGTATTTGATATTCTTAATTCTATTACTCCATTAATTCAAACATTTGTAGATGTTAATAGGGCTATTAATCCAGTATCTTATTTAAGTAGTAGAAAATATAAAGAAATTGAAAGAGGCGCTTATAAAGGATTAAAGGGATGGCAAAGAGATTTTATTAAAGTTATTCCAATACTCAATGCCTATTATAATATGAAGAATCCACGAGAGAAGCTAAACGATATGATAAATCGTATTGGATAACAAAAAAGGGATCGTTTCACAACGACCCCTTTCTTTTTTCAAACAATTAAGTTTTGGATACTAAAATCCAAGGCAATTTATATCTTCAAGCAATGTTGGCTCTTGAACATCTTGTTGTTCAGCCATTTGCATTATAAATAATTCTTCTTTTACTGTTAACGTTACTTCATCTTTCATAATACTATCATTTATTCTAGCACTTGAACTAATAAACATATTCCTATTAGTAAATTGAGTAATATGCTCTTTTACTTTAAGAGGTAATAGATGATAATATCTATTCTTTATTGCATATATTAGTCTATCATGCTTCGGATTTATTTTAAATATGAAGATGGTATGATAATCTATATCTCCTTTATATCTATAGTGACCTAAATATAAATTATGCTGTTTATATAATTTACATAAATTTATATATTCAGTATATGATAAACCTGCATAACTTATGTGCAGGTTTTCTTTTATAAAATAGGTAGATAATTTCTTTAATATAATATTCGAATAATATTTATTAAAGAATAGAGATACTATCATTTCCATCATACACTTCTGATCCATCTCCATCGTAATACTCTCTAGAGTGGTCCCATAAATCGTTTTGTTTATGCCAGCATATTCTTCTGATAGTTTCTGATATTATTGTAAGTCTTTCTTCTATACATTCTGGAGTAAAGTTAATAACTCTAACTTCATATCCATTATTACTTTGGATAGCAATGATATAGGTTTCTTTTGTATATTCATCTATATCTATATTCAGTTCGTACTTAAAGTACCAATGAATTGCTAACCAATAGTAAGCTAATTGCCTTCTATAATCATACTCTTCGATAGAATGTTCAAAATTCCATACATCAGCAGTAGTTTTTAAATCTACTAATGTAATCTTCTTTAGAGTATGATCTATCATTAGCCTGTCTAACAAAGACTTACAAGATAAATGATAGTTTTCGTAAGCTTTTGGAAATTCCCAATTTATGTGGAACTCGTTATTTTGTTCGCAGGTTTGCGGTTGTTTATATAATAATTCATTTGCTTTCTTATGATCCTGAATGTTTTGCTTAATAGTTTTTAGCATATTCAGATCAGCAAACGAAATAGATTTCAACTCAGTTTGCCGTTCAGTCTTAAGATACTCTATGTAGTTTTTTAGCTTTTTAGCCATTTCTTTGGCTTCTAAGAGTATTTTTTCTTCACTCTTACCTTTTGTACTATAGGCATCAGAATAAGCCTTTATAAGGGCTAAATCTGGGTCAATTTCTACAGTACCAACTAGTTTATCAGCAAATAACTGCTGTTGTTTACTACTTGGAGTTTCAAAGTCTAGTATTCGATAATGTGCCCAAAATTCTTCAGGTTGAAGAATATACATATGTATCATTGTTCCTTTATCTAAATAACTAGCTTTAAGACCTTCAGCGTTTCCTTCTAGCATATCTTTTAGATATTTTGGACCTTTCTTTAAGAACTGCCCTAAATTACTATTAGATATACGAGAATTGTCATCATAGTAAGGTATACTTAAATCCATATTATTCTTCTACATTTTCTGATTCTTCCTCGTCCTTTACTGGACCTAGATCAACAATCAGATCATATTCTTCTAATACGTTTTTATTTTCCATCAGTTAACTGTTTTATTTGTTTAATACATTCATCTACTTCCTTATGATTATGAACAATAAACAAATTATATTGTTCATCTAAACCTGATTTAACTAAGTTATACTGAAATAATTTCCACTTATAAGGAAAGACATCATTAGGTCTACCTTTTGCTTCAATTATAAAGTTATTACCTACAAAATCTGGAGTATATGTCATAGGTCGTATCTTTTTATCTTTAAACTGAAAACTAGGGACTAGCTCAAACTTTATAGGCTCGTACTCAGCTTTCAGTTTATTTTCTTTTAGTGCTTTATATGTATATACTTCTAACTTACTTCGGAAATTAATATTATCGAAGACGGTTGGAGTCGCATTTATCACTTTCTTGTTTTGACTCTTTTTCTTTTTCATCTAAGATTTGTTTTAACAACTTCTTAAACGAAAGAAGATTGAGTATGTTGCTAATAGTACAACATAAAACAATAAAGGATATTAAAGCCACTAAATTAACAGTAATTGTAGTACTAAGCAGCTCGATCATCAAGTGCCTCCTTTTTTAGGTTCTCAAGTTCTGCAATTAAGTCTTCTAACTCTTTTTTAGTTACTAATATTTGTGTATTCCGTTTATTTTCAACTTTGTCATTAACTATGCTGAATTTTTCAGCAATTTTGTTAATGATCGAATAGTCAAAAATAGCCACAGTAATACCAAACAAATACATACAAAAAAGGCTAATAAGAAACGGAATAGTAAATAATATACCAATACCGAATCGAATACCTTTCCAAATCTTTTTTAATATTTTCATAGTGTTTTATTTAACCAGTTTTTAATAACTTCAAAGCCGTTATCCTTAACGGCATCACTAATATCTTTACTTTGGAATTTCTTATGCACTAAGAATCCATTTAAGCCTGTTTTCTTGCTTATCTTACGCATATTTTTGACTCCTGCAGGATCTCTATCAAAACATACTAAAATGCGTTTAAAACGCTTTTTTAGTATATCTAGAATATTATCTGGAATAAATGTACTCTCTGATGATGGAGATATTGCATTATAACCCATTTCTTTCAAACACATAACATCTTTGAGAGACTTAGTTATAATTAATAGTTCGCCTTTTTCAGGAAGTTGTTCTAACCCTTGAATATCATATTCAGTAAGATTATTACGCCATTTAGTGTATTTATCAGCTAAAGGTCTATAAATTTTAAACTTATCATAAACCTTATATGCATACATTGGACTTTCATCCTTATAAATACCCTTTACAATTCCATCACATAAATAGTATTTAATACTACTTACATTATATTTCTTTAGTGTATCTAGAGTAATACCAAACTGTTGCCAAAATGCTTTATCAACATTAGTGAATTCTTGTCTTACTACTCCAATTACGGTTTCTTCAGACTTTTCATACGCTTTAGTACTCTTTAAAACAGTATTATTCTTTATATTCAGATCTTTTACAATCTGTTTCAGTAGTTCATTATAATTAGTTATGCCAGTATATTCTTGCACGAATCTAATTACATCTCCACAAAGACCATTACCATGATCTTTAAATAACAGTTTGCCTGTTTTCCTACTTCTAAATATTCCAAATGAAGGATTTTTATCTTCTCTAAATGGACTATTGTAGATATAACCTATTTTAAATTGCCCTATATAACGTGCATATATATCATACTCTGTTACTCTAGATAGAATGTAATCTAAAGTAATAGGATCCTCTTTTTTAATTCTCTTAGAGTCGTACATAATATAGCAATTTTAGTGAGAGTAGAGGACTTGCACCTCTCCTTAGGTAAAAAATACCGGGCTATTCACACATCTGCTTATCCTCTACTAGGATTATGTGCTTACTCTCTTTTTGTGTGAGAGGGGGATTCGAACCCCCATGCTAGTATATATTAACTAGCTCCAATCTAGGTATTCTGTCGTCCTTTTCAGACTTTGTATTTCTTTACCAGACAGTACATCCACTTACGTGCGATAATACCTATTCCTCATCCCCATGATCAGTGTCAAAAAGTTTTTTAATTTCTTCAATTTTTTCTTTAGCGCCTTCTTCGCACAGGCACTCTCCTGAAGAGATATAAATGTCAGATTTAGTACTTTTCCTAGTTTGTCTAGGAACATGACCTAGCCCCCAACCACATTTAAATTTGGCAGTCCAAAATCTGAACATATGATATCTAAAAAACCAAGGAGATACACATGTAAGCATAGTAGGTAATATTAAGGGGTCTTCAAATCGCTTAAATACTACTTCTACTAATAGATACTCAATATGCTCTTCTTTGTAATAACCTAACGATTCTACTTCAGCAAATGTTGAAATCTGCATACGATAACCTTGAGATTCTAAATAATCTGCAAGTTTTAAAGCAGTATAAGATTTATAAAGCATATCTTTTGCAGATATTGCACAACATTCACATATTCCTACATGTAGTTTAATGAACTTACCATTTTTATCTCCTCCAGTTCTTTGTCTTTTCCTAAGAGATGGTAATCCTTCGATAAACCTATCGTAATTCATATCGTCTCCATCATTCTCATCATACTTGTAGTTAGTCTTTGATCCTCCAAATATCAGATCTTCATCTAACTTTCCAAGTTCATCTAAACCTTCTTTATAAAAGTATTTAGATTTTTGAATCTCTTCCTTAGTTAGTCCTACCCATTTAGGATCATCTACTCTAGATACTTCCTTATATTTATCAGGACTACCTGTGTCTTCTTGAACTTCACACTCAGTGTAAAATTTGTCGAGATTATCAAAATGTGTCTCCAGTCTTTTACCCATGTCACGCTGCTTTTTTAATTTCGGATTTAGTTTCAGATACTTGTAAAAAACGAGTTGAAAAATCTAGCTCTTTACTGACCATTTCCTTCTCAGAATCAGTCCAGTTAGTAATCAACATCTCTTTCCAATTCTTAAAATAAGCCTTCTTCATAAGGTGTCCAGACTGAATCATACGCGTAGATGCAACTCGGCGTAGATTACACTCTTTGATTATCTCACGAAGTTTCCATACGTAGTTTACTACATCAGTATCATACTGACTTTCATAATCTACAGAATAGTTAACTTCTATAATGCCACCGGTGAATCGGTCAATAGTAGATGCGTCTAATTGATTGTTAGCCACATACTGTCGACTCGCACCATTACCAAACGTATTAGAAGTAGCAATGATGATACACTCGGGGTGACGACATACTAAACCAGTAGTAGTCTCAATCTCACCGTTAGCAAGAGCAGCATTTAATACTTGACCTACTGCAGGGTCTAATGCAGTCATCTCATCAATCAAGATAACAGATGGCTTAGCATAATATTCCGCAAACTTAGTAGATTCTCGAGTAGGATACTTATAACCTACGAACTCTGTCGCAGAAGTACCAATACCACAAGAAATACATAAGTATGGAACATTAAGTTCATTTGCAACATTACGAGCCATAGTAGATTTACCACATCCTGCAGGACCTACCATCCAAATGTTTCGCATACCAGCCTCAATAATTTTCTTTAATTGATCCTCTGGATTCATTTTGGATATATCTACATACTTAGCCTCTTCAGCTAGTCGTTTCTTCTCGTCCTCTAACTTCTGTTTAAGTTTTTCAAGCTCTTTACGAAGTTTATCCTGAAACTCACTAGCCTTACGCATAGTAATTCCAGAAGCAGATGTTTTGAACTTCTCGCCTTTATTATTTGTAACCGTATATTTAGTTCCAAAGCGAGTATCCTTCTCTATGACTTTCCAAAAATCTATCGGTTTTGTACGTTTGTTTTTACCGTTTTCGTCTTTGACAGTAGTAATAATACTACCAAAAAACTCATCACCAACCTCTAGATTTTTTGGTTTCGTTTTAGTAGTAAGATTGTCTCCAATGCTACTGCTAGACTCAGACCCTTCACTATTCAACATCTTTTCAGATGCTTGCTTGAACATTTTTTCAAACTCAGTTTGTTTGCCGTCTTTAATAAACTGTTGCATCATTTGCAAAAACGGATGCTCTAAGTCATCGTGTCCCTTCGCATTACCACTAATCTCACCATTTTTTACTGAATATTTTAAGTCTGTTAACTTTGATTCTATCTCTTGAATGTCTAACATAATAAACTATTTTTTTGAGGTTAATAAAAAAGGGAGGGTAACAAAAGTTACTCTCCCTCTCCAATTTAATAGGTTATATAATGTTCTACCTTTTTAGAAAGGCAAATCATCCTCACTATCGTTACTTGTTGTAACGTCAACGCTTTCTAATGTACCATTTACTACTTGGAATGGATTAGCATTTTGTTTCTCAACATCAGCTACAATAGGCTTTTCGAATAAATCAATTCCTAACTTAGTAATCATTGATTCACCAGCATCTACTGTAGACATAGGCTCAATAAACGTG
>UMHC01033253.1_pt1 | contig 14740 bp, 10 predicted proteins | sample 1965381 | NCBI WGS metagenome assembly UMHC01 (sample SAMEA4836083, study PRJEB28245) | human gut metagenome | biome: gut microbiome; material: fecal sample | place: Denmark | collected 2008 | reverse complement strand
TACCGACGAAAAAAGGACAAGACGATAGAAATACCGATTAACACACGGAAATATTATCATATCGATTCATTTCTCCGACTCCCTCTCGAAACGCGCCCATTTGAGTTTTTTATTGACGACCTCCGAAGTGCGGACATGCATGCCCTTTACGAAAATGGATTCGGCTCGGATTTCGTTGATGCGGTCTACACGACGGTATTTGGCGGAGATACCGAAAGTGCAAAAATCGTTCAGGCAGACATCGTAACCATCTTTCAACCGATCTATAATATAGTCTTCCATCAGCATCCACGAACGTGCCAGTTCCGAACGGAGGGAAGACGAACCGTGCGATATTTCTTCAAACATCCGCTCTTTGTTTATTGTGCCACGGCTGACTACTTTGGGATAAAAACCCGTTACTTTCTCGCTGTCCTCATTCAGGTTATCATAAATGGGGACAAATCTGTATTGTATACTCATACTATATTATTTTTATAAATGATTATCATGCTACACATCGACACCTTTCAACCCAACCACCTGATTATTTATCTATTATCAGGTGTCGATGTTGGTGTCGATACAGATGTCGATGTACTCACCCGACCGGCACATCGGCACCCGGTTCTTCTGTTTCCGGTATGACATAATAGTATTTCCGGTCTTTTTTCATCTTCTTCCGTACATTATATTTTTGCATTAATTGTCCGAACAACCTCAGCTTTGTTTCCGTAAGGTCTATTTTGCTCTGTTTGCTGATTGTCATCAATATTTCAGGTGCTGACAACGGCTCACAAACCTCCTCTTCCTCCGGAATACGGAAATAATGGAGGAACAACTCTTCCAGCAAAGGCCGCTTTTCGAACATCCGGTTATTCCGGTTCAAAAGCACCTCCTCTTCCGGGGTAAACCAATAGCGTTCACCTTCCCTCAAGGCACTGACCGCCTGGGCGTAGAGTTGAGGATAATCGATGGGTTCTATCCGGATCATCCCCTTCACCTCCACCCCGATAAAACGGCGGCTGCCGGTGGTATCGGTCAGCAAAGAGAACGTATTGGAGGTTGCGATAAACGAAGCGAACCGCCTCATCTCCTCCATGCTCTCGCCATAAGGCTTGCGCAACGTCACTTTCGCCTTCTGAAGCAGGTTTTTCAAATAAGGCTGACGGGAAGCAGGTATCGAGTCGAACTCATCCAGGTTGATCAGCGCGAAACGGTTCAACGCCATCTCCGCATCCTTCCGGCTTCCCAAGTCGATCCCATCGACATAGTAAGACCGCAGTTCGGGTGGCAGAAGACTCTGGCAAAAAGAACTCTTACGGCAACCCTGCGGCCCGACCAACAGGGGTGACGTGCTATTGGCATGTTCCCTGTCCATCTGCAACCAGTGTGCCACCATACTGAGGAACCAAATATAAAAGAAATCCCTCCACTCCTTGTTTTCGCATGGCACACAATCGGCAAGGGCACGGATGCGGTCCTGCCCGTCCCAATGCGGCAGATCGAAAAGGAACTCCTCGATCGGCCAGTAATGGGAAACACGCCGGGAGTCCACGTAACGCTGCACGTCATATTCGATTGCCGATATCCCTTCCAACTGCGCCTCGAAACAGATGCTTTTAACCGCCTCGGCCGTCACCGGGCGATAGTCCGTAAACAGCGAATGTCGTTCGCGATACTCCTTGCATCCCTTCATCCGGTTGAACCTCAATTCATAACGCCTTGTCATAAACTCTTCCATCTGCATCGCCACCAGCATCCGCCGGGGCATACAGGGCCGTACGCTGCAATGTTTTTCTTTCCTGTAGACGTTCCCGAACGTCGCCCTCAACTCCATCTCCTGCTCCCTGCCGAACGGGTGTATCAGGGCAAAACGGACGGCATCTTCCTCCGGGATGGCGGATTGCCGGCATTTACGCGCCAGATGCACGATGAACTTTTTCCGTCCTTCATCGCCACCGTCTTCCGGCCCGACCTGCCGAAAGGTGTCGGTAAGGCTGGTTTCATAAAGGAGCGATATGCGTTTGTAGCGTTCATAGCCGGGCGCCATGCGCAACAGAGGGTCCGTCTCGGCATCGTGTGCCTCGCGTGTCGTCACAGGAGCAGGCATCTGCAAAGGTTGTTCCAAGCGGATCGGCAAGGCATCCGGATTATAATACAGGTCGGGATCATACGACACACGGCATCCTTGTTCCGGCGTCGGGCATCCTTCTTCTTTCCATTCGACGGGCAACTGGAGCTGTGCTTCGTAATAGCGTCCCGCACGAAGGCAGGCATGGGCGTGAAAAAGGCGCATATGCCTTTCCGTCTTCGGCAGCGAACCGTCCGACAAGGTAAAAGGAACCACGATTTTAACGCTCCGTCCGCTCGATCCTACAAACGAAGCGAGTGTCTGCGGAAATCCCGCCGCCCGGTCCCGTATGGCAGCCGCCTCCGCATAATCGATCAGGTTGCCGATACTGAGCAGCACCAATCCTGCATAGGTGGCCACACCGATCCTCTCATCATCCCGCTTCAGCGTAACGCCAAACAAAACTACAGGTATCTTTTCTGCTGCAAGGCTTTTTATCCCGGGAGTCAGATAAGGAATGTTCTGCCGCAAGGTGGTCACCGGCTTCCGGCTATTTTCCGTTTTCATGGCGTTCAGGACAATGCTTAGTTCAAGGTTACGGAAAGCCGCCAGGTCACCGCGAAGTTGCGTTATTTTCATATTAGCATTAGTTTTTAAATTTCCTGCAAGGTAAGGTTTATATTTCGGATATTCTATGTTTTTCAATTATTTTATGCACAAACTAATACAAAACATACCGGAAACTAACTCGAACCATACCATAAACTAATCCGGGACATACAGGAAAGTTGGGATAGGTAGTACTATGTATAAGGTATAGGTAGTACTATGAATTGCTAATAGGTAGTACTACCTATCGGTGTTATGTCGTACTATCTATCGAGAGTATGTAATATGCTATGAATTAGTTTATGGCATGGTTTGAGTTAGTTTGTGGGAAGATTCGGGATAGTTTGCGGGGAGATAGAGGTTTAAACTGCTGAAAAACGGGGGATACCGATATTGGCACCCCCCTATCAAAATTCAAGGGCTATGCCGAAACAGCCTTGTCTCCACACGCTTGGTGCGGGAACAAAGCTGTTTCGGCATAGCCCTTGAAAGACTAATAATCGCTTTGGTAATTAATTGAAGCCGAAATTGATCTCGCCTCCAGACTGAATATTTTCTATCACTATATTTAAAGAGCCTGTAGCCGGAACACTCTGTATCAATGCAGATGCTTCATACATATTGCCGACTTGAAAACCGCCTTCGGGTTTCAGGGTTATGCTACCGGAGGAATAATGCTTAACCTCCCCCTCAATCGTCGAATTTTCTATTGTTTCATCAACAGCAACCCAAGTCTCCTCGTTACAGAGCATGACACCAACTCCCTTATCTCCCCAACCATTACCACCTGTAAAATGTAAGGTTTCACCCTCTTTAATATTACCTGAATTAATCTGCGCAACCAACTCACTTGGAGCCTTATCGTTTACAAACATACAATCTTCTACTTTTCCTTTTTGAGAAACTTGATATTCAGCATCATAAAGATTCCCCGTCAAGTTTATCTTTAAATCTTCTTTTGTATATGTGTAAAATTTAAAAGAATAAGTAGTACTTACATCTTCATTCGGATCAAAAGAGGCTATACCCAACTGTCCTTCAAATTCTTCTTTGTTCGGCACAAGTTCACTTTTAATTCGTATATCCTCTACCACAAGCTTAATTTCTTTCAACAAAAAACCTTTATATTTTGTCTTTTTAATAACTGACAAAGCACCAGGATGTGCACTTTTGGGAGTAGATGTAGTCGTAACGGGATGACCAAAATATGTATACTTTAGCTTACCATTACTGTCTCTTTCACTTAATTCTTGTGCATTCGTCTTTACTCCTCCAGGTATCTTACCATCAGGGAATAATTTTTCTAATTGTGCCTCTGTAAGCACTCCACTCATACTTCCTAAATCCGGATACTCATATTTCCCTTCTAACAATTGTCTCGGAATATCCACCCGCACTTTCAGTTCCACCCGTGCAGCCAACTGTGTTAACGGGATCTGGATTGGAGAAGCGACAGTCGTCAAGTTAAATGTTGCGGATTTGTTACCGACTTTCACCAACTGGTCAGCTTTCTCTGCAAATGCAGTTTGATATGAATCGCCACCTTCAATAATCTCCTTCAATGCATCCAGAGATTGACAAGATTTATAAGCTTCATTAGCCTCTGTCGGATTGGCTACGACCCAAAAGTCATAAGTGCCATAATCCAAACCGGTTAAAGTGATTGTATATCCTTTTTTATACGTCTGGCTATCTCCATTTGGAGCGGGGGTATCTACATATTCATTCTCAGTTTCCGATAAAGCATCGCCAGAAAAATACTGAGACGTAATATATTTTTTATCTTCACCGAACACGAATATCCAGCAATCCTCTACATTCAATTCATCCTCTGTCGCATACACATATCCTTCGTTTGTTGCAGCAGCTTTTGTGATGACGGAAGAGGGAGATAGTTCGATGACGAGATCGCCTTTGCCGGAAACGCCCGGAGCGTCTATTATTTTTTCTTCAGTACATGCTGCAAAGATGAACAATGCAGATATAGCTGTCAGGAATATATTTTTCGTTTTCATAATTGTGTGTATTTTACCTGTCGATACTTTCATTTTTATACTCTCCTATTTAATCACAATACAATTTCCGGGATGGAATTATGAACCCAGTCTCTCGTATAGAATTCGATTGTGGAATCTCCCCAGTCCGGAGTGATCGTCCAACGCACTTTTATGTCGTAAAGGTAGCCGCCTTTGATACCGTTATGATCGACTTCTTTCGTTATACCAGCCGGATTGATCGGGTATGTTTTCTCAAATGTTCTACCGTCAACTGTGAACTTCACATACAAGGCTGTATTCATTTCAGAATCTTGTTTATATTGGTTAGCATAGCCATAGGCTGTTCCCATGTCAGTCCATTTCGTTCCAATTCGGTTACTACGGTTCAAAAAAGCGCCATCTTTAACATTGACACTCGCATCCCCTTCAACAATCTTGCCATTTTGTTGCAAGTTCACGAATTTAGCTTCATCAAAAACAACAGTCGGATTCCCTTCAAAATCGTTAAGTGTCACATCAAACTGAGAGAAGTCAAGTCGTGCAGCCACATGGGATACCTTCACAAGAATGGTCGTAGGATTATTTTCCGCAACAGACGGAGATGAATAAGAATTAGTTATATCTTTTCCAAAAACAATGCGCGTAGAACCATATTTGATTAATTGATCCGCAGAAAGACATCCGGATATTTGTTGATTCAAAGCACTTTGTGCATCTCCAATATTGATATTTTTCAAAAATTGATTACCATTTATAACAACATGGGCCTCCAATGTACGATTAGTTTTGTACTTCGTCACAAACTTCAGATCCTTCAAAGTGATAGAACCATCACTATTAGAACTTACCTGATTCATATTTTGGGGGATTAAAATACCTATTACCTTTCCATCTTCCAATAAGAATACAGATACTTCAGATATCTTTTTTTCGTCATTGTTCTCATCACCTGTTGCAGGTCTGTCTTCACCGGGAACAACAGTTGTTGAAGCTTTTGTAGCCATTTCATTAAAAGCGACACCGAAGTCCAATACTGTATAAGCTTCCGTGGCTTCTTCAATACCCTTCTCTACATCATTCATGATAGCATCATCTTCCATGGAGCAGGAAAAACCGGCAAGAACCAATATTGCTGCGAAAAATATATTCTTAATTTTCATAATCCTATGTATTTTCTCATTTGACTTACGGTGCAAATGTACAGGGAATGCCGACAGGAGGCGATAGGCGAAACTTTCAAGATTAAGTGGTAAAAATACCAAAAGGCAAATTGAGAGGCACACCCTTTAATTGCGATAGAAACGATAAGCTTCTTTTAATAGACAAAAAATAAGGGGGCGTTTTGAAACGTCCCCTTTGGTTATTGTGAATCAATGATTTTATTAATTCGTATCATCTTCTGTTTGCTCGACCACATTCCACGGTGCCACTTCTATACTGAAATTGATACAAGCATTTTCCAAGATTTCATCCGGATTCGGGCTACCTTCACCGGTGATAGTTGCCGAGACCTTGAAAAACTTGTTGCTTGCAACATTACCGGCATCACCAACCAACTTCAAAGGGATATGGAAGTATCTTGTTCCTTTACTTTGATTCCCATCATAATAGTTGCCGGCAATAATCAAACGGGTCTGGTAAGCGCCACCCTCTTCTTTCGAATAAGACCCATCACCATTAGCAGTGAATGGAATACCCATAATGCTTTCCGGGCTATTTGCATTGATATATTTGTCAAAATCCCATCCTGGCAAAGCGTTTCCAGCCGTAGTCAATGACCTGTCGGAATATGTAGCCACCAATGCTTCATCTACAGTACTATTCAATGCAATCAAAAACTGATGTTCATCAAACGATTCAGGGGCTCCTCTGTAGAAACCGGCTCCCGTATTTTCTTCGCCCATAACCGATGCGTTAGCACGGACATTGGCCAAGAACACAGACGTAACATCAAATCTTATCGTTTTACCATCAGATTCCAATGCGCTGAAGTCAGCCTTCAAAGAAACCAATTGCACACGCGCGATGGAGCGAGTCATTATTACTTTAGTCGCACCTGCTGCTGGAATACTTCCTGTATGGTCGTCCTTTGCTGTTACTTTTTCCGGTGTACAAGAAGAAGCACCATTATACCAATTTATGAAATGTTCCGTGTCGGAAGAAGGCTTTAAACCTCCAACAGTCAACTCTGGACTGTGCATTGGCAAATAAGATTTTCCTACTCCTACAGCATTTAATGATCTGATGTCTTTCGTTGTCTTTCCCTCCAAATCCACTAACTTGGTAACATCATTATAATGCTCCGTATTGGCCAACAAAACAACTTTAAAGGTTGTAGAAGAATTTCCCCCTTCTGTAGTCGGTTTTGCCACTTTCACATGGATAGCCTTGATTGAGGTGATGGACTGATTTTCGCCTTCTCCAGTAACATTATAGTCCTCACCTACCGTACCGGAACCATTCAAACTGACATGCTTACTGATCACATACTTTCCGGCTTCGTCAAAGACATAAGCCGTCAAAGACTGGATCTTGGCTTCTTTGCCGTTGCCGGCATCAGCGTCACCTTCGGTCGATGCCTTCGTCATGACATCGGTTGTGGAGGCGAAAGAGAGATAAGCGTCTACCTCCTGCGGGCCGGATATTCCGTCATCGTCTTTTGAGCAGGATGCCATTGTGCAAACTGCCAAAGAGGCTAAAAATAAATTTCTTAATTTCATAATTATAATACGTTTAATTTGTTCTACTTTAAATATTTACCCTATGTGTTGCCATCATCAGATTTCAACATCCTGGCTCACTTGTCCCCAATTGACCACTTCGACTTGTACATCCAGGTCTCCGGTAGTCGGCCGTGGCGGAATCGGTATATTGGGATCTTTTTCGTGGTCGCCATCGAAGCTGGTATCTCCGAAGGTGACATTCAGGCGATATACATAGTTGCGTTTAACGTAGTTGTGATTATATCCTCTGTCTAGACCGTTCCGGTTAATTACGGCGGTGAATATTTTTGTTTCCGCCTCATACGTGTCCGTTTCAAGCAAAGTTGCTCTGACCTGTATTTCTGTCGGGGCTTCAGAGCCATCGTTTTCCATCACGTAGTGCACATAAGGTGTGTCGTTTATCGGAGAACCGTTGGCGATATCGCGATTCAATGCTGTCGCATCGCTGTTGCCGAGGTGTCCGGTTGCCATCACCACTCCCCAATAATCACGGCTGAAAAAACGTGAAGCCGCGCTCTGGTTCAATATCGTGACTTCTTCCACTCTCACTGTACGATTGCGCAGAAGTGTTTTTGTAAAATCGGTCTTGACATTGACCAAGTCGAGACGGGCGGCAAGACGAGTGATTTCGACTGGTTCGGCGATACCGTTGATATTTTCACTGCCCATCGATGCGTATCCCAGATAGTTGTCTCCCTTGACAAGAGGCGCTTGGGTCGTAATGACCGGACTGCTCATGACCAGGTTGCTCTGAGACTGGTCGGCAAGTTGTGCCAGCTTGGATTCGAAATCGGAATAGCTCGTAACACCGGCAAGCGAATTTTCCGGCGTATTGGAAACGATCACGATCTGCGCCCGCATGGTCATAGCAGGCACGTTCAGGATAGAGGCTTCGCCTTCCGAGTTGGTTGCCTGCCAACCATAGCCAATCAGTTGTGCACCGCTTTCGTCGAAAACGAGCACCGAAAGGTTATTTACTTTGGCCTCTCCGGCCAACTCATTCTCATCATTCGGGTGAAACCCTTTCGTTACGGCCGACCCCGCCGCCTTGACCGCAATGCTCAACGAAGCATCCGCATCCTTCCCCTTAAATGATTCTTCATCCTTGGAGCAGGCAGTACAGCATAGGAGTACTGCCAGGGTCGAGAGGAATATGTTTGATAGTTTCATAAGTCTATAATATTATTTCAGCAAACCTTTACTTTTATAAACGCATCGAACATAACCACCATCGCGTGATGTAGTCCGTTCACCCGTTTTTCCACTTACCCAACCGGCATCTCTTGTCCAATAAGCTTCATCTTTCAATTGGAACTTCTTTTCATGGTAAATAATCTTTTTAATATCCTCTTGGGTTGGCAACAGAGATATGATATAAGCAGTTCCTGAAACAGACTGAATGTAATCAATATTCATCGTTCCATATTGATCATTGCACAATAACTTGGCATCTTGCACAGACTGTACTTTTCCACTTTTTGTTTCCCACTGATTCAACCAACTCTCACCAACCGAATAAGATCCACCATCAACTCTTCGTGCATAATAGGCAGAATAACCAGCAGCCCCAATTCCACTACTCAAATCACCTAAATACAGCAATGGATATTCGTGTACTTCAATAGTTTCTCCAGTATTCAATTTGAAATCTCTTTTCCTATAGATAGTACCGTTAGCGACTTGATCTCTTAAAGTATAATTGTCACTTTCTTCCTTAACTTCCGTATTTGTATTTTGATTCTTATATTCATTATTCTCTCCATAGATACTTGTATGTCCTTGGCTTCCAATGATTCCAATATAATTACTTGCAACACCCAATTTACTATAATTATTATTCTTTACTTCAACAGTTGCTGTCGAAGCATTTGTCCAATATCCAGACTCTGTAGTTTCATAAAAAACTTTCATATCAGAACCTGTGTATCCATCAGTAGTCATATTTACAGCACTACCACTATTGTTAACCACATAAAAAGGAACGATGCCAATGGTTGAAGGAGCCCCATCAATTACCAATGTTCCCTTCGGATAAAACGTCGAGTTTTCCAGATCCGCTTGTACGCGCCATTCATACTGCAATTCGTTCTTGCCGGCCAAACCGGTAAAGGCCAAAGTCACATTATAATGAGTATTGCGTTTGATATTGAAATCCGATGTACTATTCTCACCTAAGAAAAAACGATAGTTGATCTCGCCATCCCCGACATGATTGACACCCGGTTCAGAAGTAAAAATCGTGTAATTCCCTTTCACCTCTATATAAGTACAAGGTACGGAAGACCATTTTTTAAACCACTCAGTATAGTCGATCTTGCCATCTCCTATTGTCGGGACCTCCAAACCAACAGGAGTTTTTAATGATGGATCATCGTTGTTAATATTATTCTCACCTTGCAAATTTTCATACATATAAAAATCCCTGCCGGTGGCTAATCCGTCTACTTCATCTTCCGGCTTTGCCGATTTATTTTCATACAAAGAGATGATGCTTTCACCCGATACACCATTGTCCATCGTCCACTTTTCATAGGGGAGCAGACTATATTTAACAGGCAAATGACGGACATTGACTTCTGTTATGGCCAAATAAACATGTTTGTCACTCGGCAGATCCTTCGTGATCTTGAACGTTATCTTTGAATAAGGCGGCACGACTTTTGCTGCAAAGGAAGCATCGCCTGTTATATCAATCACTTCGTTATTGCCACTGTTATATAGATTTATGCTCGTCTCCATATCTTTTGCGACAAACCCCAGCATCATTTCTGTTCCCATCGGTTCTTGAGATTCAATTTGTTTGGATAACAGAGCTTGTTCCGTTGTATATTCTTTTGCAGCATCTTCAGAACCGACATTTGCCAACACATAGATCTTGTGCTTGCCGGTCTTGGCATCGAAAGTCATATTGTTTACAGATGTTTGATTCTCTCCTTCCACATCATGAAACGTAACGATCGGGTTTTCCCCCTTCTCATCATACACTAACACCGCCAAGTCATTGATCGCACCGAAAGTAGCGCCATTGTCTAAGGATTTTGTTTCCACCACCGGGACTTCGGGGGTGCCGATATTCAGTTTCAAGGTCACCGGCAGACCTTCGGGGACATCCGGACCGTTGTTGCCTTTATCGAAATCTTCGTTGGTACACGAAGCGACTGTCAGCACACACCAAAGGAGGGCTGCCAGCTTTATTATATTTTTATGTAACATACTCATTCGTCTTTATATATTAGCATTCGTTTCTTATTACCATTCAATATTATCATCGACAACACCCCAAGGAGTCACTTTGATCCTTGCGCCTAAGAAGGCGCCGTCTTCGCCCCATGCGAATAGTACCAATGTACGCTGGAACGGATGGATTTCGATCGGGCCTGTCGTACCGTCGTCGAAAGTTCCTTCCTTCACTTCGTAACGGTCGTTACCGACCTGTATGCTTCCGGTCATATTCTGACCTAAATAGAGCGCCTGCGGTCCTGTCGTTTCCCATTCGGAGTCTTTCCAGTCGGCTTCGGGGTTGTAGTAGACGCTGTCGCCGGTCAACTCGCCCTTATAGTCGATCGTGTTCAAGGTGCGGTCCATATAGAAGTCGCATTCATCGGTTGCACGCAGCCCTTTTGCCGTCAGGGCATATTGAAGGTTAAGCGTTCTCATCTCGACCGTTCCGGTTTTGGGTTCGAGCACGATTTCCTGGTTTCCGCCAGCCACACCGTTCCCGCGTACTGTCACATCGATATCGCCGAAAAAGATGCTGTCGGGAGATTGTGCGATCTCGCCTTCGCTCTTCAGAGAAACGGCGAAGTCTTCGGCCTTGGTGGCCTCGTTCACGTCCTGATGTCCTTTGAGGTTTCCCCATGCGATCAGATGCAGTTTCGAACTTTCGGGATAGTTCAACTCAATGGTTTCTTTGCCTCTGATAAAGGCATCGTCGAGATCGCGCGTATCAAGCAGCTTCGAGTTGTTATCGTAGATAAAGAGCTTGGCTTCCGAAACAACGCTCAAAGCCGTGATATCATCACCTTTGTGGTTCACGACCTTTAGTGTCAGCTTATAGCACTCGTCCAAGTCTTCCTTGATACAGCCGGTGGCAAAGACCGTAACTGCGACAAGTGCCAGAAATAAAACCTTTTTTGTCAATATTGATTTCATAACGTTTTGTTTTTTATTCCCATTCATTTTACCCTATTAATCCAAATCTTCATTTTGCTCAATCACATCCCAGTCAGCCACCGTAACAGCCACATCCATACAAGCCTCAGTCACCGGATCATACGGCCGGTCGGAACCACTGCTATTAATGGTGAGGGAGATGTTGTAACGGTAGTTGCGTTTGACGCAAGAGTGGTCAGGTGTACCACCTTCAGCATCTGTCATCGTCCCCATTGCATTGACGGGAATCGTATAAAAACGGTTCTCTTCTACTCTGCCGTTATCATCTGTATAAGTGCCCTTCAACACTAACAAAGTACGTTGTCCGGGCTTGACGGCATCAACCATATTTTCATATACGATAAATGATTTGCCACAAGCGAGTTGGCCTGTTTCTGGTTTCCAAGGAGAGGAAGAGGTCACTTTCCGTTTATTAGCATTAAAGCCTAACAAATCAGCCTTCAACAAACCATCCTCAATCGTCTTGTATTCACCATTCCAATATTCATTTTCATATTGGCCGTACCACCATAAGAAATTACCTTCCGGTGCTCCTTTGCTCTCCACCATCCCCCATTCTTCAGTGGAATTGGCCGCCATCAAAGAATAGCCTTTCACATTTGCCATAAAGACAGAGTCAATGACGAAAGAAGCTTTTCCATTATCGGATTTCACAGAAACTGATTTCAAGTTGATTTGGGTAATGTGGCGTGTCAGTTTAATATTATTTCCATCCTTTGATACATTCGGCATATGACCGGAGAAATCTTTTATTTCACCAAAAATATTATGCTTTCCCTCATCTAACGTAGCCTCGATTAACCGACTGCTCATAGAGTATCCGTTATTTTCATTCTCATTATCTAATGCCCTCTGATATACTAATGCTTCCTTTAATGTGCCAAATTGTTTTTCCCGCGTTCCAGCATTTGCTAATACAAGAATTTTGACAGCACCGCTTTGTACATCCAAATCCTCCACTCTATTGGTTGCAACCACTTTATCAATTTGCAAGTTTCCATCAGCATAAAAAACCATCACATGCAAACTATTAATAGCATCTTCCTGATCAATATTTTCCCCCTCTCCTTCACCGGCTTTAGTCAAGCTTTTCCCATCTGCAACAGCAGCCAAAGACAAAGTTGCATCCGGAGTAAAAACCTCCACCTCCGGGACGTTCTCGTCTGATGAACACGCAAATGTCATCCCTACCACTATACTCAAAAGAAAATAACTCTTCAATTTCATAAATATGTATATTTTATTAATTTCTATTTATCCCTTATTTTGATTTATACAATACAAAAGTATTTAGCTTTGCGTGTTTTAAGAATAGGTGTCACTCTCTTTATTAATAGATAAACCTATCACACAGGCGTTTTGATAGGTTTGCATAGGTTTGTGCAACAGATGCCATAAATACCTCCTTTCTATAAACTAAAAATCCCCAGCCTTTAAGGACCGGGGATTTTCTATATTTATAAATGATGATTAGATTTCAACATCTTGACTAACATACCCGAAAGGAACAACCACGCACTGTACATCCAGCGTTGTAGGATCGCCACCACCACCAGGAGTCTGATAGCCCGGTCCTGTAACTGTCAAAGTCAAATCATACTGCAAGTTACGATACAAACCATTGTATTTGCCATCATTTCCTGTTACTCCACGCAGAGTCAAAAGCTCAGAAGCGACATTGCTTTCACCAGCTGACACTTGGAAATTTTCACCTAAAGCGATTGTGTAATAACGATCGCTCTCTGTTTTACGATCAATATCATTGATTTTATAAGAGAAGTCACCTTTCACAACCAACAGTGTTCTATTGGTTAAATTTGTATTTTCATACACATAAAAACTGTTTACTGTCTCATAAGCATTTGAAGTTGTAACTGTACCAGTGATAGTTGTTTTAATCCAAGACGGAGTCCCATCTGGGACAGTAGGATTATCAACAAGCGTATACTTGTCATCCTTGTTAAGCCAATCAGTCGTATGCTCATAAGCACTATACCATTCATTTTCTACATTTGTAGATCCATATTCTTTCCAGTCCTCACCCATCAAATTAGTTTTCTTATGTCCCTGAAGAATAAAGATTTCTTTAAGATCCAACTGAGGATCTGAATATTTAGGCTTATTTTCATCAGTTGTCACTTTCGCAGAAATTTTATTCAACACAACTTTAGCCACGTTACGATACAATTTCACCGGTTTTTTCAAATCATTGTCAGACAAGCCTTCTACATTTACATAACCAGTAGGCACAGTTGTGAAACCAAATACATTCTTCTTTTCTGCAGCAACAACCACACCAGTATAGATTTTACTGTTCATTGTAAGAGCTGCACCAACTTCCAATTCAGAATCAAACGTTTTATTTAAAGCAGTAAAAACCTCCCCTTTTGTTTCTCCTATCAAATTTGTTGGTACTGTATAATTGGCAATCAAAGCCACCTCTTTAACACCAGCAGTCAATTCAGCATGAGCAACGGCATCACTTCCCCCTTCCACAGCAGGTGTATTTACTTTAGTTCCGACAACTTCCAGTTTGCCATCTGCATTAAAAACCAACATGGATAAAGACGTAATATCACCAGATGCTTTTGTATCAGCTGCTTTGTCAAACTTCACGGTCAAACTTGTCCCACCCTGCGCATCAGGATTACCGTTATCCGGAGTCGGCACATCATCATTCGAACACGAAGCGAACGCACATGCAATCATTGTTGCATACATTAAATTTCTTAGTTTCATATTTTTCAAAATTAAAAAGTTAATAAATTCGTTTATATAATGATCTTTATTTTTCTTACCCTATAGCTTGCTGAGTTGTTCGGAACGATTGTTGTGTTTTATGTTGTCCTATACTTCCCATCGGCTAACTATCTTTACTATATTTATTGATACCATCTATAATATTATCTTTATCTGTCTCATCGTTTCGGGTTATCGTCTTTCGACATTGCAAAGGTGGGAGAAAAAGTAAAGACGCATTAGGGGCGTGACTCTCAAATATAATCGGTAAAACTCTAAGTGACTATTTTGATTTATTTGCACCTATTTTTGAGATATTTTCAGTTTTTATGGTGCTTACATCTTATTATAGAACAAGAATAAGAGAGGAATATAGTACGACTAATTGTCCGGAAGGACGGAATGTCCAGCCTTAAGCTGGAATTCCGTATTGTGAAGGTGTAACT
>UMHC01030344.1_pt1 | contig 14802 bp, 9 predicted proteins | sample 1965381 | NCBI WGS metagenome assembly UMHC01 (sample SAMEA4836083, study PRJEB28245) | human gut metagenome | biome: gut microbiome; material: fecal sample | place: Denmark | collected 2008 | reverse complement strand
TAAAAAACAACACAGGAGGGCGCAATGCGAAGCACGACCAAGCTGATGAAGAACTGGCAGTTCACCGGCCCTGACGGTAAGACCACTGCCGTGGACCTGCCGCACACATGGAACAACATCGACGGCCAGGACGGCGGCAACGACTACTGGCGCGGCACCTGCATCTACAAGACGCAGTTCACGGCGCCCGCTTTTGACAAGGATACCCAACAGGTCTGGCTGCAGTTTGAGGGCGTGAATGCCAGCGCCAAGGTCACGCTGAACGGGGTGGAGGTCGCCCGCCACGACGGCGGTTACTCCACCTTCCGCGCGGATGTCACGGCGCTGCTGGCCGACAGCAATGAGCTGATCGTGGAGGCGGACAACAGCAAAAATGACCGCGTCTACCCCCAGAAGGCTGACTTCACCTTCTACGGCGGCATCTACCGTGACGTCAGCCTGCTGGTCGTCAACCGGAACCACATCGCGCTGGATTACCTCGGCGGCCCGGGCGTGCAGATCACGCCCACTGTCAACGGCGCAAACGCTGACATCGAGGTCAAGACCTGGATGGAGGGCGACGGCGAGGTCGAGTTCTCGATTTACGACGCCGCCGGTGCCGAGGTGCTGACCGGCAAGGGCCGGGACACGACGGTCACGCTGGAGCACCCGCACCTGTGGGACGGCGTCCGCGACCCGTATCTCTACACCTGCGCGGTGCGTCTGGTGCTGAACGGCGAGGTACAGGACGAGGTACGTCAGCGCTTCGGCGTGCGCAGCTTCTCGGTTGACCCCAAGCGGGGCTTCTTCCTCAATGGCCGCCCGTACCCGCTGCACGGCGTCTCCCGCCATCAGGACCGCAAGGGTCTGGGCAATGCCATCACGCGCGAGATGCACGACGAGGATATGCAGCTCATCAAGGAGCTGGGCGCGAACACGATCCGTCTGGCGCACTACCAGCATGACCAGTACTTCTACGACCTCTGCGATGAGGCCGGCATGGTCGTCTGGGCTGAGATCCCCTACATCTCCGAGCACATGCCCAACGGGCGTGAGAACACCATCTCGCAGATGAAGGAGCTGATCGTCCAGAACTACAACCACGCCTGCATCGTCTGCTGGGGCGTCTCGAACGAGATCACAATTTCGACGAAGGACAACCGCGACATGCGCGACAACCATCATGTGCTGAACGATCTCTGCCATGAGATGGACAAGACCCGCCTGACGACGCTGGCCTGCTACGCGATGTGCGGCCCCTTCAACCCGGTAGCGCATATCACGGATCTCGTCAGCTGGAACCTGTATCTGGGCTGGTACGTGCCGGGCCTCTTTTTAAACGACCTCTGGATGGACTTCTTCCACCTCTGCTACCCGAACCGCGCGCTCGGCTTCAGCGAGTACGGCGCCGAGGGTATGCCGAACCTGCACAGCAGCCATCCCCGCCGCGGTGACCACACCGAGGAATACCAGGCCATCTACCATGAGTACATGCTCCGCTGCTTTGACCGCCACAAATGGCTGTGGGCGACCCACGTCTGGAACATGTACGACTTTGCCGCCGACGCCCGCGACCAGGGCGGCGAGCCGGGTATGAACCATAAGGGCCTGGTCACGTTTGACCGCAAGACCAAGAAGGACAGCTTCTACATCTATAAAGCGTGGTGGAGCGACGAGCCGTTCGTGCATATCTGCTCCAAGCGCTATGCGGACCGCACCGAGAATGAGATCGAGGTCAAGGTCTACTCGAACCAGAAGCAGGTAAGCCTTTATGTCAACGGCGAAAAGCTGAGTGAGCAGGAGGGCGAGCACATCTTCAAGTTCCGTGTCAAGCTGAACGGCGAGACGAAGGTCCAGGCCGTGGCAGGGGACAGCATCGACGATGCCGTTTTCCGCAAGGTCGATGCCCCGAACCCGGACTACAAGCTGACTAAGAAAAAGTCCACCAGCGCAAACTGGGTGTGAATTTCGCCAAGCTGTAGGGGCCGCACATGTGCGGCCCGCAGCCGAATGGCAGACGAGCATTTGCGGGAAAGCCGCGGGCCGGGCATGCCCGGCCCCTACAATGCTGCTGAAAACTGCATCATATCATTTTGAAACACGCCGCACCGTGCGGCTGGTTTATATAAAACAAGGAGAAAAACGTAATGGATGATCTGAAAATGCAAAAGCAGACCTTGAAAAAGGCCTACAAAAAGACCAAGCGTAAGCACATTACGCCGTGGAAGATTCTGGCAATCATCTGCGCCGTGGTGATGATCGTTTCGATCCCGCTTAGCATCCTTCTGCAAAAGTTCGACAACACCATGGCAGCCCGTTTCGGCGGCAGCTTCTGGAAGCTGCAGAACGAGGACGCCAACGCCCAGTATTACACCAGTGACTTCAACTCCGCCGAGGAGATGGTCAACTACGGTCTGGCTTTGACCCAGCAGGTCGAGGCCGAGGGCGCTGCCCTGCTGATGAACAACAACAATGCGCTGCCTCTGGCTGCCGACGCTAAGGTCAGCACCTTCTCCAGCAGCAGCGTCAACCTCGTGTACGGCGGCACCGGCTCCGGCAATATTGATGCCTCCACCGCCGACACCCTGCGCACCGCCCTCGAAAAGGTCGGTGTCACCGTCAACCCCACCCTGTGGGACTTCTACACCGTCGGCGCCGGCAAGGACTACGCCCGCTCCAAGAGCGGCACCGTCGCCAAATCCAGTGAGGTCACCGCCGAGGTGCCTTGGGATGTCTACACCGACGAGGTCAAGGACAGCGTTGCCCAGTACGGCGATGCCGCTATCGTGACCCTGTCCCGCGTCGGCGGCGAGGGTGCTGACCTTTCCTACGGCGAGGTCAACTATCTGGCGCTCGACGAGAACGAGAAGGCTATGCTGCAGAACGTTGCCGAGATGAAGAAGAACGGCACCGTCAAAAAGACCATCTTGCTGATCAACTCCGCCAACGCCCTGCAGGTCGATTTCCTCAAGAACAACGAGTACGACATCGACGCCGCACTGTGGATCGGTGACGTGGGCATCTCCGGCATCAATGCCGTGGCCGAGATCCTGACCGGCAAGGTCAACCCCTCCGGCAGCCTGGTCGATACCTACTGCTACGACAACTTCAGCGCCCCCGCCATGTGGAACTTCACCCCCACCACCTACGAAGGCTATGTCGAGGGCGGCGATGTGTCCGCCAAGGCTAAGTCCTACATGATCTACCAGGAAGGCATCTATGTGGGCTACAAGTACTACGAGACCCGCTACGAGGACTTCGTCACCGGCAACGGCAACGCAGGCGACTACGCCTACGGCGACATCGTGGCTTACCCCTTCGGCTACGGCATGAGCTACACCAACTTCGACATCAGCGACATGAACGTCAGCTACAATGCCGCCGATGACACCTACACCGTCACCGTCAAGGTCACCAACACCGGTGACATGGCCGGCAAAAAGACCGTGCAGGTCTATGTCCAGAGCCCCTACACCGACTACGACAAGGAAAACGGCGTCGAGAAGTCTGCCGTTTCTCTGGTCGGCTTCGGAAAAACCGGCATGATCGAGCCGGGCGCTTCCGAGACGCTGTCCATGACCGTCAACAAGCGCGATATCGCTTCCTACGACACCTACGGCGCCGGCACCTACATCCTCGACGCCGGTGACTACTACTTCACCGCCGCCACCGATGCCCACAACGCTGTGAACAACATCCTGGCCGCCAAGGGCTACACCGTTGCATCCACCAGCGGCAAGATGACCGAGGATGGCAACGCCGACCTGACCTACACCTGGACCGAGGACGCCCTCGATACCACCACCTACGCCACCAGCGAGAATGGCACCGCCATCACCAACCAGCTGTCCTGCGCCGACCCCAACCTGTACGAGGGCATTGAGGAGACCGTGACCTGGCTGAGCCGCTCTGACTGGAACGGCACCCTGCCCACCGAAACCGTCAAGCTGGCCCTGACCGAGCTGCTCAAGAAGGACCTGAAGGACATCCGTTACGATCCTGCCGACTACGAGAGCGTTGATATGCCCACCCTCGGTGCCAAGAACGGCGTCAAGCTGTACGACATGATCGGTCTGGACTACAACGATCCCAAGTGGGACGAGCTGCTGGATCAGATGACCTTCGACGAGATGAACTCCCTGATCGGCGACGCCTTCCACTGGACCATGCCCGTCAAGAGCGTGGAAGCCCCCGGCACCCGTGACGAGAACGGCCCCCAGGGTCTGACCGCCAGCCTGCTGGGCAACGACAAGAGCCAGCTGACCGCCACCGCCTTCACCTCTGAGGACGTTATGGCTGCCACCTTCAACACCGAGATCATGACCGAGATCGGCAAGGTCATCGGCAACAACTGCCTGGAGGCCGACATCGCCTGCCTGTACGGCCCCGGCAACAACATTCACCGCACCCCCTACGGTGGTCGTAACTTCGAGTATTACTCCGAGGACGGCTTCCTCTCCGGCATGATGTCCGCTTACGAAGTCAAGGCAATTCAGGACAAGGGCGTCCACGTTGTTATGAAGCACTTTGCCCTGAACGACTGCGAGCAGGACCGTATCGGTCTGGGCGTCTGGCTGAACGAGCAGGCTGCCCGTGAAGTCTACCTGAAAGCCTTCCAGGCTCCCGTCGAGGTCGGCAACGCCAACGGCGTTATGATCGCCTACACCCGCTGGGGCGCTGTCTGGTCCGGCGGCAACTACGGTCTGGTCACCGGCATCCTGCGCAACGAGTGGGGCTGCGACGGCATGGTCATCACCGATAACGTTCTGACCCAGTATGTCAACGGCCCCGACGGCGTTCTGGCCGGTGTGTCCATCTACGACGCCATGATGTCCTTCGTCACCGACACCCTGCCCAAGTACAAGAACGACCCCGTCATCGTCACCGCCATGCGCGAGGCCTGCCACCACAACCTGTATGCCATCGCCAACTCCTGCGGCATGAACGGCGTGGGTGCCAACACCACCATCAAGGTCACCCGCCCGACGGTTGTCACCATGAGCATCATCATTGCCTGTGCCTCCACCTTCTTCTGCCTGCTGGGCATCGTGATGTGGATCATTGGCGGCATCAAGTTCCGCAAGACCGAAGAATACAAGGCCTACAAGGATTTCAAAAAATCCCTGAAAGCCGCTAAGAAAGCCTGATTTCTACAGAATTTCCGTAAGCTCCCCGCCGGCCCCGGCGGGGACTTTTGAGTAAGATTTCTTTTTCCACAACAAGGAGCAGCCCATGAGCGAAAATGCAAAAGCGTCCAGCGTCAATCGCGCCAAACTTTACCAGCTGGTACTGTTTCCGCTGAACAACGGTGCCACGAATGTTTATTACGTCCTTGTGCTTTCCTACATTGCCACCTTCGGCAGCAATGTACTGGCGCTGGGCACTCTGTTTGCCTCGGTCATGGTCACGGCCATGCGCCTGTGCGACGCCATCACCGACCCGATCATCGGTGCGCTGATGGACCGCACGAACGGTAAGTTCGGCAAATTCCGCCCGTTCATGGCCATCGGCAACCTTATCATGGCCGCCAGCATTCTGGTGCTGTACGGCATCACCCCGATGATCCCCGATACGATGATGTGGGCACGCTATGCCGCGTTTGTGGGCCTGTACTTTGTTTGGGTCATCGGCTACACCTTCCAGACCAGCTGCACCCGTTCCGGTCAGACGGTTCTGACCAACGACCCCAAGCAGCGCCCGCTGTTCACGATCTTCAACACCGTCGGCAGCCTGCTGGGCATGGGCGTTATGCAGTTCCTGGCTCCCATCCTTGCCAAAAACTATGAGGGCGGCTATTCCTCCGCGGGCTTCTTCCGCACGCTGGCCCCCGTGGGCATTGTGATGTCCATTGCGCTGACCATCCTGGCCATCATCGGCATCTGGGAGAAGGATCAGCCCAAGTACTTCGGCATCGGCGGCGAAAAGGCCGAGAAGGTCAAGGTCAGCGAGTATCTGCAGATCATCCGGGAAAACAAACCCATGCAGCGTCTGATGATCGCGGGCGCTGGCACGAAGCTGGCGCTCTCCATCGCCAACAACACCACGGTCCTGTGCATGCTCTACGGCTGCATGATGGGTGCTTACGATGGGCTGTACCTGCCCATGATGGTGCTGGGCTACGCCTGCAGTGTGCCGTTCTTCATTCTCTCTGTGCGCACCAGCCAGAAGAAGGGCCAGAAGGCCAGCCTGACGAAGTATGTCAGCGTGGCGCTGGCCTGCTATGTCGGCGTGCTGGTCCTGCTGCTGCTGTGGGGTCACGGTGATGCATTCCATCTGAGCCTGCTGGGCGAGAATGGTCTGTCCATCAACCTGTACACGATTCTGTTCATCCTGTTCTTCGGCATCGGCTACGGCGCATACTATGCTACTGCCGACATGCCCATTCCGATGGTTGCCGACTGCTCCGACTACGAGACCTACCGCTCCGGCAAGTATATTCCGGGCATCATGGGTACGCTGTTCAGCCTGGTGGATAAGCTCGTTTCCAGCCTGTCCGCCACCGTCGTCGGCATTGCCGTGACCTTCATCGGTCTGAACAACCTGCCCACCCAGTATGACCCGTACACGCCGGGCATGAATGTGGTCGTTATCGTCCTGTTCTGCGCCATCCCGATGGTCGCCTGGGCGGCCACTCTCATCGCCATGAAGGGCTACAGCCTGACCGGCGAGAAGATGAAGGAGATCCAGGCCGTCAACGCCTGCCGCCGCGACGCGGTTGCGAACGGCATGAAGCTGGAAGATGCCATGGAAAAGTGGCAGACCGTCGACCAGCTGCCCGCGGAGTACCGCGCCTAAGCTTTAACCCTGCGATTCTCTTTGTCCTTCCATAAACGCAAAGCCCCCCGGCATCGTGAGGATGCCGGGGGGCTTTGTTTAGTCTGCGTGGCAGAAAAAACGAGAACCCCCATGGCGGGATACGCCATGGGGGTTCTCGTTTGGTGCGGAAGATGGGACTTGAACCCACACGTCATAGACACACGCACCTCAAACGTGCCTGTCTGCCGATTCCAGCACTTCCGCTTGTTGCATTGACTGCAAGAGATATTCTAGCACAAACACCCCGGAAAAGTCAAGGCTTTTGCCGAAAAAAGATTTTGCAAAATCCCTGCCTTGTAAAGACTTGTTGGGAATGGTAGAATAAAGGCAGCAAAAAAGGGGAGAACTGCCATGCAAAATTTAATTTTCAGCCTGAACGCGACCCTGCCGGTGTTCCTTGTTATGGTGGTGGGGTACGCGCTGGGGCAGCTCGGCTTTCTGCCGCCCGCGTTCTGCAAGGCGTCGGACAGGCTGACCTTTAAGGTGACGTTGCCGCTCATGCTGTTTCTGGACATGGGCAGCGTGGACATTCTGCACGACTTCCGGCCCAGGTTTGTGCTGTTCTGCTTTGCCGCCACCCTCGTCGGCATCCTGACCGTCTGGGCGGGGGCTAAACGTTTTTTGAAGGACAAGACGCTAGTAGGCGAGTTCGTGCAGGCGGGCTACCGCAGCAGCGCCGCCGTGCTGGGCGTGGCGTTCATCCAGAACATTTACGGCAGCGCCGGCATGGCCCCGCTCATGATTTTGGGCAGTGTGCCGCTTTTCAACATCTTTGCAGTGCTGATCTTAATGCTGGAATCGCCCGAGCAGCGCGGCGTGCCTGACCCGAAGCAGCTCTTGCGCGGCGTGGCCACAAACCCGATCCTGCTGGGCATTGTGTTCGGCACGGTCTATGCGCTGTTGCCGTTCACGCTGCCGCAGATCGCGACCAAAACCATCAGCAGCATTGCGTCGCTGACCACGCCGCTGTCGCTGCTGTCCATCGGCGCGTCGTTTGAAGGGACAAAGGCCATCAAAAAGCTCGGCCCCACGCTGGCGGCGGCGTTCATCAAGACCGTGGGCCTTGCGGCGGTGTTCCTGCCCTGCGCGGTAGCGCTGGGCTTTCGGAATGAGGAACTCGTCGCACTGCTTATCATGCTGGGCAGTCCCACGACGCCGAGCGCTTATGTCATGAGCAGGAACATGGGCCATGAGGGCGTGCTGACCTCGAGCTGCATTGCCCTGACGACCCTTCTCTCCGCCCTGACGCTGACAGGCTGGATCTTTGTTCTGCGGAGCGGGGGATACTTATAACGGAAAAAGGCTTCCCCATCGGGGGAAGCGGACTGATGAGGACCGCGTTGCCGGCAATATCCCGTTTACGGGAAACAGCGCAAGCTTCGCCCTCATCCGACCTCGCTTCGCTCGGCCACCTTCCCCCGATGGGGAAGGCTTTTTGTTTTTTATTGCTTCTCCTCCGGCTCGGCTACGGGCACGCCGCGGTGCTCCACGGGCGTCGAAAAGACGATCTGCGTCCGGGTGCGGCCAAACTGCTGCAGGTGGTTGATGAACTGATCCAGCTCCTGCGTCGTACCGAACAGCACCTCTATCAGCATACTGTAATCGCCGGTGACGCAGTTGCATTCCACCACATGGGGGCAGCTCTGGATATAGGGGTAAAACTCCGGCTTACGCTGGGGGTCCATGTCCAGATTGATGAACGCCTTGACCATGTAGCCCAGCTTCGGCGCATCGACCTGTGCCTGGTAGCCGGTGATGGTGCCGGAGCTTTCCAGCCGGGCCATGCGGGCCGACACGGCGGGGCTGGACAAAAACACATGGTCGGCAATTTCTTTTAACGGTGCGCGGGCGTTGTTTTGCAGAAGGTCGATGATTTTACGGTCAATGTGATCCATGGTAACACCTCGTTTTAGGCAAAAAGCTCCCGTTCGTGTGCGCCATTGCACCTGAACGAGAGCTTAGTCAGCTTTACTATGCAAAGAATTTTACCATACGGAAAGCAAAAAGTAAAGCGATTTGCAAAATAAATTAAGTCGACAACCCGGCAGCAGCCCGTCTGCCTTGTGCCTCACATATCCGGGAACACATTCCGCGCACTGATAAGTGCATTGTTATAGTACATCTCAAAATGGCAGTGGGGACCCGTGGCAGCGCCGGTGGCCCCCACATAGCCGATCAGCTGCCCCTTTTCCACGGTCTGCCCGGCCTGCACGACAAAGGACGACATGTGGGCGTACAGCGTTTTGTACCCGTTGCCGTGGTCGATCTCCACATAGTAACCCCAGCTCATGGTGGGGTGGTTGTGCCACTGGGCGGCAATGACCGTGCCCGCGTCGGCGGCATAGATCGGCGTGCCGTAGGGGGCCGTGATGTCCACGCCGCGGTGTCCATAGGGCAGACTGGCCCACCGGCTGATGCCCGAATACCCCGGCACCGGCCAGAGAAAGCTGCCTGTGCCCAGCCTGCCGATCATGCCGCTTTTCAGCCGCGTGCCGCGGTGGATGACCTCCGGCACGGCGGCCTGCACAAGCTGCACATCCACCACGCGGGTGCTGACGACCTCGCCCGCCACGGTTGTGATCTCGCTGGTGACAAGCTCGCTGCCGTTCTGCCCGGCCTGTACGGTCTCGGTTTTGCCAAAATCCAGCCCCGCGTCCTCGATGGTCTGGGTCTCAAACGGCAGCTCCCGGGTCACGGTCTCGTACCGCACGGCCTTGACCTGCAAAAGGTCGTCCGCCCGCAGTGCGGCGGTCAGGTCGCAGTACGGTGTGATGGCCGCGGCAGGGTAGATGCCGTCCACCAGCCGCAGGGCGTGGACAAAGTCGGTCTGCACACCGTCGGTCTGCCACGGCGCACGCACAGCGTACAAAAACTGCCGCAGGTGGTCGCCCTCGTCGGTGACGAACCGCAGCGCGCCGTCCAGATAGACGGCGGTGCCCTCGGTGATCTCGCCGCCTGCGGCGCGCAGGATGGCATCGGCGGTCTCGCGCTCGGTCATGGGGCGGGTGTCGGCGTCGGCCATGACAAGGGTGTACGCAGGCTGGACGTTCCAGCCGACCACGCCGGTCAGGCGGGCCTGTACGTCGGCGCGGGCTGCGTCGAACGCCTGCTCGTCTGTGACATAGCCCACGACCTGCCCGCCGACCTCGACCCGCAGCACAAAGGGCCGCGCCAGCGCGGTGCGCACGAACCATGCCAGCACCCCGGCGGCCAGCAGCGGCACGGCATACCCCGCCAGCTGCCGCGGATGGATGAGCGCTGCTTTAAAGCTGTCCGCCGCCCGCACTGCGGGCCGCAGCACCACAGCCAGCAGCGTAAGCAACGTCCGCGCCGCGCACAACGCCGCCGCCCGCACACCGCGCCCGATGCGCACAAGGGTGTATTCGACTTGGAAGCCGATGAAGTATAATAAATCTCCGAAGGTCAATGTATCACACTTTCCTGTTTCAACTGCCTGTAGGGGCCGGGCATGCCCGGCCCGCGGCCTTCCCGTGGCAGCCCGTCTGCCGGAAACTTGCGGGCCGCACATGTGCGGCCCCTACAATGCGCCCCTTATCGGCTCGGCACAAACCCCAGCGGGTCTACTCTGCTGCCGTCAACGCGCAGCTCCAGGTGCAGATGATACCCGCCGCCCGCGCCGTAGACATTGCCGGTGTTGCCCACATACCCGAGCAGGTCGCCCTTCTGCACGGCGGCCCCCTGCGCCACGGCGATGCTGCTCATGTGGGCGTACAGGCTGTCGTATCGGTGGCCGTCGTCCGCGGTGCCGTGGCTGACCTGCACGCAGTTTCCGTAGCTGTTCATCGTCCGCGCGGCGCTGACGACACCGTCCGCAATCGCATAGATGGGCGTGCCGCCCGGCGCGGCAAAATCGGTGCCGCGGTGGGGGATGCCCCAGGGGTCCGGCTCGGCAAACTGCGTCGTGATGCGCCCGTAGCTGTCAAGCGGGCAGCGGAAGTCAAGGCTCGTCAGGTGCAGGTCCGCCGTTGTGTAGCGTCGGCTCTGCTCCCGCACATAGGCGTCCAGTGCGGCGGTGGCGTCCTCATACGCCTTTTTCGCGGCGTCGGTCACGGCGGCCTGTGCCTGGGCCGCGGCCTGCTGGGCGGTCAGTGTGCTGTTCGCGTCGAGCAGTGCGGCCTCCAGCGCGGTCTGCGTGTCGGCCAGCGCTGCCTGCTGCTGCTCGAGTGCCGCCTTGGCATCGGCAGCCTGCCGGGCAGCCTCGTCCGCTGCGGCGCGGGCCTGCTCCAGTGCGGCGGCCTCGGCGTCCAGCTCGGCCAGAACCGTGCTGTTCCGCGCGCTCATTTGCTGCAAAACCGCGTCGAACGTCAGCAGTTGGTACAGGCTTTTGGCCTGTGCCAGCAGCCAGACGGCTCCGCCGCCGTCCAGCCGCTGCATCGCGCGCAGCTGCTCACGGCAGACGGCCAGCCGCGCGTCGTACTCGGCCTGCTTGGCGTCCAGTGCGGCGCGGGCGGCGTCCGCCGCGGCCTGCCGCTCGTCCAAAACGGTCTGCGCATTTTGCACGGCGTCGGTCACGGCGGTAATTTGCCCGGCCAGCTCGGCGGCCTGCCCGGTCAGGGCGGCAACCTCGCTCTCGGTCTGCGTCTGTTCGTTTTGCAATTCTTCCAGGGCCGACTGTGCGGCTTCGTACTCCTGCCGCGTCTCGGTCTGCTTTTGCGTTAATTCGCCCTTTTTATCATCCGCGTAAGCGGTCAGGCCCGAAAAAAGGGTACAAAAAAGCAGCCCCGCCGCCAGAGCAGCGGCGGGGAAGTGCCTGTATTTCATCTTGTTACTCCGCTAATAGGGCAGTCCCGGTCAGGTCTGCGGGCGCGCCGTCCTGCCGTGCCTCAAAGTGCAGGTGCGGCCCGGTGGAATTGCCGGTGCTGCCCACATATCCCAAGACCTGGCATTGAACCACGGACTGCCCGGCAGAGACGAGCGACGACTTCAAGTGCTGATACTCCGTTTCCAGCCCGCCGCCGTGGTCAAGCACGACATAGTTGCCCTTTTCAGCATCGTAGTCGGCGGTGGTCACGATGCCATCGGCAACGGCGTAAACCTCCGCGCCCTCCTCAGCGGCAAAGTCAATGCCGGGGTGGCCGTTTTCGGGGTCATAGCCGCTGACCTGCGGCGGGGGCGCGACCGGCAGGGTAAAGAGCTCCACGCCGGAAAGGGCTGCGGCTCCATCGGCGGCAGTCACCTGGTCGGAACTCGCATTGCGCACAGCTTCGGCCAGGATTTCATCTGCCTTTTCCTGCGTCAGTTCGGCGGCATCGCTGCCGTCGTAGGCGGTAAAATACCGCGGCTCCACCAGCGTGCCGTTGACATGCATCTCAAAATGGCAGGCGTTGCCGGTTGTGTAGCCGGTATGCCCCACGTACCCGATGACCTGACCGGCGGTCACGGTCTGCCCGACCTGCACGGCGCAGGACTTCATGTGGGCGTACAGCGTGACCCAGCGCAGCCCGTCGGCGTCGGTACCGTGGTCGATCTCCACAAAATTGCCCCAGCTGTAATGCTCCTGCGCGGCCAGCACAACACCGTCCGCGGCGGCGTAAATCTCGGTGCCCTCGGCGGCATGCAGGTCGTCGCCCCGGTGGCCGCTGTCCTCGCTCATGAAGCGGGAAATGTATTTGTACTGCACCGGGCAGGCAAACCGCGGACTGTTGGCGGCGTCGTTCAATGTCGGCAGCGTCGCGGCGGGCATGACTGCGGGCGTCTCGGTGGGCGCAGGTGTCGGTGTCGGCTCTGCAGTCTCGGCGGTAGCGGCGGGCGGCTCCGGCGTGGCGTGGGCTGCCTCCACCTGCGGGCGCACCATGCAGGCCGTCACGCTGACGCCCACGGCCACGGCGCAAAGCGCCAGCGCCCCCGCGCCCAGACGGCGGTAGTGCAGCAGGTGCACAATGCGCTCCTTCACGCTGCCCTGCCCAAAGGCAAGACTTCCGGGTGTTCGGATGGGGCGTCCCTGTATGGCAAACTGCAGCAGGCTCTCACAGTAGGTGCTGCGCTCGGCCAGCGTGCAGCCCTGCACGGCTGCCTCGTCGCAGGCGGCCTCCATGTCATGCTCAAAGGCGCGCAAGGCCAGCCACGCCAGCGGATTGAACCAGTGCAGGCAGACGACGGCATAAAACAACGGTTTCACCAGCGGGTCGCGGCGGCGGATGTGGGTCCGCTCATGCAGCAGCACAGCCTGCCGCGCCGGGCCTTGCAGGCTGTCCGGCAGGTAGATATGCGGGCGCACAAAGCCCAGTGTGAACGGCGTGGGCACGCACGCCCCGCCGTAGCAGCCGTCGGGCGTTTTGCAGGCCAGCGCCACACAGCGCTTTAATTTCAGGTAGCCGATGCCCCCGCGCACAGCCAGCACCAGCACACCGACCAGCCAGACCGCCGCCAGCGCGTGCCACGGCGTCAGCCGGGCGTACCAAGGCAGCGGGGCCGCAGCAGCGGGTGCGGCGGGGGCAGGGGGCAGCAGCGGCAGCTCGCCCAGCTCCTGCACGGTGTCGGCGGCAGCGGCCAGCGGGGCGCTCTCCGGGCGGGGCAGCTTCAGCGGGATGCCCCACGGCAGCACGAACCGCAGCCCTACGGCCAACCACAGCCAGCATAGGAGCCGACTGGGCGCATGGGCGCGGCGCAGGGCCCTGCAGACCAGCCACGCCGCCAGCGCGGCCACACCGCCGCGGGCGCTCAACAGCAAAAAGGCAAAAACGGTACTGCGCATGGCTATTCCTCCTTATAGCGGGCGGCGTCGAGCAGTGCACGGATCTCGGCGGCCTCGGCGTCGCTGATGGGCTTTGAGTTCAAAAACGCGGCCACGAACCGCGGCAGACTGCCGTCAAAGGTCTTGTCCACCACTGCGGCGCTCTCGGCCTGCTGGACGTCCTCCTTTTTAATAAGGCTCGTCACGCGGCCATCGGCGTTTTGCAGCACGCCGCGCTCACAGAGCTTTTTTAAAACGGTGTAGGTCGTGCTTTTTTTCCAGCCCAGCCCCTCGGCGGCCAGCGCGACCAACTGCCCGCTGGGCAGCGGCTCGTTGTCCCACACAAGGCAGGCAAAGCGGTATTCGCCGTCAGCAAGGCGAAGCGGTTCATGGTTCAGCATAGGGTAAGCTCCTTTTGGTTTATTGCAGTAGACCTGTCTCTGTCTATAGTCTACTACGATAGACCAAAAATGTCAATAAAAAATCCCCGCCGGTGGTGCACGGTGGGGGCATCAAATCCGGAAATGGAACAAAAATTTATGCATTATTCGATGCTTTTGAAATTTTTATCCCTTATCCGTAATTTCTGAGTTCGCCCGCCGGGAAATTTCCATTATAATATAGGGAGTAAATTGAAAAGGAGTACCCAGCGATGCGAGCAATAAACCTGAAAACGAATCATCTTACCGCGCCCCTTGGCATGGATGCCGGGCCGCTGTTCTTGTCTTGGCAGTGCGTTGACGGCGTGCGCCAGACTGCCTATGAAATTGAACTGACCGCGAACGGCGAGACTGTTTGGCACAGCGGCAAAGTGCAGAGCGCCGCCGTGCACGCCGACGCCCCGACTGTGGGCGGCTCCCGCGTGCGTGGGTGCTGGCGCGTTCGCCTGTGGGACGAAAACGACACCCCCGGCGCGTGGAGTGAGGCGCACTTTGAAACGGGCTTGGCGCAAAGCGACTGGCAGGGTGAATGGGTAGACCCCGAAACGGAAGAAATCGACATCCCCGGGGATGATGCCATCAACGCCTTTGCCCGCCCCAACTGGGAGTGCAAGCAGGCGGAAAAAGAAGCCGCAGGCAAGGGCGCAGCCGAGCCGTACAAGCCCCATCGTCCGGCATCGTACCTGCGCAAAACCTTTACTGCAGCCAAGGGTGAAGCGCGGCTGTACATTACCGCCAAGGGGCTGTATGCGGTATGGCTGAACGGTGTACGTGTCGGGAATATGGTTTTAGCTCCCGGCAGCTTTACCGGCAACAAGCACCTTGCGGCACAAACATACGATATAACGCGATATTTGCGTGACGGCGAAAACA
>UMHC01018661.1_pt1 | contig 14880 bp, 18 predicted proteins | sample 1965381 | NCBI WGS metagenome assembly UMHC01 (sample SAMEA4836083, study PRJEB28245) | human gut metagenome | biome: gut microbiome; material: fecal sample | place: Denmark | collected 2008 | reverse complement strand
ATATAAACCGCACTGTCTGTCCGAAGCAATGCTCTGGCAATTACCAGTCTCTGACACTGACCGCCGGACAGGTTGCTTGCTTTTTCCAACAACTGTGTCTGCAAGCCATCCTGTGTTTGTAAGAACCCTAAGAGATTCACTTTCTGAAGGACAGCTTCCATCTCTTCTTTCGTTGCGTCCGGTTTTGCCATCTTCAGATTTTCTTCTACTGTACCTTTGAACAGGTAGCTGTTATGGCGAACCAGAACAACCCTCTGCATCAGATTGGTTTCATTCACTTCATTAAGCGGTACGCCACCGATGATGATTTCTCCGTTATATCCCCGGTTCTTTTGCTCCAGGGTTATCATTTCCGTAACCCTCCATAAAGTTAATTGCTCCCCAGATTCCAACAACTGCTCCAAGAGCCACTATAAGTGTCTGCAGTAAACAACATCTTCGAAATCTGCAGAAAGGTTACGCCTTCTTTTGACGCTCCATTTTTTTCTTCCATGCCTTGATACCTTCCTGTCCTAGCGAATCCTTATAACAAGGGAAACAAATCTCTTGTTTACGCCCTTAAGGACAGTTAATGCAACAGGAGAACGCCTTTATACTACTCACTTTTTTTCTCTGTAATATTAATCTTTATCCAGTTAATAATCGTCTTTCGAAGAATACGACGGAATTCTGTATATTTATCAGCAAAATACTCATAAACCGGATTAACATATGGATTCATATTCACATCATACTCAAAAAATGAGAATTCGCCTGAATGAAAAAGTTTAGAACGAATTTCATACATATCATCTATATCACTCTTTTTAGCATTAGGATTATATTTCTTAACGAAATCAGAATACGATAACATCTCCTGTTTCGCTAATGTCTCAACACTTGCTACTAAAAGTGAAATTTGAAAAGAAGATTCATCCATTCCTAATATTGAGCTTTTATTATATAACCTGGCAGCATTTCTAAATGCTTTTCTTATTTCAGGAGGCAAATCGTCTATTCCTCTGTAATAACTCCTTATACATTTAGGAATATGAATATCTTGTCCAAGTATAAATACTTCTTCACTAATATAATCTGAATATAACGGTTTAGTTTTTTCTTCTACTTTCTCTAATCTATGTTTTTCAAAGATCTCCTCGATATGTTCTGTATTTCCATACTTCTCAATAAGTCTTACATTACTATCGTTAGGATTTGAAATAGATATCACTCCACAATCAAAATTTATTCCCTTTTGAACATCCTTGATTGTTGCAAGACCATTCAGATTATCTTTCACAACTAATCCTAATTCATTATCAATAAAGGAAGTGCGGTACCTTTCATGCGTTATAACTCTTTGTGCGAGTCGATCCTTGGTCATCCTTACAAAATTGCGATATATTGATTGTGGTTCAAAAAAACTAACATCCAGTAAAACAGATAGATAATCCGCAAATTCTGTTGCTATATTATATGCCTTACCTCTCGCATCTTGTATGGTCTTTGCTTTAACCTTAACATCAAATGCCACAACATGCTCTGTAAGAGGTTCATCACGCTCTACTATATTTATTGTATGGAATTTTACATTACATTTTTTCAAATTAATCGTATATGCTCCATATATAGGATGTTCATTATACATTAATTTATATACTCTTACTGTTTTAGGTGTTTCATTTTCTTGCCTAATTTCCTGAATTGATTCATATATATTTAGATTTTCATAGTAAAAGATTTTTAAATCTGTCGTATAATCCACTTGATCATCATCCGCTTGATTTATATCCAAAATAATATAATAAATTGTGTTCTCATCATAATTAATCTCTAACGATAAATCCACCTCTTTATTGCGCAGTTCTGCTTTGAATACCGCCGAAATAATAAAATGTTCATCTTCATCTTTTCTTATAACAAAAGAAGCACACTTCTTATCTATCGTATGTTTAACCAGAGCAACTACATCTACACCTTTACAATCAACATCCTTAATAACAACTGGATTACTAAATTTTGATATCTTGCCAGACAATTATATTCCTTCTTTCTTTTAGTTCAAACCTTGAATAGAAATCCCACATCGACACTGTTCGCATTTGGTGGCATGCACCTCAATCATGATAGAGGTATCTGCGAGCATAGTAACTTTATCAATACAAGTGTGCTTGACATTTAGGATAGTTTTGATAGAATTTTTGTTGAGCATATGGTGACTCTTTCCTTTACGATTTTTTCTAGGCAAAAATATCTTAATAGAGCCCATAATGCTTTTTTAAGTTTTTATGTGGCTTTGAGCCGATTTTCTATATCACACATTCTAATGAAGAGCCTAAGAAAATAACTAATTTCTTTAGTATAATATAGATACAACTACATATCTGCAATATCTTATTACCTCATAAAGGTATAAAGTAATCCCCCCTCCCAATTTTTTAATTTATCTTATTTGTATATACCTGTAAATCTATTTTTCTAAAGACCTTATAATAATCATTGAAATAAGTAATCCGATTCATCGATAGTTTTCAATATATAGGTTACATCGTCATATCTTGACGAATCAGATTCTGAACCTAAACTGCAAATTAAAAACTCTTTTCCATCCTTTTGGTAAAGTACCACCAAATTATAATCATCCCCCAATGATCCTGTTTTAATGCCTTTCACATTTTCATTGTAATATTCAGATGTTGGATCTAAAAACACATTTGTGTTTTTCCAAGTTTGTGTGCTTCCATCTGGTAATGTTGCAGTATAGGAACTTTGACATACAATATCTCTAAACCATTCATTTTTTAGTAAATGTTCTGTGACTACTTTTAAGTCTTTGGTTGTAGTAAGTGCAGACATATCGAAACCACTTGGATCATACAATAGGGTATCTTTATATCCCTCTTTATGCAAATATTCATTAAGATTATCCATAAAAAGTTCTATACGTTCTTCGGTTGTACTTTTTCCTGTTGCAAGTAAACCACCACAATAGTCAGCCACCGCATATGCAGCATCATTTCCTGATGGAACTAACATAGCTGCAAAAAGATTATTAATATAATATTCTTTTGGCTCAATATTTGCTACAGAGGAACCTTTTTTTGTTTTTAAAAGTGCTTCATGATTGACCTCTACAATGTCATTCAAATTTGTAAGACTAGCTGCATATTCAATAACAAAAAGTTTTGCTAAGCTTGCAGGACGTTGTTGTGAGTCTTCCTTTTTTGAAATAAATACCTCATCATTTGAACAGTCTACCAAAATCAATGCTTTACCATTGTAAAATTCTTCTTCAAATTCTTTTTTAAATATCTGAGAATTTATAAAATTTTTTTGCTCCCGAAAATTTTCTGGTTGTAACACCCACCATCCACCTACTATTATCATGAATACTAACACTAGAAGAATATAATGTATCTTATTTTTCTTTTTCTTATAAGTTCTTTTCATACTAAATCCTTTCTTAGCATATTTAATAATAAAATAAAGGGTGTATATTCCAATTTAAAATATACACCCTCTACAAAACTAATTTTATATCTCCGCATTTTTTCAAATTTTCAATTACAATGTATTACTCTGGACAGTTTAATCTGATATTTTCTTCAAATCCAGATGGATCACCCAATTTAGCTTTTTCTAAATTATCTTTAAAATATTGACGGGTTGCATCGTCACATTTTTGTGGGCTCATATATAGCATGTCAGGTGCTTTTTCTAATTCTTCCAATGCTTTTTGGGCACGTTCTGGATCACTTGTATATGTTGCCAGCCATTCTTTTTGCCATGCACATTCCCATAACATAGAGGCTCTGGTATTACCATATCCAATTTGATATTGATCGGCATCTTCTCCTGTCAGCTCTGTGGGCAACACAGTTCCTTCTGGCCAATTCAATTCTTTTAATGAATCTAAATATTCTTGCTCAATATGTTCAAAGTCTGTAAACCCTGAAGAGTTCGCAGATTTCCTTTCTCCAGAACTACATCCTACCATTATACTACAAAGTAAAAATAGTATTACTGCACCAACAAATGTACGTCGCTTATTACTATAACTTCTCATTTTTTACTCCCTACCTTCTATTAAAATAGTATACTATCTTAAGGCTAATGCGGGCTCTAATTTTGCAGCCTTTATTGCCGGAATTACTCCACCCAATAAAGCAGTTATTATTGATGTTATTACCGCAATAACTGCTGCTGTTATAGGGTATTCAGGAACTGTTATAGGTGTATCTGACGGCAAAAATAAACCTATGCAATTCACTAAAATCAATGAAACTATTATCGATATTGTGCAAACCATTAAAGATAACAAAAACTGTGAACCTAACACTAACACTGAAATGTTGCAGCGTGACGCACCTAAAGCTCTACGAATCAAAAGTTCATGTGTACGCTGTTCCAAGGATGATAATCCAATATTAATTTGCCCTAACACAGAAACGAAAAGTAATAATGCAGCTGTGAAGATCAATCCTAATTGCAACATATCAATCACTGATTCATAATCATCTCCACCGTCTACTCTATCTATATTTTCAACCTTTCCTCCTATTGTATCATATAATATATCATTTATATAAGATTGCATTTGTTCTTGTGATAATCCAATTTTATTATACCAATATATCGATGCATTTTCAATATGAAAAAGACTAGGAATGCGATAAATCAAAGGTAATGTATTAATATATATTACTGGCCAATCTTTTCCATCATTAATCACTCCTGTCACATTAAATGGAATTAATGCTAAGCTTTCATTACAACTTCCTACTATATAAGGAGTCGAAAAAGAATCTAAACCAGCTTTATTTACTACCACTTCAAGTTTTGTATTCGCTGTAGTACTATCAAACCATTCACCTTTATATAAAGGTAGATTATAAATTTTATTATACTTTGGTGTAGTATATACGGCATCCACATACATCAAATTTTGATATATCTGTTTGTTATTTTCTTTTATATCTTCCAAATTATTCACTGCGGCAAATTGTAATCCTGTTTTTGGAGTAGATATAAGTGTTTTTTCTTCAGGGTTTTCATCTAATATTTCGAAGAATTTTTCTGCTTTTTCCGTATTTTCAAAGTTAACACCAGATAAATTCAAAGAATATGTAGGTGTACGCCCAAAAAGTTGAGCATTAACAGAGAGAAGAGACTCTCTTCCAAGTGTTCCCACCAAAACAGCTGCAATCATCGCAATGATTCCTATAAACATTGAAAATCCTGTTAGGAATGTTCTTATTGGAGAAATACGAAGATCTTTAAGTAGAATTCGAAACATCTGTAATCCTCCCTCCGTCCATAGTTAAGATTACATCACAATTTTGAGCCAAATCAGGGTCATGCGTTACTAAAATTAACATTACATTTTGTTGATTTACTAAGCTTTGTAATAACTGCATAACATATTCCCCTGTTTTTTTATCCAAAGCGCCTGTAGGTTCATCACAAATTAGAACTTCAGGAGAAGCAACCAAAGCTCTTGCAATAGCAATTCTCTGCTGCTCACCTCCCGATAAATTTGAAGGAAAATCATTTTTTCTGTCTTCTAGATGTACCATTTTTAATAGTTCTTCAATTCTATCATCACGTTGTTGTCTGTTAAGTTTAGATTTTGCATAAATTAAAGGTAATTCAATATTTTCCCATACTCGCAAATGTTCAATTAAGGAATAATTTTGAAATACAAATCCAAGCTTCTGACTCCTTAATTTAGATAACGATTTATCTGACATGCTATTTACTAATTTATTTTCATAAAAATATTCTCCCTCAAAAGACGAGTTCAGTAATCCTAAAACTGATACTAAACTCGTCTTTCCTGATCCGCTTTTTCCAACAATAGCATAGCTTTTTCCGTTTACCATACTGAATTCAACATTATTTACGGTTGTTAACATCTCGCCATTATTTAGCTTTACTTTTGCAGTTAAACCTTTAACATGAATAATCGTATCGCTCATATTTTTTCCTTTAATTATTTCTTAAATCAAGGTTGGGTGGAACTGCCGAAACTTTGTCTCCCTCATTTAACCCAGAAATTATTTCTATATACGCTCCATCACTTGCACCTAACTCTACTTGAACCTTTTTCTCGTCTCCATCGGAAATTAATGTAACAGATCCTTGTTTGACTCTTCCTGCGACTACTGAAATTGGTAGCAAAAGAACATCTTCTTTTGTTTCTGCCGTTACTACTACTGTTGCTAACTGGCCTTCTTTTACCTCCACATCTTGGCTAATCATACATTGTAAACTATATGTCATGCCTTGATCTTCAGAATTTGATGTTTCGGACATAACTACTGCTATTGCATCTTCTGGTCCTATTCCATCTTGGATTTGAAATTTTCCATTCAAAATAGAATTTGCTGGTAATTCTCTCAAAAAATATTCTGCATCTAAATTCAATGCAAATCCTACATACTGCATTGTGAACAACGGATAATTTTTAGGATATTCTCCTGTCTCTTCAACCGAAATAATTGTAGCATCTACCGGAGTTACAAGCTCAACATTTCCAACTGTACCCAAAACTGTTCCCTTTTTTACTTTCACACCTGATTCAATTTTGGCGATAAATTCTCCCTGTTGAGGCGAAACAATGACAAACGGATTTGCTCTAGAAACATTGCTTTTTCCAGAAAGCGTGGGAGTTAATCTCCCACGCTTCACTTGAACAACCTCAGTAGTTTTATTCCAACTACTCTGTTCACAATCCGTATTCTTTGCCGCCTTTTGACAACCAAAAAGTCCAATCAAACTTATTAGCACAGCTAAAACGCCTAAAACTGAAAAATACTTTTTCAATTTATTTTCTTTCATAATCTAATAAGTAAGATCTCCTCCCCATTTATTGTCCGCAAACGGAATACTTGTTGCCTGCATCCGACCCTGAAATGCGAATTTGGTTCCTTTTAATATGTTGTCCCACTGCTTAGCACCCTTTGCATTCCACTGCAAAGAATCAGTGAACTGCGGACCACCAGATTGTTTCATATTACGTAAACCTAATCTTAGATATCCTGCTGGCATATTATCTACTGACAAGCTGATTGGTCCATCATATGTATGTGTTCGCACATAATCATACTTAACTAAAGAACCGCTTCTGTTAAGTTCTCCTCCCACATATGCATTATCTGCATATGCAACTACTGAGCAACTAAATACTGCCACTATAGCTAACGCTATTGCACTTTTAAATTTCAGAGATTTTTTCATAGTAAAACCTCTTTCCCAAAATTCATTTGCTTATTATCAATCATCATTTTAAAGAGAGAGTACTACCGTACTATTGTACTATTGTATGACTATACGGTAGTACTGAATCAATCTCCGTTTTTGTACCTATGATGATTATGCCATTCCGCTACTCTAATGTCCACCCCTCCCCCAGCCCGTCCGAAAACTTGATTTTCAGGCATAAATTTAACCCCTTTCTTCTTCAAATCTGTGTCATTGAAAACTGAATAAAATACACAGGATTTAGAAAGAGGCTTATGCCTGTTCCATTAATTCCATCATTTTATGAAATCCAAGAAGATTCTTGGCTCTTTCCAAGTTATATCCCAGACAAAAGAGCGCAACCCCCCCCAGCCACTTTTCTCATTCCTTTTAGAAGAAAATAAGTGGCTCCCATAGCACGCTTTATAGTTCCAAATGGATGTTCCGACAGACACATCCTCTGGTTTGTTTTCTCCCTGTCTGGTTTCAGAAAGAACTTTACAACCTGTCTCTTTTTGTAATGCCATTTTCCTTTTAGCTTTGTTTCTTCTGGTGCATTTCCCTCTGCTTTCAGCCAGTCTTTACAAGGTTTCTCCAGCTGATCTTTTGTAAAATCAATTTCTTTCCACTCGCCTTTTCCCTTGTAACATTTATTTCGGTTCGGGCAATGCTTACACGCATTTTTGTTTGCATAACGGATATTCTCATTTTTCTTTATGCATTTCTGCCTCAGGATCTCTCCTGCCGGACAGTATACCAGATTTCTCTCCGGATCTCTGACAAAATATGCCTTATCCAGCATTTCTTCCGGACTTCCATATACACCTCTTTTTTCCGATTTTTCATCTACAACTTTCCGACGCACAGTCTCTACCTTTATATCCTGTATTACTGACACATAAGCTTCCGGTATCTGTCCTGCATGCAGTGCTTTCTTTAATTCCTTTGGATCTGTGCTGGTAAGATCAGCTTCCGACTTTTCATAAGGTATTTCGATTTCGTAACCATCTTTTCCGTCATCTGTTATGACATGGGGAATAATACCATTCTCCAGGCAGCCCACCATATCTTCTGTATCCTCATAGCCTTTATCAGCCACTACCTCTATGATTTTTTCTAGCTCTGCCTCTTTCACTTCTGACATAGTGCTTTCCAATAAACCATGATCCGTCACCTGATTTGTCATCTGGAAATCCCGGATCAGATGGTTTTCTGAATCCACCGCTGTCTGAGCATTATATGCTACCGCAAACCCATTCTTATTCTTCATAAGCTTTGCGTCTGCATCTATGATTGACAGCTGTGATGCTCCGGTTTCTTCCATTAGTTTCTGGTATCCTTCATATCTCGCAAGCCGTTCCTGTGCCTCTTTTAATTTAGCCTCAAGCTCTGCTCTGGTTAGTTCTCCCCGGATTTCATCTGCTTCTTCCTGCTGATCCATTTCGTTAAGTATCCGCAGATATTCATCTGTATGTCCATTCAGCCATTTGATTCTGTCATCCAGTTTATTTTTTGTAAAGTTGTTGTCTTTCGAATTATTAGCCTGGATCTTCGTTCCATCTACAGATGAAAATCCCCATTCTACCGCACCTGAAATTTTCCTGTTAAATTCATGAAAAATCTCTTTCAGACTGTCTATGTTGTTTTTTCTAAAATCTGCAATCGTTCGGAAATCAGGCTCTACTCCTCCAGTCATCCATTTCACTTCAAGATTCACTTTGCAGCTTTCTGCCAGTTTCCGTGAGGAACGGATTCCTTTTCTGCTTCCATAAATATAGAGTTTATAAAGACTTTTGGGATCATATGATGGGCGACCTTCAATTGCGGCAGTCTTTACTCCCAGTTTTTTTATATCAAGATGCTCTACAAATGCATCTATTATCCTCGCAATACTTTCTTCATCTACAAACGCATCCCATGAACAGCACATTAACTGATCACGGTCAAAACCTGAAACATATGGCATCTCATCACACCTCAAAACAGAATATTTTCTCTAGTTTTATTATACTATATTTGAACTATCGATGCATGATTTCTGTGTACTTTATTCAGTTTTCAATGTACATTTTTTATTTATATTGAACACCCATGTGAGTGAATCAATCTTAATTTCATTGAAGACTCATCCTAGTTTTCGGACAGTCTCCCCCACTAGCGTAATTGCCAAAGCCAATAATATTGATAGTACTTTTTTTATAGTATCAATCTCTCTTTCTGTTGTTTTATACTCACTCTTTCACTTTCAAAGCGAGCCCCATCTCCGTTTTTATACCTCTGAGGATTACTGTAGTTCATAAAGCTTCACCTCCCTTTTTCTATTTTTATCAGCGAACCAAGTTACTGACGATTATCACATTCACAGCCTGTACACAAATACTCTCCTGTTTCATCCAAGTCAAATATTTTATAGATACAATTGTCTAAAGCTCGCGCAATCTGGCTGGCTACTTTTACAGATGGCTCTATTTCGCTCTTTTCAAGTAGACTTATATCCTACCGGATATGCACAGCCATGTTTTGCGAATGCACCATATAAATTGTACCAAACCATTGAGGCATTAATACCTCCACCATTAATACTCATTTGTTCAGAAAGATTCAATTCTTCCATTGTTTCATTTAATAATTCCTTTGCTTTATTCCTTTTTAGTTGATTTACTCTATAATCTTTATAATTTCATCATCTCAGAAATACTATCCACCGACAAAATAAACCTTGATATACCGGTATATAGACTTTTTTCTATACTACTCTAACACCTAATTTACTGTAAAATCTGTATATAATGTATATTCTTTTTGATTCACATACACTTTTTTGTAATACGATATTTTTCATCCTCATCAAAATTCCCAAACAAATTCAAGTTACAATTAAATTCGTGGTATGAACCAGCTCTAATTTGTATTCCCAAATCATTCCACACAATATTTGTGGGCATATCTTCCCATTGTTCGCCATTTAGTTTGCTTATCCAATATTCATCCCCTACTGTAATATCATACATAGAATCATTCGTCACTATAATAATGGTATTTTCTAATGACGTAGCTTCAATACTTGAATTAGCTAAACTTATTTTAATTTGATCAGATACATCCTCTTCATTGTTCAGATTTTTTTGCTGTTCAATTTTTTGAGAAGGTCATTAACTTTTAATATGTTCTTTCCGCCGATATCGGAGATTTACTCTCTGTCCCTGCTTTTATTAATGCGACAACCCTATATGTTCCTCTAGATACCGAATAAGTCTCTGCTATAGTTGCATTTCTTCCTGAACCGCTAGATTCCCATGATTGCACATACACCCACGATCCAGACACCTTTTTCTGCAATGTTACTTTAACGTATGCATTCGTTACCCCTTTTTTTCCCCTGACAAAACCTGTTACACTCGCTTCTCCTGAGTCTGATATAGTCAATTCTGTTCCGTATGAGGATATATAATCCATTCTTGGCTGTATCTGTTTGTCAGAGACCTCCATAGCATGCGCCGTAATTGGTATGATTCCAACACAAACAGCACAAATACAAATTGCAACTAACCTTCCAATCCTTTTTAAGTAATTCATACAATACCTCCTTCGTGATTTTCCTTCTCAAATAACAATAACGAATTTCTCCTACCTGTTTGTTACATTATTTTTCTTTTTTATAAAAAGGAGGCTCTGCTTGGGCCTCCTCACACAAACTTTATTTAGTTGATTCCCTCTATAATCTTTATAATTTCATCATCGGAAATCTTATCTGCTGACAAAATGAACACTGATTCTTGGTATTCATAATATGCACTTACAAATCCATCTTCATATCTGTAAATTAGGAGTGGTAACCCCTTCACTTCCACTTCTTTTTCTTCACTGTATTCTAAGTCCATGGTAATCTGCCTATTATCACTGACTAGATGTTGATCGATAATAATCTGTTCTCCGCTTTCGTTAGAATAAATAGTTGTATTAATGTTACCATCACTGATTTCTTCTATCAAATAATATCCATCCGGCAAATATTCAAACTCTCTTTTCTGAAATCCAATGTCTTTCTCTTCTGTAAAGTAAGTGTAGAAAAACGAATCTTCCCAAATTGTTTTAACTGTTTCAAAAAATTGAATGCGATATGCTTCTACGCTCATAGTAACTGCAAATAACGAAGTAACAATTACTAAAGCAAAAATTGCCACACTTTTTCCAAACTTAGAAACTGAATTCCAAAATGGTATGAATTTTTCTTTACGGATTGTCCTCTCCATTTTCGATTGAACTCATCAGAAAAAGCATAATCATAATCTACATTCTTTTCGATTTCATTTATAATTGCTTCATCTACGATGGACATATACTTATAAAGCCATGCATCTGTTACATCTATTTGTCCCATACTATTTTCCCTCCAATCTTTCTATCTCTTCTTTTATTATTAGTTTTCCTCTGGCAATTCGCTGTCTAATTGTACCTTCTGATATGTTCAATATTTTCGATATCTCTGCATTACTCATATGATTGGAATACTTTAATAAAAAAACATCTCTATACTTAACTGGCAAATTTTTCAATATATCTAATATTTCATTGTCTATATCTGTTTTCAGATAAGTTATCGGACCTGCATCTTCTCCCAACTCATCGATAAACATTTCTTCCTTCATCTGCTTCTTCCTTGATCTATATATGTCTATGGCGGCATTCTTTGCGACAATAATTAAATATCGTTTTGTCTCAACTGACTCTACATCATGTATATTCTGCATATTGTGAGCAATTTTTATAAATGCTTCATGTACCGCATCCTCTGCCAGAAAATTATCCTTCAGTACATCATGTGCTACTTTCATCATCAAGTATCTATACTTTTCATAAATAACCACAAACACCCTTTTCTCCTCAGGTGAATCTATTATCATTAAGTAAAACAAATTATTTTCTCATCTCCTGTCTGTTCACTTTAGTCTCTCTATTAACCTGAATTATTCATAATAATTCAGGTTAATGCGGTCAATGCCGCATAATTACTTGTGTTTTTGATACTTCTTACTTTCACTTAATGGGTGAAAAAATTTTCATAGAAAAAGGACTTCAAGTTTGTTAAAATTTAGGTGTCAAAGCCAAATCAAAACAAAGAAGAAGTTCTCAATGACTATTTTAAACGACACCGTCTTAGAAAGCAACAAATATCTGAAATTAAATTTTGGTGGAGGCGATTTATCCTCCGATGCAGGTCTTCTTTTGATTAAGGAGTTTGCCTGCAAACTTGGTTTTGTGAACATCCTGAAAAAAGAAATCAAAACCAATGACAGTGCATCTTTTCGTTTCCATAAAGATGATGAAAATCTGTGACAGATAATCTACCAGATTCTCGGAGCATACTTTGAAGATGACTGTGCTGATGAACTTACCAATGACCCAATCCTGACAGCAGTTCTGGCTAAGAATGCACTTGCTTCGCAACCAACTCTTTCGCGTTTTTTCAACCGTTTGGATGATACTACGCTAAATCAGTTTTATGATTTGATGCGACGATTCCGAAAAGTAGTGTATTCCATAAAGAAACCAGAAATGATTCTGCTGGCTTTGGATTCTACGCTCCTGTTATCCAAACATTCCATTGCTTCTCCGGGGAGACAGTGGATTTACCAAGCCGGAACTATATCATCAGCGTGAAACAAATGGTGTATCCTATGCCATTCGCTTAAAAGAAAATGGCAACCTTCGCAAGCTGGCATCTCACATAGATGAACAGCTCGCTGAAATAACAAAAGATGATATGGTTTCCTATGCGGTCTATTACGGTGAATTTCAGTATCAGGCGGCAATGTTGTCAACTTAAGCCCCAAAGCCTTGATTTTTCAAGGCTATAGGGCTTTATTTTTTTGTGAAAATTTCTGTTTTTTTCTGAAAAGACTTGACAAAAGCCTCCAAAAGTGAGGTTGCTTCGCGACCTATTAATCAATGGAAATGTCGTTGCAGCGACAAACTTAATCACACTTAGGAGGTATATCTTATGAATCGAACCGACATATGCAAAAATATCATTCAATCCATAAAGGAGTATATCACAAACCCTGACAAACTGGAAGCTCATCGGAAAATGAAGTTTGCACATCGGAATTCAATAATAGCCTAATAGCAATTATTAATAAAACAGGCTGGGTAAATAACCATAATACTGCGAATAGCAATACAAAAAATCCTACAAATTTACCGATTGCAGCTATTCCTGAATAATCCCCATCACAAGCGGCAATGATTGAACCAACAACAAATATTAAAATAAACGCCTATATATGCATAACTGCCACCTCCGTAAATGTTCTATTAAACTCATTTATCATGCATCCGTTCCTTATGCTTTATTTATAGCACTTTAAACTGTCCAATAATCATCCCTTGTACATCGAATTAATGTTCTGTATTGCAACAAATCGGTGTAAAAAAGGACGCAGAATCTCTCAGCTTCTGCCCTCTCCGGCTCTGTCTGTTTCTTTGCCTTCACATTCTCCATATGCTTTTCCTTATCAAGCTGCACATTCATAGCCAGATTATCCAGTTTATCAATCGAAGCATCCAGATGAAGCTCCATTGATACAAGCATCTTTTCCACTGCTTTCCTAGGTGCAAGCACAGCCTTTGTAATGGGATGTTTCTGCTCTTTCTGTGAATAATCCACTTTTGTCTTGTCAGCAAAAGTACGAAATGCATTGGCTACTGTCTGACCAGCCTCACGAAATCCTTTTGCAAGAAGTGCTGTCTTTGCTATATCCTTGTCCGTGGTCTTGATTAGAATAATTTTCCTTGATGCATAGACGGATATAGAACTCCATTTCCTCATCTGTCTTGCATCCAGACATTATCAGCAAGTGATTCGTCCAGCTAATTTGTGTCACCAGTGGTGTCACAATTTCATTATCCTTGTAAGTCTCATAAAATTTTTTCATTCTATAAAGACCTCTTCGGTTAAATCCCTTAATACCAGGAAATGTCTCCTGTATTTCTCTTGAAATCTCATCTATATATGCATCGCCATACGAAGCGTGTTCCGTATGAATCTCCTTTCGCTATTTCAGTTGTTCCTATAACGCAAAAAGAGGACATCTTCTAAATTTCTTTAAAAAATGTCCTCTAAGTAATACAATCTTTTATTTTACTCTCTTAATACAGCTTAGCTCCAGCAGGAATTGCGTCATCTAACATAAGCAGATTCAGTCCTTCGTGTCCGTCATACTCGTACACTGCTGAAATCAACATTCCTTCTGATGGGATTCCCATCATCTTTCTTGGTGGAAGGTTTGTGATTGCTACGCATGTCTTTCCAACAAGCTGCTCTGGCTCATAGTACTCATGAATACCGCTTAAAATAGTACGTTTCTTGTCAGTTCCATCATTTAAAGTGAACTTGAGAAGCTTCTTTGACTTTGGCACTGCTTCGCAGGCTTCAATCTTTACGACTCTGAAATCAGATTTTGCAAATGTATCAAAATCTACAAATTCCTCAAAAAGTGGCTCGATTTTTACTTTTGAAAGATCAAGCTGTACGCTCTCTGCGGACACACTTGTTGTCGGCTCACTTGCTGCAGGAGCTGCTTCGGAAGTCTTAGAAGCCTTCTTGTCAGAGTCTAATGACTTCATTGTCGGGAATTTTTTTGATTTTTCTTCATTACC
>UMHC01026168.1_pt1 | contig 15074 bp, 10 predicted proteins | sample 1965381 | NCBI WGS metagenome assembly UMHC01 (sample SAMEA4836083, study PRJEB28245) | human gut metagenome | biome: gut microbiome; material: fecal sample | place: Denmark | collected 2008 | reverse complement strand
CGTTGCCGCCCATGCCGGAGCAAAGGAACACGTCACGCACAAAGCCATCAACACTATACTACAACAGAGCGTTTCAGGAGGTTCTGTTGCGGATTCGCGGAAGCAAATCCGGCATGCCTTTCCCCGTCTTTGCAAAAGCGGCGGAGTATGTTTACCCTGTCTCCCGGCCCCCTTCCCCTGTCAATCCTGCCGGAGGATGATACGTCATGGAACGCCCTCGGGATGACGCCCGTATTCTGCTTGTGGACGATGAACAGGAATGGCTCGACATCCTTTCCCTGGCCTTTGCCGATGAGCACTGGATTGTGGACGCGGTTTCATCCGGAAGGGAAGCCCTCGCCAGACTCCGGGAAAACCGCTATGATCTCGTATTGTGCGACATGTCCATGCCCGGCATGACCGGCATTGAACTGCTCAGACATCTCCAGGCCGGAGGGGACGACACGCCGTTCATCATCATGACCGGCGTGGGCACCATCCGCACCGCCGTGGAAGCCATGCAGTTCGGCGCATACAATTACATCACCAAGCCTTTCCGCTCGGACGAGCTGACGGCTCTGGCGCGGCAGGCTCTGGAACACGGGCGCATGCACCGCAGCCTCAGGCGGGCGGAAAACTCCGGAGAGGAAAAAGAGGCCCCCGGCTCCGTTTTTCCCTTTGTACTCGGAGCCAGTTCCGCATTGAGAAATATTCTCACCACGCTGCGCAGGGTGGCGGTTTCCTCCGCTCCGGTGCTTATCGAAGGGGAAACGGGCACGGGCAAGTCCATGCTGGCCCGCCATATTCATGAAACAAGCCTCCGGCGCGCGGCCCCTCTGCTCACCATCGACTGCGGTTCCCTGCCGGAAAACCTGCTGGAAAGCGAGTTGTTCGGCCATGTGAAGGGGGCGTTCACCGGGGCAGTCGCGTCCCGCCGGGGTCTGCTGGAAGAAGCGCGGGGCGGCACCGTGTTCCTCGACGAAGTCGGGGAAATTTCTCCGGCCATGCAGCTCAAGCTGCTGCACGCCGTGCAGGAGAAGGAAGTCCGTCCGGTCGGCTCCAACCGGGCCGTGCGCATTGACGCGCGCTTTATCTGCGCCACGAACAGGAACCTCAGGCAGTGCGTGGCGGAGGGCAGCTTCCGCAAGGACCTGTATTACCGCCTCGCGGTCATTCCCGTCACCCTGCCGCCCCTGCGCGAACGCGGGGAAGACCTCATCCTTTTCATCGGCCACTTCGTCAGAAAATACAACGGGACATACGGGCGGAACATCGCCGGGGTCAGTCCGGCGGCCATGCGCATACTCATGACCCGGCGCTGGGACGGCAATATCCGCGAACTGGAAAACGTCATGGAACGGGCCGTGCTGCTGACGGAAACGGATGTCATCACCCCGGCCTCGCTGGGCGATCTTGCGGAGTGTCCGGCGACGGGGGATTCCGGCACGGCGACGCGGAGCCTCCCGGAAGGCGCGGCCCCGGAACGGGACGTGCAGCCGCGCGCCGTTCCCCTTCAGGACGCTGTGCGCGAAGCCGAACGCAAGGCTATCGCCCTGGCGCTCACCCTCTCCGGCGGCAGCCGCAAGGAAGCCGCCCTGCTGCTCGGCATCGGCCGCCGCACGCTGTATCACAAGCTGGAGGAATACGGCATGGAGCTTCCGCCCCGGAAAGAGGGCGTCTGACTCTCCCGCGCATTCCCCGCGCGTCCTCCGGCGGGCAGTTCCAGCATCATGACCGCGCCCCGGCCCTCCTCCGACTCCGCCCAGAGCAGCCCGCCGTGACGCTCCGCGATGCTGCGGGCCACAAAGAGTCCCAGCCCGAAGCCCCTGGCACCCTTGGTGCTGAAGAACACGTCGAATATCCGCTCCAGGTTTTCCCGCGGAATGCCGGGGCCGCTGTCCTCCACGGCAAGAGTGACGCCTCCTCCGTCACCGTTTTTTGAAAGACGGCCCCATATGCGGAGTCTGCCTTCATCCTTCATGCTGTCCAGCGCATTCAGCAGAAGATTCAGCAGAAGCTGCTCCAGAAGCGCGCGGTCGCCCCGCGCGGGCAGACGTTCGGGCAGTTCCAGCGCCAGCTCCACCTTTTTCAGCCGGGGGCGCAGAAAGGCCAGACATTCCCGGACAAGCCCGGCCATGTCCAGCGGGGCGTCCTCCCGCTCCCTGTCCACAGCCAGATGCAGCAGACGGCGGGTAATGTCCGAAGCTCTCTCCACATTGCGGACAATGGCCTCAAGCTGGGGCGAGGCGCTCCGTTTCAGCAGATAATCCGCATTGGCCAGAATGATGCCAAGCGGGTTGTTGATTTCATGCGCCACCCCCGCCGCCAGCCGCCCGATCAGGGCAAGACGCTCCGAACGCGCGAGCTCGCGCTCCATGTCACGGCGCTGGCTCACGTCCCGCCCTATGCAGCAGACCAGTTCCCCCTCCGACATGGCGCGCACGGCGATAAGCTCCACAGGGACGACGCGTCCCTCCAGCCTCAGATACAGCTCGCGCCATGCCACCCGGCCGGAAAGAGCCTCCGCCGCAAGCTCCCGCAGCCCCTTTCTGCCGTTTTCATCCAGCCGCTCCAGAAGAACGTCCGCCGGAATGTCCCCCGCGCCGGGCAGTTCAAGACCATGCCGGGCGGCGGCATTCGCAAAGCGCACAAGCCCCTCGCGATCCGCCAGCAGAATCATGTCAGGGGAAGCCTCGGTCAGATTGCGATAACGCTGTTCCGAATCCCGCAGGCTGTGCGTCACGGCGGCCACCCTGCGCCGCAGGGAAACATTCCACAGCGCCGCGGCCAGCAGAAGCGCCAGCGCCGCGCATGCGCCGTAAAGAATATGCCTGCCGTACCTCTCCCATATGCCAGGCTCCCTGAAGATGGGCCGTCCCAGCCATTTTTCCCGCAGCATCTCCAGTCCGCCGGCTTCTTCCATCCGGGTCAGTTCTCCGGCAAGGCGGACGGCCAGCGGCGCGTCATCTCCGCGCACCATGATGCCCACCGGAGTGCGCCGCAGGGAAAGCCCCATCAGGGAAATATCGGGGATGCGCAGTTGCTGCACGATGCTGGAGGCAACCTCGCCCAGAGAGGATACATGAGCATCCGCCTTTCCGGCCCGCAGCAATTCCAGAGCTTCCGGCGTATTCTTCGCCACGATGACGCGCCCGCCGAAGGCCCTGACCGTCCGGGCGTAGGGAGCGTCGGCGCGCACAATGACAATGCTGTGCCCGGAGAAATCCTCCTCCGCCGTGATATGGATATCCCGGTTTGCCACCAGAATCCGCCTGTTCAGGCTGAAGCTGGTGGGAATCAGGGCCAGACCGTCCTTCTCTCCTTCCAGCATGGGAATGCCGCAGGCATAGTCGATTTCTCCCTGTTCCAGCATCGCTTCCAGCTCCGGAATGGAAGCCGGCACGAACACGGTCTCCCGCCCCATGGCAGTATTCAGGGCGCGGGCCAGATCCGCGGCCAGCCCGGAAATCACGCCGTGCCGGCCGGTATAGGAAAGCGGCGGGCGGGCGCCCTGCACACCCACCCGCAGCGCATTCTTCTCCGCCCCGGCCGCCGCTCCGGCGGCCGGGGCGCATACGGCGGCAAGACTCATCGCGAAACAGAAAAGCAGACGGATCAAGCGCCTGCGTGTGCCGAAACCGGCACGCGCGCAAAGCCCCATACGCGCCATGTCCGGCACATAACGGAGGATACGGCGCGGCATATGCGTACCCATATCATATAACATGCTGAAATGCCTTTTTCTGTCCATTCGTATCTCCCGGCACGCATCTTGCTTTTCAGAGAGATAGAGCGGCGCGGCCAAGCCGCGACCTGCTCCCGATTTTCGGGGCTGCTGACAGAGGCGGCAGCCTCCGGCGCGGAAAACGCCTCCTCCCGGGAGGCCTTATGTCTTTATCCCACAATATTCAACAAGGAGATTTCGCATGAACGCCTGGAAACTCGCTCTCGCGGCCTGCGGCGTCGCGGCCCTGCTGGCCGGTCCCGCCTGGGCGCGCCCCACCGTCTACCCCACCGGCACCACCATCTTTCAGCCGGAAAAGGCCATGCCCGACGTGTTCATCATGGCCGTGCATCCCGACAGGGTGAGCATCATCGACCGCAACGGCAACGAATACAATTCCTGGGCCGTGCCCGCCAACTACCAGAATCTGCGCGCCAGGCTGGACGAGAACGGAAATCTCCTGCTGGCCGGAACGGTCATGGACATGAGTTCCGCCGCCGCTCTGACCGAGGAACACCCCACCTATATCGCGGAATACGACTGGAACGGCAAAAAGCTCTGGGAACACAAGGTTCCCGACGGGCTGGACTGGCACAACGACGTCACCAAGCTGAAGAACGGCAATATTCTTTACACCGCGTACACGGTCATCCCCGAAGAGTATCAGAAGCAGATCAAGGACGTGGAACTGCCCTGGGGCACCTTCAAGCGCAGCGGCGTGAACATGCGCGGGGACATTCTGCGCGAGGTGAACCCGAAAACGGGCGAAACGGTCTGGGAATGGAAGACCTGGGAACACCTTGATCTCAACAAGTTCTCTCCGGTCTGCCCCAACTCGGACTGGACGCACATGAACAGCATTCAGGAACTGCCGGAAAACAAGTGGTTTGACGGCGGCGACAAGCGCTTCGCCCCCGGCAACCTGCTGATCAATCCGCGCAATCTCGACGAGTTCTACATCATCGACAAGGCCAGCGGCAAGGTCGTATGGGCCGGGAACCACTCCTACAAGACCGGCCTGGCACACTGCCACGAGCCGCAGATGGTGGAAAAGGGCAAGCCCGGCGCGGGCAACATCATTTTCTTTGACAACGGCCTGTTCCCCAAGACCCGCGACCGCGTGGGCCTGACCCTGCTGGGCGAGCTCAACCCCGTCACCGGCGAACTGGAATGGCAGTATGAAAGCCAGGGCTATTCCAACATGCACTTCTTCAGCAAGACCATGGGGTCGGAATCCCGCCTGCCCAACGGCAACACCTTCATTTCCGAAGACAATACCGGACGTCTCTTTGAAGTGACCCGCGACCTCAAACACCCCGAAGGCGGCGAAATCGTGTGGGAATACATGATGCCCACCTACAGCCAGCGCAGCCGCATCTATCAGGCGGATTTCTGCCCCCAGCTCAAGGCCGTCAGGCGCGTGACCGAACCTTTCGCGGTCATTCCCCCGGATAACGCGGACTTCCACATCGCCCCCACCATCAGGAAGTAGAACGTTTTGTCATTGAACATGGCTGCGGGCCGGAACACAGGGTCCCGGCCCGCAGCCTTCACGCCTCCATCGGAGCTTGACGCCGCAAGTGAATTGCGGCTGCTCCGGTGTCGCGGCGCCCCCGGCCTTCAGCGCAAAGCGCGTTACGGACAGGGAGAGCAGAGACGAGTCCCGCTCCGCTCGACGTCCGGAACATTTTGGAGGAGCATTTTCAAAGCGAAAATGCTCCCATGCACAGCCTGCAAAAACACGTCTCCGGGCGCTGACCATGCTGCGCCCGGAGACGACGGAGACATTATGATGAATGCGATAAAAAAAATGGCGCGGCGAGCCCTGCTTCTTGCAGCAGGCGCGACAGTCTGCGCGGCTCTGTGCCTCCCCGCTCCGGCCCGTGCCGCCGAAAACCTTTCCGCAGGATCGAGCGCCGCCCATGTCGTGGCGTCCGATCAGGTGTTCAACAGTCTGACAGGCATGAAGGCCTACTGCGAGGATGCGGGGGTACGCTTCGTCCGGATCAGGGACAGAAGCGAACTGGCCGGGGTCGAACGCTTTCTTGTTTTCGGCTCGCCGTCCGGCGAGGATCTGGCGGGAGAAATCATCCGCGCCAGCCTGAGCGAAAAGGAAATGAAGGACGCCAACACCATGGGCAAGGGCGTGCTGGCGGAAAAGACATGGGAGGGCAAACCCGTCCTCATCTTTGCCACTGCTTACAGCATCAACAGCTTTGTCAAGGGACACGCCGAAGACTGGAAGGATATCTTCGAGAACTGGTATTATATCGCGCGGAGCATCACCAGCATCATCGGGTATTAGCGCGTTTTGTCATTGAAATGCTCTCTATGCGTAACGGGCCGGAAATGCGATCATTCCCGGCCCGTTGTTCATTTGTCATGTGTCCGAAGGCGCATCGCGCGTATTCTCGCTTAGTTCGTCGCCCCCACGCAGTCGCCCGCCGCGGCGGGGTATCCGGTAGTTCCCTGCACGCTGACGGTCTTCTTCGCGCCCAGCGGCGCGGCTCCGGGCATGCGGAAGTTCTTCATGTCCGGCCTGGCAATGGCGACTTCCGGCCCGTGCTCGGCCTGGGGCACCCATTCATAGGGCACGCGGTAGGCGCGGTACACCATGTTCATGTTGCGGTTGTCCATATGGGGGTTGATGAACTCCCACACGATTTCGTGTTCCGGCGTCACTTCAAGGAGGCGGCCGTCGGAGCCTTCGGTGATCAGCGTGTTGCCGTTGGGCAGGCGCTGGGCCGAGCTGATGAAGGGGCTGTAAAAGCGGTTGGCGTCCAGCGGCTCCACGAACCCGGCGTCATGCGGCGTATAGGACCACACCAGCTTGAGCGTGGTGGGATCGAACTCGAGAATGCGCGACCAGTCGCGTGTGGCGTTCTTCACTCCCATGGGGGCCGCGGGATTGGGCGCGCCGTAACCGGCCCAGCCGCCGTTGTCGTACACCAGAATATTGCCCTCGCCCGGCAGGCCGCGCGGGATCATGTGCGCGTGATGCTGACCGATGATCCAGCCCAGCTTCTTCAGTTCGGGGCTTTCGTCATAGTATGGCCCCACCTTCCACACCACCTTGCCGCTTTTCTTGTCGATGATGAAGATGATGTTGGTTTCGCGCCCGTCCATGATGATGTTGTCGGGGTGGAAACGCTCGTCACCGGCGTCGTACCACCTGTTCGGGCCGAGCCTGGACATGGAGTTGATGTGCATCCAGTCGCCCAGCGCCGGAGCGTTTTCAATCAGGGTTCCGCCGCGATAGTTGGGGCAGCGGCTCATGGCGTTGCGCGCCTCTTCGGAAAAGCCGAATTCCTCAACATGATCGGAACACAGCCACTCCCAGACGATTTCCCCTTCCCAGTCCACTTCGTACACCACGTCATCCAGCAGGGGCTTGTCGCTGATGTAGGGGCATTTCACTTCCCGGTGGCAGAGCACCAGCGTGTTGCCGGAATCGGTTTTGGGCTCCATGCCGGGCGCATAATATCCGACGGGGTTGCCGTCGCGCTGGTAGTCATGGTGCTGGCGGGCCATCCACTGGGGCTTTTCGCCCGGGTCCTCGATGAACTCGGCCTTGTTGAATTCCCATACCACGTTGCCGTCCCAGTCCACCTGAATGAGGTCGAGCTGATCCTGCAGGCCGTACTTCGGGTTGCGCAGTCCTCGGCTGCCCATCAGCATGCCGCCGGGGAAAATCTTGTTCGGAAAACCATGCACGTCCTTCCAGACGTGGACTTCCTGCCCGTTCATGTCGATGAGCGTGGCCCCCTGCCCCTTGGTGGGCACGATGGTATAGCCGCTCCAGGCCTTTTCGGGATTGTACAGCGTAACGCCGGTGGGATAGACTGTGGGATGACCCATGACTGACGCTCCTTTATTTGATATGATTGATATTGAATATATATAATTCTAACCATTACCATGGTCAAGAGCCGAAAAACGGGGGGCGCGCTGCAGACTGCTGCCGGGAACACCCCTGACCGCGGAGGCACGCCGCGGGAGCGGCGTATGGAGCGACTCCCCCGCCGCATGATAGAGCGTTTTGCTCCGGGTAAAGCGCAGCTTCACCCGGAGCAAGCGGGCCGGCCGCGGATACATGCTGCCCTTTCGGCAACGAATGTTGCCGCCTCCGGCGTTATTGACACAACTTGCAACAGAACAGAGGCGGGGAAGAACTTCCCCGCCCCCGGCCCTTACATCAGTTCAGGCCCCATCAGGGTATACGGCAGCCAGGTTGCGAGCTGCGGGAAGACAGTCACGATGATCACACCGAGAACCATCAGCCCCACAAAGGGCACGATTCCCTTGAATATGGTTTCCATGGGAATATCCTTGGTCACCCCGGACAGGGCGAACACCACCACGCCCACCGGCGGGGTAATCTGGCCCATTTCCATGATCATGACCGACACCACGCCGAACCACACCGGGTCGAAGCCCATGGCCAGAATGGTGGGGAAAAGGGAAGGAATGGTCAGCATGAGCATGGGAATCACGTTCATCATGCAGCCGAGAATAATGTAGATGACGACGATGATCGCGAAAATGACGTACCTGTTGAATTCCAGGGACTGGATGAAGTCCGCCAGCAGGAAGGGCAGGCGGGACTGCGCGAAGAAGAAGCCCAGCACGCCCACGCCCATCATGATGCACATGATGCGGGAGGTCAGGATGGCGGTTTCCTCCAGCGAGGCCAGCAGGTTCCGCCGGTTCAGCTTGCGCCGCGCCAGCGCGTAGAGGAAGGCTCCGGCCACGCCTACGGCGCCGCCTTCCGTGGGGCTGCAGATGCCCACCACAATGCTGCCCAGCACCAGTACGAACAGAGCCAGAATGGGCAGCAGCCCGGTGGACGAGCGCACCTTTTCGGCCAGGGTGTATTTCGGGCCGCGCGGGGCCATTTCCGGATGCCGGACAGCCATGATATAGATATACAGCATGAACATGCCTGCCAGCATCAGGCCGGGAATCAGGCCGGCCATGAACAGACGCCCGATGGAGACTTCCGTGACGATGCCGTAGATGATGAAGCCCGAACTCGGGGGAATGAGAATGCCCAGCGTGCCTCCGGCCGCCAGCGACCCTGTGGAGAGGGCTGGATCATACCTCAGGCGCTGCATTTCCGGCAGGGAAACGGACCCCATGGTCACGGCGGTGGACAGCGAGTCGCCGCACACGGCGGCGAAGCCGGTGCAGCCGGCCACGCCGGCCATGCCCATGCCGCCGGGCAGATGGCCGATCCACTTGTTGGCCGAGTTGAACAGATCCACGGAAATGCCGGAATACAGGATCATGCACCCCATCAGGACGAACAGGGGCAGAGCCACCAGGTTGTACGACGCCGTGGCGCTGTACGGGGTGGAACCCACCACGGCCAGCGCGGCGTTGACCGAACGGTAAATGGCGATGCAGCCCAGCGCGCCGATGGTGCACATGGTCCAGCCGATGGGCATCTTCATGAACAGGAAGAAGAACAGCAGCGCAAAGGCAATAAGGCCCAGCACCAGGTTGGAAACCTCGTAGTCCGACTCGCGGTACCAGAACGGCATGTAGACAAGCAGCGCGGCGGCGGCAAGGGCAAGCGCCACGCTCAGCGGATGGCCGTCCCGGAATGCGGCGACGATATGGCGAACAACCTGGAGCGCCACCACGAGCAGGGTCAGGGTCAGACCGAACACGGGCATCCAGTAGTAAATTTCCAGCGGGAGGTACAGCTCCATGGACAGCGTGCCCATCTTGGTGAGGAAGGTCTGGAGGGACTCCCAGGAAAGCACGGCCAGAATGATGAACGTCATGCCGGAGACGAACACGTCGGCCCAGCTTTTCATCCCGCCGCTGAACCGCTTGTACACGAAGTCGATGCTCATGTGCTGATCGCGCGACTGCAGCCAGGCGATCAGCCCGTAGGTGGTCAGCACCAGCAGGTTTTCCTGCAGTTCAAGCGCGCCGGGCACGCCGGTATGAAGCAGACGGCCCACCACGTCCGCGCAGATCAGCACGGGCATGGCGGCCACGGCGATATAGGCCAGCCAGTTGGCCCTGGAACATATCAGTTCAAGTTTGGAAGCGAGAGCGGCGAAGGGAACGCCCTGATCCGGAGTGGTGTCTGCCATGGCAACCTCAATTAAAATGTTCCGCGCGGGGAGAGCGCGGCTGTCCGGGGGGAAGCGCCGCTCCGGAGGCTCGGAAAACGGCGCAGCCGCATTGACGGGAACGCCGTCCGACTCTTTCCGCCGGACGGCGCGCAAGCCCTGTTACATCTTGTAGTCGCCGTAGGCTCCGGCCTTCATCTGCTCGGTATGGAACCTGCTGCGTTCCTGCACAAAGGTCAGCACCTTGTTCACAAGAGCGGGGTCTATGCCCCTGCATTCCTCGTTCTTCCACTTTTCCGTGAACACGGCCAGAGGTTCCAGCGCCCTGGCGCGCTCTTCCTCGGACAGATAGTAGAACTTGTGGCCCTGTTCCTCCATCCACCTGGTGTCGGCAATGGCGCCGTCATCCAGGCTCTTGCCGCTGGCCAGCGCCATTTTCATGCCGCCCTCGGCCTTCAGCCAGTCCTGCATGTCCTTGGGCATGTCGTCCCACAGCGGCGTATGCACGTTCATGACAAAGGTGTTCACGCCCACGTTGAGGATCAGATGGTGCTTGGTGGCTTCGGAAATCTTGAAGGAACGGAGGGGAGCCAGCGGGCAGAGCACGCCGTCGCCCATGCCCTTGGACAGGGCCAGATAGGTGTCGGTGGAGGTCATGCGGATGGGGGTGGCCCCGAGCGCCTTGACGATTTCAAGGGTGGTGGCGTCCCACGCGATGATCTTCTTGCCTTTCAGCTCCTCCATGTTCCTGACGGGATTGATGGTGTGAATCTGGTACGCGGCGGAAGCCCATGCGGTGAAGGGCGTGGAGTTCTTCGGCAGTTCGGCGCGCACTTCGGGGAACTGCTCGATCAGTTCCTCGGTCACCAGGCTGCCCACGATGGCGTTGGGGCACATGCCGGGAATGGCCACCGCGGCCAGCAGATTCATGTTGCCGGGAAACACCGAGGGACGCACCGTGCCGAAATCCACGCGGCCGTCAGTCAGGGCGGTCATGGATTCCGCCTCGGGGTACAGCTCGTTATTGCCGAAATAATGGAAACTGAGTCCGTTCTTGCCGGGAAACTTTTCCTCGGCGGCCTTGAAGAAAGGTTCCCATACCTGCACTATCGTGGGATGGTTGCCTATGTAGCTTCCCATGAAGGACAGGTTCTTGAAGCCCTTGGCCTGAGCCGCGCCGCCCAGCGCCAGAGATGCGCCCATCGCCAGAGCCAGAGCTGTACCGGCACACTTTTTGAACATGCGAAACTCCTTTCTGTTCTATGGTTCCTCAACACCATCCCCCGGCGGAACTCCCTGCCGGACGGCCTCCCCGTTTCGTGCGGACACTTGTGAAGATGTCCACAAGAATTTTTATATTCATTAGGATATACTCTATTTATAAAGCATGTCAATAGAACAATGAAAAAGGTTCTGCTGTAGAACCGTGTTGAACATACCCTTGACCGCCGGAGGCACGCCGCGTTAGCGGCGTATGGAGCGACGCCCCCCCGCGCATGGTCATGCGGCATGGAGGGGGCACGGAGTGCGAGCGCGGCGTTTTCCGTGCGAAGCGCAAGCGGGAGCGGGTATCGGCAACGCCGATCGAGCGTCATCAGAAGGTCGCGGAAGAAAGGGTTCGCGGAGCGGAGCCGGGTGAAGCGCAGCGTCACGAAGGCGCAGGCGATCCGGCCGTGGGTACATGCTGCCTTTGCGGCAACGAATGCTGCCGCCCGTGCCGGAGCAAATCAGTACGCTTCAGGCAACACGCTCAACCTGCTTCCGCAACAGCCCCCAAAATGCCGCCTGACGGCGCCGGGAATGCGCGCCCGCTGCTCCGCAGGTTCGGGAAAGGGCTTCCGCCCGCGTCTAAACTTTTTCCGCCATGTGCCGATATCTGAAAGCAAAGCGCGGCAGTCAGGCAAACTCCGTGCAAACCGCCCGGGAAAAACGGGCGTCCGCCCTCTCCGGAGAGAGCCATGCTCAACCACAACCGCTTTAAAGATATCGACGAACTCTTTTCGGCGGGCCGCATCAGCGAGGCCCGCCATCTGCTCATGGAAATGCAGGCCAGATACATTGCCGTCTGTGACGAAAACGCGCTGCTGAAAATGCAGGTGCATGAATTTGAAGATATTCTCTACCTTGCGCGCAATCTTGTCTTTGACGGCTCCTGCTACTGGCTGGTAGCGGGCGGCATCAAGCAGGGTCCGTTCTGTCCCCGCTGCTACAACAGGGAGGGCGCGCTGATCCGCCTGGACGCCGAAGACACGGGCGACGGAAAATGGCGCTGCGCCACCTGCGGCACGGTCATTGACCGTGAATACGCGCAGGCGCCCCTTCCGCCCTCCCTTGCCCGCCGGAGCGCGAAAGTGCTGTCCTTCAACGGCGGTTCCCGGGGCGTTTCCTAGGGTGTTCTGTCATTGAAAATATCCGTCAGCCAGACCCTGTGTTCCGGCCCGCAGCTTTCACGCCGCCGGAGCAGCCGCAATTCACTTGCGGCTGCTCCGGCGGCTCTGCTTCAGGGCATTTCGCTGCTGCAGTGAAGGCGTGAATGTCTCCTCCACGGAGGTCTCTTGTCAGTCCGGACGCCTCCGTCTATACTGCGCAAAATGACTCTGCCAGCCCCCCCCTTTCTTTCCGCCCTTCTTCTTGCCGAAGAGGAATCCCGTGCCGCCGTGGATCGGAGAAGCCTGCGCGGAGCGGGTATCCGGCATGTCCGGGTCGTCACTTCCGGCTGCGAGGTGGCCCGCTTTCTTGCCGCCAACATCCCCAACATGGAAGAAGTCATCGTGTGCCCGCCGCGCATGGCGGATATGGACGCCCGCAGCTTCGCCGCCCTGATCCGCTCGCACCCCCTGCTGCCGCATGTGCCCCTTGTCGCTCTGACTTCGGACGCTGCCGGCCGCGAAGCTCTGGAACATGCCGGGTTCAATGCCGTTCTGCAGCGCCCCTTCAACAGTCAGGAACTGCTGAAGGCCCTGCGCGAAGCCGCCCGCCGAAGCAGGAAGGCCCATGCCGCTCTGGCCGCGTGGCTCAGGACTCTGGACAGACTGCCCGAACACACGGAGTTTGACGAACTGCTGGAAGCCTGCACCCCCGTCGAACGCGGCGCGCTCACGGCGTCGGAGGCATGCCGCCGCGGCATGCTCCTGCTGCGCGAGCGCAGATGGGACGACGCCCTGCCGCTGCTGCAGAAAGCGGCCGTGGACATTGAAACCAGCGGCGACGCCTGCGCGGCGCTGTCCGCCCTGTACAGGGCGAGGGGAGAACATGCGAAGGCGGCGCAGGCCCTGAAAGAATCGCTGCGCGGCTATATTGACGCCCAGGCATGGGGCAAGGCCGGGCAGGTGGCTTCCTGCCTGTTCCGCGAGTCGCCGGGAGACGGACACCCGCTTCTGACCGAACTGGAACGGGCGGGCAGGCAGGGCAAGGTTTTTGTCGCGCGGGAACTCATGGAAATGCTGCTGCCGGACGCCAGCGCTCCGGAAAATGCTTCCGCCCCCACGCAGGAAGATGTGCTGAATGCGTTGAACAGGGGGCTGAGCGCCCTGTCGCCCATGCAGGCCGACGACGCGCGGGAAACGCTGGAACTGGCGCTGCTGCAGGATGGAAAGACTTCTCTGGCCCGCGCTCTGGGCAGTCCGTCCGGCTCCTCCGCGCCTTCCGTCCTCTCCCGCGACGCCTCCGGCGCGTATGATCCGCCGCTTCAGGAATCCATACCCCGGCTGCCCGCGCCCGGCGCGGAGGACGGCCCGGAAGTCTCCGCTGAAACATTTCCCGGGGCCGGAGCGTTCTCTCCTCCGGAAGAACATGCCGAACCCGCCGCTTCCCCGGCGGGTACCCCCCGGCCGCTGCCTCCTTCCCGGCTGCCCTCCCTGCTGGGCGAGGTCATGACGGTCATCCGCGGAACCCTGAGGCTCTACAGAGCCAGCAAGTGAGACCATATGCGCATTTCCGTCCCCGATCTGATTTTCGGTTTTTCCCGCGCGCTGGACATGGTCAAGCCGCAGCTTGCCGGCCACCATCTCGGCGTGGCCTGGATCGCCAGCGAGCTGGGGCAGGCGCTTTCGCTTCCCCGGACTGTCCGCACGCAGCTTTTCACCGCCGCCATGCTGCACGACGCCGGAGCCATCCCGCTCAAGGTCAGCGCGGATGACCTTCTTTTCGAGCGCAACACATGGCTGCACACGCGGGCGGGCTGGGCGCTGCTTTCCCGCTGCGCCTTTCTCAGACCCGCGGCGTCCTTCGTCCTCTTTCATCACACGCCATGGAGCAGACTGCGGGACAGCGGCGAGGCTCTTCTCCCCGCAAACCTCATTCATCTGGCCGACAGGGCGGAACTCTTCCTGCGCGGCGGCGCTCTTCTCGACGCTTCCGCTCTGGAAAGCCTCCTTGCCCGTCATGCGGGCGGAAAGTTCCATCCTGACGGCGTGGAGGCGCTGCGCGCCCTCTGTGCCCGCAGAGGCGGAAGACTGGCTCTGCCCTCCGCGCAGGAAATGAAACATGACCTGCAAACAGACTGCGCGCAGCCCGATCTCGATCCGGATCACCTGATCCCGTTCTGCTTTCTGTTTTCTTTAATCACGGACTTTCTCAGCCCGTTCACGGCCACGCATACGGCGGGAGTCGCGCATACGGCCTGCATTCTGCACCGCAGGCACATGCTCGGAACAACAGGAAGCGTCGACCCGGAGGAAAACCGCAAGGTCTTCGTCGCCGGTCTGCTTCACGATATCGGCAAGCTGGGCGTCCCCCGCGCCCTGCTGGAAAAGGAAGGCCCCCTCGATCATGACGAGTTTGCGCAGATGAAGCGCCATGCCGAATTCAGCCTCAGCCTGCTCGACAATATCCCCGGCCTTGAGGATATCCGGCTCTGGGGCGCTCTGCACCACGAGCGTCTGAACGGCAGAGGCTACCCTCTCGGCCTTGCGGGCGGGCAGCTCCCTCTGCCCTCGCGCATCATGGCGGTGGCCGATATCTTTACCGCGCTCATGGAAGACCGCCCCTACCGGAAAGGCATGTCTCTCGCCCGTGCCCTGGACATACTCCAGACCATGGAAGACAACGGCCATATTGACGGCACCGTGCTGGCCACCCTTCGGGCCGAAGCGGAACGGATCAACAGGGTGCGCGCCGGAGCGCAGCGCCGCGCCCGGCGGCGCTTCGACGAACTGTATCGCATCTGCGCCGAACCCGTCGAAAGCGACGTCCGGGCATTTTCGGCATGTTTCAATCCCCCGCCGCCCCATCCGCCGACTGACTCCGCATCCGGCAGATAGAACATTTTCGTTTTGAAAATGCCC
>UMHC01046054.1_pt1 | contig 15302 bp, 12 predicted proteins | sample 1965381 | NCBI WGS metagenome assembly UMHC01 (sample SAMEA4836083, study PRJEB28245) | human gut metagenome | biome: gut microbiome; material: fecal sample | place: Denmark | collected 2008 | reverse complement strand
CTGGACAAGACCAACATCATCCACTGCCCCATCGGCAAGGTTTCCTTCGGCGCGGACAAGCTGTATGAGAACTATACCGCTCTGCTGGGCGCCATCATCAAGGTCAAGCCCGCCGCCGCCAAGGGCCAGTATATCAAGTCCTGCGTGGCCGCTTCCACCATGGGCCCCGGCGTCAAGATGAACGCCAACAAGCAGCTGTAAAAAACCGGCTGAAACATTTGATATCTTCGGCTTGACAAACCGTCACGCCCCTGATATAATACCAGATGCGTTCCAAAGACAGCAGGTGGCGCAAGCCGTAAGTCCTGCCGAGGATGGCAAATCGTTTCCGATTGCTTTACACCGTCCTTGTGTCCTTGGATACAGGGACGGTTTTCTTTTTGAACGCACCGACAAATTTTCCGGAGGTGAAATCAAAGAATGCCCAACGCAAAAGTTCTGTCTGAAAAGCAGGCCATCGTGGCGGCGCTGACCGAGAAGCTGCAGAATGCAGCCGCCGGTGTCATCGTTGATTACAAGGGCATCACCGTGGCAGAGGACACCGCTCTGCGCGCGGACTGCCGCGAGAACAACGTGGAATACGCTGTCATCAAGAACACCCTGCTGCGCTTTGCATTCAACAACGTGGGTCTCAACGAGCTGGATGATCAGCTCAACGGCACCACGTCCCTGGCCGTGTGCATGGACGATCCCGTCGCCCCTGCCCGCGTCATCGCTGACTATGCAAAGAAGCTCAATGGCAAGTTCGAGATCAAGGGCGGCTTCATGGAAGGCAAGGTCGTCTCCCTGGAGACCGTGAATGCTCTGGCTTCCATCCCCGCTCTGCCCGTGCTGCAGGCCCAGGTTCTGGGCACCATGCTGGCCCCCATCTCTGCTCTGGCCTGCGTGCTGAAGCAGATCGCCGAGAAGGACGGCGCTCCCGCCGAGGAAGCCGCCGCCGAATAAATTCCGGCACCACCCCGGGGCCTCTCCGCCCCACCCAAATCAAACAAATATCTTACAATTAGGAGGCTTATCAAAATGTCCGAGAAGATTACTGCTATGATCGAGGAAATCAAGGGCCTGACCGTTCTGGAGCTGTCCGAGCTGGTCCACGCTCTGGAGGAAGAGTTCGGCGTGTCCGCCGCCGCCATGGCCGCTCCCGCTGCCGGCGCTGCTGCTCCCGCTGCCGAGGAGAAGACCGAGTTCGACGTGGTCCTGACCGGTTTCGACGCCGCTCAGAAGATCAAGGTCATCAAGGTCGTCCGCGAGGTCATGGGTCTGGGTCTGGCCGAGGCCAAGGCTGCCGTCGAGGGCGCCCCCACCACCATGAAGGAAGGCCTGTCCAAGGAGGACGCCGAGGCTCTGAAGAAGCAGGTCGAGGAAGTCGGCGGCAAGGTCGAGCTGAAGTAAGTTTCACCCAAATAAAAAATGCTGCAAGCGCTGCGCTTGCAGCATTTTTTCGCGCTTTTTGTGGATTCTGGCGGATAAAATGCCGCGGAATTTTTCCGCTTGTGAAACTCGGCGGGGTCTGATATAATAGCCGTGTATAACTTCAGAAATCCTGCATAAAAGAAACAGAGGTGACGTCTTATCAAGACACAGAAAAAACCGGGGCTTTTCCGGCACCTGGGCCCTGTCCTGGGCCGCTATAAGGGCTGGACGGCAGCCGCCCTGATATTCGGCATCACCGAGGTGGTGCTGGAGCTGCTGATCCCCATGCTCATGTCCACCATCGTGGACGGCGGCCTGTACCGGGAGAGCACCTTCATGCTCCAGGGGCTGTTTTCCCCGGAGCTCATCGCCAACCGCAACTGCTTCGTGCTGACGGTGGGGGCCATTATGGTGGGCGTGGCCTGCCTGTCCATGGCCATGGGCGTGCTGGCGGCCCGCTGCTCCGCCATTGCCACCCAGGGCTTCGCCCGGAATATGCGCGGCACCCTGCTGGGGAAGATTGAGAGCTTTTCCTTTGCCAACATCGACCATATCTCCACCCCTCAGCTGATCACCCGGGCCACCACGGATATCAACACCCTGCGGGACACCATGCGTCAGTCCCTGGTGACCCTGTACCGGGCGCCGGTGATGGTGATCCTGGCCACGGTCATGAGCTTCATCGTCTCCCCGGGTCTTGCGCCCCTGCTGCTGATCTGCATCCCCCTGCTGGTGGTGCTGATGGTGATCCTGCTGAAGGTGGGCCAGCCCCGCTTCAAGCGGATGCTGAAGATGATGGACGGCATGAACCAGGCCGTCCGGGAGAATCTGGTGGCCAGCCGGGTGGTGAAGGCCTTCGTCCGGGGCGGCTACGAGTCCAAGCGCTTTGACAAAACCACCGACGATCTGCGGCAGGCCCAGCTGGGCGCAGGGAGACTGTTTACCCTGTCCGGCCCCATTACCATGGGCATTATGTGGACGTGCAGCGTGCTGATCCTGTTTTTCGGCGGCCGGGAGATCATTTTCCGGACCACCGGCCTGCTGACCGGCCAGCTGGTGAGCCTGGTGAACTACGCCGGCATGGCCGTGAACTCCCTGTCCATGATCAGCTGGCTGGTCATGTCCCTGTCCCGGGCCCAGGCCTCCCTGGTCCGCATCAACGAGGTGCTGGACGAGGAGATCGACATCACCGACGGCCCCTCCGACGCCGCAGTGGAAAGCGGCAGCATCGACTTCGAGGACGTGTGCTTCAGCTATACCCGGGACCCCGACAAGCTGGCCCTGCGCCATGTGACCCTGCACATCGCCTCCGGCGAGACCATCGGCGTCATCGGCGGCACCGGCGAGGGCAAGTCCACCCTGGTGAGCCTGATCCCCCGGTTTTACGACGCCCTGTCCGGCACCGTGAAGGTGGACGGCCGGGACGTCCGGGAGTATACCCTGGAAAATCTGCGCAGCGGCGTGTCCATGGTGCTGCAGAACGGCTCCCTGTTCTCCGGCACCATCGCCGACAACCTCCGCTGGGCAGACCCCAACGCCACCCGGGAGCAGATGCAGGCCGCCTGCGCCATCGCCCGGGCCGACGAGTACATCGACCGCTTCCCCGACGGCTATGACACGGTGCTGGAGCAGAACGCCGCCAACCTGTCCGGCGGCCAGCGGCAGCGGCTGCTGATCGCCCGGGCCATCCTGAAAAAGCCCAGGATCCTGATCCTGGACGACTCCACCTCCGCCGTGGACATGGCCACCGACGAGCACATCCGCCGCTGTCTGCGGACGGCCCTGCCCGGCGCCACCAAGGTCATCATCGCCCAGCGCATCAACTCCATCATGTCCTGCGACCGCATCGTGGTGCTGGACCAGGGGCGTCTGGCGGACATGGGCACCCATCAGGAGCTGCTGTCACGCAGCCATATTTACCGTGACGTGTACGAGAGCCAGATGAGAGAGGGGGCGGTGGATCATGCCGCGAGTTGACCTGCAGAAATATAATAAAAAGGTAGAGAACCCCTTCGCCATCCTGTGGCGGCTGGTGTGCTACTTCAAGCACTGCCGCCTGCTGCTGACGGCGGCGATGCTGTCGATTCTGGCCTATGTGGCGGCCACCATCGGGGCTGCCTACTGCATGAAGCCCCTGACAAACCTGCTGGAGAGCAGCGGCGCAGCTCCCAACGAGACGTATGCCAAGTACATCAGCCTGATCCTGGGCCTGGCGGGCCTGTATCTGCTGTCGGCCCTGACCAACTATCTGCTGAACCGGCTGATGCTGGAGTGCAGCGCCATCATCATGAAGCAGCTGCGCACGGAGCTGTTCGACACCATGCAGCGCCAGCCGGTGCGGTTCTTCGACGAAAACAAGACCGGCGCCCTGATGAGCTACTACACCAGCGATATCGAGGCCACCAACGAGCTGCTGCAGCACAGCATCACCCAGCTGGCCATATCCATCACCTCCCTGGTGGGCACCGTTGCCATGATGCTGGCTCTGTCCATGCGGCTGTTTGCCATCATGGTGGTGCTGGGGGCTATCGTGGTGCTGGTGGTGCGGGTCACCACCAAAATCAGCAAGCGCACCTACGCCAGCCAGCAGCGCCTTACCGCCGCCGTCAGCGGCTATATGGAGGAGATGATTACCGGCCAGCGTGACGTGAAGGTGTTCACCCACGAAAAGGAGGTCATGGAGCAGTTCGACGTCATCAACCAGGACCTGTGCAAGGCCTCCACCACCGCCACCACCGTCACCTCCATGGTGGGCCCCATTCTCAACAACCTGTCCCACATCTTCTATGCCATCACCTGCGCGGTGGGCGTCCTGTGGCTGACGGGGGAGGGGGCCGGCGGCATCCTCATCGGTTTTTTGCAGTATGTCCGCACCTTTGCCGACCGCGTCAGCCAGATCTCCGAACAGTTCAACGCCCTGATGATGGCCCTGGCCGGTGCCGAGCGGATTTTTGGCATCCTGGACCTGCCTCCCGAGGAGGACCGGGGCCAGGTGACCCTGGAGCAGAAGGGCGACGACTACCACTGGCGTATGCCGGACGGCACCCTGGTGCCTCTGCGGGGCGATGTACGCTTTGACCATGTGGACTTTGCCTATGTGCCGGAAAAGCCGGTGCTGCGGGACCTGTCCCTGTACGCCAAGCCCGGCCAGAAGATCGCCTTCGTCGGCTCCACCGGCGCGGGAAAAACCACCATTACCAATCTCATCAACCGGTTTTACGATATCCAGGCCGGCTCCATCACCTATGACGGCATCGACGTGCGCAACATCCGCAAGGACGACCTGCGCCGCTCCCTGGGTATCGTGCTGCAGGACACCCACCTGTTCACCGGCACGGTGATGGAGAACATCCGCTACGGCCGCCTGGACGCCACCGATGAGGAGTGCATGGAGGCCGCCAAGATCGCCAACGCCCACTATTTCATCTCCCACCTGCCCCGGGGGTACGACACCGTCCTCTATTCCGACGGCGCCAACCTCAGCCAGGGCCAGCGCCAGCTGGTGGCCATCGCCCGGGCGGCGGTGTCCCGGGCTCCGGTGCTGATCCTGGACGAGGCCACCTCCTCCGTGGACACCCGCACCGAGAAGCTTATCGGCCAGGGGCTGGACGGCCTGATGGCCGGGCGCACCGTGTTCGTCATCGCTCACCGGCTTTCCACCGTCCGCAACGCCAACGCCATCATGGTGCTGGAGCAGGGGCGGATCATCGAGCGGGGCGACCACCGGGAGCTGCTGGACCAGAAGGGGAAGTACTATCAGCTCTGCCACAACATGATCGAATTGACCTAACTGTTCACCGAAAACATCTGCGAGATATAATCGTTAACCGTTAATCTGCGGCGAAAGTTAGCGGATAAAAACAGCAGAAAATCCGGCGCAAGAGAATAAAAATACAAAGAAAATGGATAATTGTCATTTTTTTTGGAATATTCACAGAAAGTTTAATCTTAGTGTTGAAAAATCTACTGTTTCATGATACAATTAGGAAAACATTTTAATCCTGGGCGGCGATAAGTAAAATGCACAAAAACCGTCCGCCATCGGCGAACAGACTGGTGCGTAGTGGACAGCGAGCCGTGGACGCACCCAGCCGTCCCCAAAGGAAAGATCATGGCAGAAAAGAATAAAAAGCGCGGCGGACGCCGTGCCCATCTCAACGATTTCCATGTGAATCTTGCCGGTGATTATGTATATACCGGCGCCCACTACTCCTATGTGGACCAGGGCCGCAGCCGCGACCGGGTCCAGCGGGAGCTGCTGGGACTGAGCGTTGCCGTCGTGCTGGCCGTGGTGGCCGGCGGCTGCAGCGACGCCCCCGCCATGCTGAACTGCTGGTACGTCATCCTCCCCTATATCTGCGAGGCCGCCGCGGCGGTCAGCGTGATCTGGGCGGTGCTCCGGCTGCGGAAGGCGGAGGAACCCATCCGGGAGTACATTTATAAAAAGAGCGTGCAGGCGCTGCCCCACCGGGCCATGCTCTGCATGATCTTCGCGGGCCTGGGCTTCGTGACCATGGTGCTGTACCTGGCCATGAACGGCTCCGGTGGCCGCGTGGCCTCCGTGATCGCCTACCTGGCGCTGAAGGCGCTGGTGGCCGGGGGAGCGTGGCTCCTGTGGCGGTATATGCTGACCCTGAAATGGGAAAAGCTCCCCGCCCGCGACTTGGATACGCCTCAGGCGTGATCCACCAATTTCTTTTGTGAACTCCGGGCTTCTGCCCGCGTTCAAAAAAATTTAAGGAGGATTCCAATGAAGAAAGCTACCCGTATCTTGGCTCTGGTACTTTGCGCTGTCATGTGCCTGGGCCTGTTCGTTGGCTGCGGCAACAAAGGCAAGCAGAACAACGACACCCCGTTGGTCGTGGGTTATTCCCCGTTCAACAGCAAGTTCTCCCCCTTCTTCTCCGAGACCGCTTATGACCAGGACGTCTGGGTCATGACCGCTATCAGCCTGCTGAACGGCGATCGCCAGGGCGCCATCATCATGAAGGGTATCGAAGGCGAAACCAAGGCCTACAATGGCACCGACTACACCTACTATGGTCCCGCTGACTGCGAGATCGTGGAGAACACCGATGGCACTGTGGACTACAACTTCAAGCTGCGCGAGGACCTGAAGTTCTCCGACGGCGAGCCTATCACCATCGACGACGTCATCTTCTCCATGTACGTCCTGTGCGATCCTACCTACGACGGCAACAGCACCCTGTTTGCTCTGCCCATCGAGGGCATGGATGCTTACCGTTCCGGTATGGACACCCTGTACAACCTGATGCTGGCTGCCGGCCGCGACAACACCGACTTCTCCAAGTGGAAAGAGGCGGATCAGACTGCCTTCTGGGCTGACGTGGATCAGGCCGGCGTGAAGTTCGTCCAGGCCATCATGCAGTACTGCATTGCCCAGGGCGCTAACGCCGAGGGCGATTCCGTTGCCGCCTGCATGGCCAACTGGGGCTTCGAGCTGCCCGCCGATGCTACCGAGGCTGATGCCTTCAACGCCATCGTCGCCAAGTATCCCTCCCTGGCCGAGGCTGTCGACGCTGAGAAGCCCGAAGGCACCACCTTCACCAGCCTGCTGAACGACTACGAGACCAAGTACACCAAGGGTATCGAGACCGGCACCTCCGCTGCCAACATCTCCGGCATCAAGAAGACCGGCGACTACAGCATGACCGTCTCCCTGACCCAGGTCGACGCCACCGCCATCTATCAGCTGGGTGTGACCATCGCCCCCATGCACTACTATGGCGACAAGACCAAGTACAACTACGAGAACAACCAGTTCGGCTTCGACAAGGGCGATCTGAGCACCGTCCGTGCCAAGACTACCACCCCCATGGGTGCTGGCCCCTACAAGTTCATCAAGTTCGAGAATGGTACCGTTAACTTCGAGGCTAACGATTCCTACTATCTGGGCGCCCCCAAGACCAAGTATGTCAACTTCCTGCAGACTCAGGAAGACGATAAGCTCAACGGCGTCGTCACCGGCACCGTGGATATCACCGATCCTACCTTCAGCTCCACCACCGTGGACGCCATCAAGGCTGCCAACAAGAACGACGATGTCAACGGCCCCGCCATCACCACCGATACCGTGGATAACCTGGGCTATGGTTACATCGGCATGAGCGCCAACACCATGAACGTCAACAAGGAGCCCGGCTCCGATGCCTCCAAGGCTTATCGTAAGGCTTTCGCCACCGTTCTGGCTGCTTACCGCACCGTCGCCATCGAGTCCTACTATGGCGAGCGCGCTTCCGTCATCAACTACCCCATCTCCAACACCTCTTGGGCTGCTCCTCAGGCTGCCGATCCTGGCTACAAGGTCGCCTTCTCTGTGGATGCTCAGGGTAAGGACATCTATACCTCCGACATGAACGACGAGCAGAAGTACGAGGCCGCCCTGCAGGCTGCCCTGGGCTTCTTCGAGGCCGCCGGCTGCAAGGTCGAGAACGGCAAGGTCGTCTCCAACCCCGAGGGTGGTATGGATACCGCTAACTACGCCATCGAGCGCGAGGCCCTGATCCCCGCCGACGGCAAGGGCGATCACCCCTCCTTCATGATCCTCACCGAGGCCTCCAAGGCTCTGGAGAAGATCGGCGTGCACCTGATTGTCACCGACCTGTCCGACAGCACGCAGCTGTGGGATACCATCGAGGCCGACCAGGCTGACATGTGGGCTGCCGCTTGGGGCGCCACCGTGGATCCTGATATGTATCAGATCTACTTCTCCGGCATGGACGGCAAGGCTGCCGGCGGCTCCAACTACATGTACGACATCAACGATGCCGAGCTGAACCAGCTGATCCTGGATGCCCGCGCTTCTCTGGACCAGAGCTATCGTAAGACTCTGTACAAGTCCTGCCTGGACATCATCGTTGACTGGGCCGTTGAGGTTCCTGTCTATCAGCGTCAGAACGCCATCATCTTCTCCACCGCGCGTGTCAACATGAACACTGTTACCCCCGACATCACCACCTTCTATGGCTGGCTGAACGAGGTCGAGAAGATCGAGCTGAACTGACAAAGTTCCGCACCCAAGACCTGTACGACAACATAGGTTAAGTCACAAGGTACGCCCCCGGCGGCTCCGGCCGCCGGGGGGTGCCCCGACTGCATATCAAGGAGCGACCCGGGCGGGGCCGGGGGTGTTGCTTGATGTGCAGTGGGTAGTCTATAGGGAGGGGCGGAACAGACGTGTTCCGCCAATCTGCATCACTGTATCATCAGATCGGAGGGTTATCAGTGCGCAAATACATCATCAAAAGAATTCTAATCTCAATCGTCATCCTGTTCCTTGTCGCATTCGTCATCTACGCATTGATGCGCTGTCTCCCCACGTCCTACGTGGAGGCTATGGCGCGTCAGAAGTCCATGCAGCCCAACTCCAAGTCCTTTGAGGAGTGGATGGAGCAGCTCACCAGAATGTACAATCTGGACGTGGGCATTGTTCCCGGCTTCTTCAAGTGGCTGGGCCAGATGCTGACCTTCAACTTCGGCGACAGCTGGCTGTGGACCAAACCCGTCACGGAAGTATTCAACAACTGTGTGTGGATCTCCTTCTTCATGGGCCTCATCGCCTTCGTGCTGGAGATCATCATCGCGATTCCCCTGGGCGTCATTGCCGCCACCAAGCAGTACAGCAAGACAGACTATGTCATTTCGGTGCTGGCTCTGGCCGGTATTTCGCTGCCCACCTTCTTCTTTGCTTCTCTGCTGAAGCTGTTTTTCTCCGTGAAGCTGGGCTGGTTCGACCTGTATGGTCTCACCGGCCGTAATCACGAGCAGCTCTCAGCCTTCGCGAAGCTCCTGGACATGGGACATCATCTGGTTCTGCCCATCGTCACCCTGGTGGTTATCAGTGTCGGTTCCCTCATGCGTTACACCCGCACCAACATGCTGGAGGTGCTCAACGCTGACTTCATCCGCACGGCCCGGGCCAAGGGTCTGTCCGAGCGCAAGGTCATCTATCACCATGCGTTCCGCAACACCCTGATCCCCCTGGTCACCATCATCGGCGGTTCTCTGCCCGGCCTGTTCTCCGGTGCACTGATCACCGAGACGCTGTACTCCATCCCCGGCATCGGCTACATTTCCTACCAGTCCATGGTGGGCGGCGACATTCCGTTCTCCATGTTCTACCTGGTCTTTATGGCCGTGCTGACCCTGTTGGGTAACCTGATTTCTGATATTCTGTACGCCGTGGTCGATCCTCGCGTACGCATCGCTTAAGAAGGGAGGAGGAAATAAAATGGCAGATCGCAAAGATAAGATCAATGAGCAGCAGGTCGAGCAGGAGATCCGTGAGGAGATCCGCGAGGAAATGAAGCACGCCGACCAGGAGCCTGCTCAGGAGCAGTATTCTCTGAACGATGACCGTCGTGTTAAGGTCCTTTCTCCCGGTATGCTGGTGGCCAAGCGCTTCATCCGCAACCGCATGGCCGTCACCGGTCTGGTCATCCTGGTTTTCATGTTCGTGTTTTCCTTCATCGGCGGCCTGATCTCCCCCTATGGTCAGGACCAGTTCTTCTACACCGATAAGACCATCCGCCGTGACTTCGGCGCGGCCAAGGAAAACACCGAGTTCCAGTACGCCAGCAACAACGACGAGGTGTTCGGCCTCACCGCCCAGGCCAGAGCTATGCTGGCCATCCAGCAGGGGAAGACCACCTTCTCCAACAAGAGCGACAACTTCACCCTGACCAAGGTTTCCGACGACTTCTATTCCGTGGAATACAACGGTCAGGTGGTGGGCTACGCCGGCAAGGAGCTGGTGAACGCCTCCGCCAAGGACAGCACCCTGTCCTTCGAGTTCAACTATCAGGCCCTGCTGGCCTCCGCCTCCGGCGCTAAGGAATTCACCGCCGACGGCGTTGCCTACACCCTGGCTGAGGATGGCAGCATCACCTCCCAGGACGGCGCCGATGTGGCCTATGTCAGCAACATCATCGTCAACGCCATTTCCCCCGACGTGTTCCTGAGCCGCGACTTCAAGGAGAAGCTGTATGCCGCCATTGCCACCGCTGAAAACGGCAAGGCCACCTTCAGCTACACCGACGAGTCCCTGATCGTTGTCGAAGAGCCTGAGGAGGAGCCCGACACCGAGGAGCCCTCCTCCGGCATCAACACCGAGGACCCCAACGCTCCCACTCAGGAGGATACTCCCACCAGCGCCACCGCTGAGTACGATCTGGAGTATGATCCCGCCACCATGAGCTGGAAGATCCTCCAGGAGAAGCCCAGCCGTCAGTACGATCAGTATTCCTTCCCCAGCAAGGACCACTGGCTGGGCACCGATATGTACGGTATGGATATGCTGACCCGCCTGATGTACGGCGGCCGCGTCTCCCTGCTGATCGGCTTCATCGTCATCATCATTGAGACCGTCATCGGCGTGATCTTCGGCGGTATCTCCGGCTACTTCGGCGGCTGGGTGGATAACCTGATCATGCGTATCGTCGATATCTTCTACTGCATCCCCTCCATGCCCATCATCATTATTCTGGGCGCGGCCATGGATGCATCCCGCGTGGACCCCACCATCCGAATGGTCTACTTAATGCTGATCCTGGGCTTCCTGGGCTGGGCCGGTATCGCCCGTCTGGTCCGCGGCCAGATCCTGTCCCTGCGTGAGCAGGAGTACATGACCGCCGCCGAGGCCTGCGGCCTCAGCGTGTCCCGCCGGATCTTCAAGCACCTGATCCCCAATGTCATTCCCCAGCTGATCGTCACCTGCACCATGGGCCTGGGCAGCGTCATCATCATGGAGGCTACCCTGTCCTTCCTGGGCCTGGGCGTCAAGTTCCCCTTCGCTTCCTGGGGCAATATCATCAGCGACGTCAATAACACCCACGTTCTGACCACCTATTGGTTCATCTGGATCCCCGCCGGCGTGCTGCTGCTGCTGACGGTTCTGGCATTCAACCTGGTTGGCGACGGTCTGCGGGATGCCTTTGACCCGAAGATGAAGCGCTGAGGAAGGAGGAGATCATATGGCTAAGAAAAACGAAAGCGGCTATCTGTCCGCCAAGGAGTCTCGCCGGATTTCCCGGGAGAACCGCAAGATCACGGACCAGTTTGAAAAGCTGCACAAGCGCAAGAACGTGCCTGAGGAGGAGTTCCTCACCCAGATGCACGACCAGAATAACTCCCTGGAGATCGAGAACCTGCACACCTACTTCTTCTCTGACGTGGGTACCGTCCGCGCCGTGGACGGCGTCTCCTTCGACGTGCCCATCGGCAAGACCGTGGGCGTGGTGGGCGAGTCCGGCTGCGGCAAGTCCGTCACCAGCCTGTCCATCATGCAGCTGCTCCAGCGGCCCCAGGGCCAGGTGGTGGAGGGCGAGATTCGCCTGAATCTCGGCAACGGCAAGGCTTATGACATCACCAAGACTCCTATTGAGCAGATGCAGAAGCTCCGCGGCAACTACATGTCCATGATCTTCCAGGAGCCCATGACCAGCCTGAACCCGGTGTTCCGCATCGGCGCCCAGCTGGACGAGGTTATTGCCCTGCACGACGGTGAGGGCAAGACCCCCGAGGACATCAAGGCCCGCTCCATCCATCTGCTGGAGATGGCCGGCATCGCCAACAGCGAGGGCGTCTATAAGATGTACCCCCACGAGCTGTCCGGCGGTATGCGTCAGCGTGTCATGATCGCCATGGCCCTGTCCTGCAATCCCCGCCTGATCATCGCCGACGAGCCCACCACGGCTCTGGACGTGACCATCCAGGCCCAGATTCTGGACCTGCTGCGCAACCTGAAGGATAAGATCAACTCCTCCATCATGCTGATCACCCACGACCTGGGTGTCATCGCCGAGATGGCCCACTATGTGGTGGTCATGTACGCCGGCCGCGTGGTGGAAAAGGGCACCGCCCAGGAGATCTTCGCCAATCCCGCTCACCCCTACACCATCGGCCTGATGGCCTCCAAGCCCATGGTCGGTAAGAAGGTGGATAAGCTGTATTCCATCCCCGGCAAGGTCCCCAACCCCATCAACATGCCCAACTACTGCTATTTCAAGGATCGCTGCGAAATGTGCGTGGAAGGCTGCCAGGGTGAGTATCCTCACATGATCCAGCTGTCCCCCACCCATATGGTCAGCTGCTACCGTTACTACGGAAAGGAGGACGCTCAGAATGGCTGATGTCAAGAAGACCGCTGAGGAGCAGGTCCAGTACGATCCTCAGTATATCCTCCAGGTCAAGGACCTGAAGAAATACTTCCCCATCAAGGGCGGTATGCTCAACAAGACCGTGGGTTACGTGAAGGCCGTGGACGGCGTCACCTTCAACCTCAAGCGCGGCACCACCATGGGTCTGGTGGGTGAGTCCGGCTGCGGCAAGACCACCACCGGCCGCACCATCCTCCGTCTGTCCGGCGAAAAGACCGGCGGCCAGGTGCTGTTCAACGGCCAGGAGGTCTATGACCTCAACGCCAAGGAGATGCGCGACATGCGCACCAAGATGCAGATCATCTTCCAGGACCCCTTCTCCTCTCTGCAGCCCCGTATGCCCGTGGGCGAGATCATCGGCGAGGCCGTCCGTGAGCACGAACTGGTTCCCAAGGAGGAGTTCGACGACTACATCGACAAAGTAATGGACGACTGCGGCCTGCAGTCCTTCCACAAGGACCGCTATCCCCATGAGTTCTCCGGCGGCCAGCGCCAGCGTATCTGCATCGCCCGCGCTCTGGCTCTGAAGCCCGAGTTCATCGTCTGCGATGAGCCCGTTTCCGCTCTGGACGTGTCCATCCAGGCCCAGATCATCAACCTGCTGAAAGAGCTCCAGGAGCAGTACAAGTTCACCTACCTGTTCATCTCCCACGACCTGTCCGTGGTGGAGCACATCTCCGACACCGTGGGCGTCATGTACCTGGGCAACCTGGTGGAATACGGCGCCACCGAGGATATCTTCAAGAATCCTCTGCACCCCTACACCAAGGCCCTGTTCTCCGCCATCCCCGTGCCCGATCCCACGGCTAAGATGAACCGCATTGTGCTGGAGGGCTCCATTCCTTCCCCCGCCAATCCCCCCGCAGGCTGCAAGTTCCACACCCGCTGCGCCCAGTGCATGGAGCAGTGCAAGACCGAGGTGCCCGAGCAGCGTGAGATCGAGCCCGGCCACTTCGTGGTCTGCCACTTGTACGACCAGAAGTAATGGCCAGGAAGGAAAAACACTGGGAGGACGACGACGGCCGCACCATAGCGGACATGTCCCAGGTGAAGCGCCCGTCGCTGTTCGGCAATCTGCCCGGCAGCGCTTACCAGCGGGAGGAGCAGCCGGAGGAGCGGGAGGAAGCCAAGAAATCTCCCCCCTGGGTTGACAATTCCCTGAGCAAGCAGGACCGGCATGCCTTCTTCTTCGGAACCATGAAGGCGTCGCTGCTGATCTGTGCGGCTTACCTGGTGGGATTCGGAGTGTTTATCCTGATTCTGACGCTTCTGTTCCGCTGATTGCGGAAAGATCAGACCCCAAAAGGGGCGTCCTCCAGCCGGAGGACGCCCCTTTTTATACGCATTATCGAAAAATGGGAGGATTATTATGATTTCATCCATGCTGCAATACATTCAGAAAAGCCCCGACTGCTTCCACGCGGTGGAGAATCTCCGGCAGCGTCTGCTGTCCGAGGGTTACACCCAGCTGACGGCAGGGGAGTGGACCCTGATCCCCGGCGGGAAGTATTTTGTCACCAAGAACGGATCCTCGCTGATGGCCTTTCGTGTACCCCAGGACCGCCCCACGGGCTTTGTGCTGACCGCCAGCCACTCCGACTCTCCCTGCTTCCGCCTGCGGGACCACGCGGAGCTTACCGGCGAATTTGTCCGCCTGTCCGCCGAACGCTACGGCGGCATGATCAACGACTGCTGGCTGGACCGCCCCCTGAGCGTGGCCGGCCGGGTGCTGGTCCGCCGGGAAAACGGCCTGGACATGCGCCTGGTGGATATGAAGAAGGACATGGCCCTGATCCCCCGGGTGGCCATCCACCTGAACCGGGACGGCAACAACGGCACCAAGTATAACCCTGCCCAGGACCTGGTGGCCCTGTACGCCGGCGGGGAGCAGAAGGGCAGCTTCGACCGGGAGATCGCCGCCGCCGCCGGGTGCCAGCCGGAGGACATCGTGGCCCGGGACCTGTTCCTGTACAACAACCAGCCCGGCACCGTCTGGGGCCCGGCAGGGGAGTTCCTGTCCGCCCCCCGGCTGGATGACCTGGCCTGCGTATTCGCCTGCACCCAGGGCTTCCTGACCGCCCATGAGACCACCGCCATCCCGGTGCTGTGCGTGTTCGACAACGAGGAGATCGGCTCTGAGACCAAGCAGGGCGCGGCCTCCGCCTTCCTGCCGGAGACGCTGATGGCCATCACCACCGCCCTGGGCCTCACCTCCGGGGACTATCGCCGCCTGGTGGCCAACAGCTTCCTGCTGTCCTGCGACAACGGCCATGCCCGCCACCCCAACCACCCGGAGCTGGCGGACGCCAACGAAGCCCCGGTGCTCAACGGCGGCGTGGTGGTGAAGCACTCCCCCCGCTATGCCACCGACGCCGTCTCCGCCGCCGCCTTCCAGGAGATCTGCCGCCGGGCTCAGGTGCCCACCCAGCACTACGCCAACCGTCCCGACCAGGCCGGCGGCGCCACCCTGGGGAACATCGCCAACACCAAGCTGCCGGTGAACACCGTGGACATCGGCATGGCCCAGCTGGCCATGCACTCCTGCTTCGAGACCATGGGCAGCCGGGACGTGGCCCACTTCGTCCGGGCGGTCACCGCCTGCTACGAGGCCGCTCTGACCTTCACCGACACCCAGGTGACTCTGGGCTGAGCCGCATTTTTCACCCCAAAAGAGGGCTGTCTCGTGACGAGACAGCCCTCAGCTTGTCAAAG
>UMHC01051448.1_pt1 | contig 15353 bp, 9 predicted proteins | sample 1965381 | NCBI WGS metagenome assembly UMHC01 (sample SAMEA4836083, study PRJEB28245) | human gut metagenome | biome: gut microbiome; material: fecal sample | place: Denmark | collected 2008 | reverse complement strand
ATACGGCAGGTGGAAATCCTTGCGAAAAATGAATCGGCCGATTACCCTTCTATGTCGGAAGGGCTCACGTTCTTTTGTGAAACGATGACTGACGGCACGGGACGGTATTACACAAGGAAAGGGACGGAGCGCGTGAATCCGAAAGGATATCTGCCCAAAGGGATCCGCGTGGACGGAGGGAAGGCCTCGCTCCGTTTCCGGAAAGACGGTTTCGCGGGAACGGGAGAAGAATATAATATATTTCTGACCACCAACAATGGGAAATACGGGCGGATGATTACGGTGGCCATGTACACGGGGCGTGTCCGTGTAAGGAAAATAAAATAGTGGGAAAGATCGGTTTTATGGTAGAATGGAAATGTATCAGGGAGATCTGATACATCATTAAAGGAAAGGATTCTTTCCACGGATCATGAGCTGATCCATTTAGTATTTGTCACGAATTTTCGTGCACCTTTTATTTATGTAAGAAAAGAGGAATTTTATATGGCTTATTTTATTACCCCGAATGTTACGGCGGATACTTCCGCTTTCCCTCTTCGGCAGGCAGAAGGGAAAGTTCTCGGCCGCGTCCGTTCCCTTGTCAAGGGATCCACGCCGCGGGCGGGAGTGAAGGATTACCGCTTTTTTGTTGATCCTTTGTCATCGCTGCCGCCTGAAATGGGAGAAGGCCCGCGGTTCGGCTTTACCGGATTTATGAGCCGCAGCGGCTACGGTTTCAATGCTTTTGCTGGTGAAGAGGAGGCGCTTGCCAGATTGCAGGAAGATCTGGGCGGTTCTTTCGTGACATTCACGCCTGCTCTTAGAAATAATAAGTTTTTCGTTCTTGATGATTTGAAAAAGGAAGGACGCACCCCTTTCATGGAACAGGATGAAGATTACCGTCCCGTTCCCGCTTTTGGACGGCAGGGAGAGCCTGCGATGGAAGGAGATATCAATAAATTCTGCCGCCATCTTTTGGAGGGGAAACCTATACCTGGCCTGTCAAAAAAATATTGGAACAATGATTTTACGCCTTACTTCATTGCTGCGGCTGCGGAGCGGCACGATGGAAAGTTGGGCGACTTCGTTCTTTTTGCACCTTTGGATGGCGATGCTTTTGAAGAGACGGTCATTGATGAGGGCGGCGCATATTTTCACGGAGGCCGTCTCGGGTACAAAGTGATTGATATCTCTGACGAAATCATGGCGGGCCACGTTCTCCGCTGCACCAATTCGCCCCTTTGGTTCGTACCTTTTGAATATATCGAACACTTGAAAGAGGGCATGGAAGAAGTGCCGGCTGATGGGGATATCTTATCCACCCGCGGCATTGAAGAAAGGCCGGAGGTATCCTTTGCGTCCGCCGCGGAAGCACCTGCGGGTTTGGGAAATATCCTGCCTTCCCTTTTGGAGAAAGACACTTCTGGAAGCGTGACTGCCGGAGAGGAAGGACCGGCAATCGATGAGAAAGTGGAAGAAATAGAAATGTCTGAAGAAACGGAGGAAAAACCGGACAGGGAAGATGAATTCCTGAACCGTTTTTCCGCGCTTGCTTCTTCAAAAGGACTTCTGTATGCGGAAAAAGATTTGATCAATTTCCATATTTCCGTGAAATCTTCGCGCCTGACGATCCTGTCGGGGATGAGCGGCACAGGGAAATCACGCCTTGTCCGTCTTTACGGCGAAGCCCTGGGGCTGCCTGATGACCGCATCGCCGTCGTGCCTGTCCGCCCGTCATGGATGGATGACGGAGATATCCTCGGCTATGCGGATATGAAAAATATGATTTACCGCCCTGCCGACACGGGCCTTGCGGAGCTTCTTCTTGATGCGGAAAGGCATCCGGAGGAAATGTATATCGTTTGCTTTGATGAAATGAACCTGGCCAGAGCGGAACATTACTTTGCCCAATTTATTTCCGTACTGGAAAAAGAGGAGGATCCGGTTATCCGCCTGTACAATCCGTCGCTCCAGGGGCGCCTTTATAATGGAGACGCCTATCCCGCGGAAATTTCCATCGGAAGAAATGTCATTTTCACCGGTACGGTGAACGTGGATGAATCGACGTACCGTTTTTCCGATAAAATCCTCGACCGCGCGAACATGATTACTCTCCATCAGGAACGATTCAGCGACTGGCTCACTGCCGAAAAGGCGGAGCCGCCGGATCTGAAGGAAATATCCTTTGCCCAGTTTGAAAGTTACCGGAAAACGGGAGATATGGAACTCACGGCGCGGGAATTGGAATTCCTTGATACGCTGAATGATGCTCTTCGGGAAGGCGGTGTCCAGGGGTGTATCGGTTTCCGCGTGGCGCGCCAGATGGACAGGTACTTAAAGAATATTCCAGAAAATGACGGTTTCGATCGGGAAGCGGGACTGGACTGCCAGCTGGTACAAAGGATACTTACCAAAATACGCGGCTCTGCCCAGCAGCTGTCTGCTTTGCTCTCGCTCTCTGACAAAGGCGAAGTGGAAGGGCGTTTAGTCAAGGTGCTTGACAGTTTTTCCGATCTTTCCGATTTTGAGGAATCACGATGTGCCTTGCGTGCTAAAGCACAGGAACTGAATTTGTATGATTACACGGTCTGAACGGTCAGGAGAAAAACGGAACCGGATATTTTCGCCGGGGAGAAGGAACCGCCGTGAAAAGAAACTGCCCTTCAGGCTTTCTTTCATTACAAAAGGCGACAGCGGCCGTGTTTACCCGTTTACCCGGTTTGTAAACGGAGAAGAAGCAGTTTTGGAAGAATCCGCCGGTGTGAGTCTCGTGGAAAATCAGGATATCTGGCTCCGCTTCGACGGGCCTCCCGATTTCCGTTTTACCATGGACGGGCTCGATGTGGTGACGCTGCCCCATGCGGAAAAGATTGACGGACAGAGTTATCTCCGCCCCGGATGGAAAGGAGAACCGTTCCTTCTTTTTGAGGGGAGAGACTTCCCGCTTGTTCCCGGTTACTATGTGATTACCGTGACAGGCGCGGGAAAAATATGGCGGGGGCTTTTGGAAATCACCCCCAAGTTCATGGGACGGCAGAGCTGGCAGGCTATGCGTGAGGAACTGGTAGAGGAAATAAAAGATCTTTCCTTCGATTTTATGAAACGGAGTATCCATATTTCCCGTTCCATGGAAGGCGAACTGGGGCTGAAATCTGCCATGCTGCTCCGTTTCTATGCCATCAGCGAAGAGTCGGACCGTGTCGTGCAGGTGCTGGGGGAACTGGCACGTACGGCAAATTCCCGCATTGTCCGCAAACAGGGTGTCGTAAGGAGCAATCGGGATGCCGTAGGCGCCCATATCCGCTACGCAGCGGGAAAGTCGCGGGAAGGGACGCCCGTCCTGCCTGTCATTTGCTCGGAAGTGACCTGGAACGTGGCGGAGAATCGTTTTGCCAAAGCTATTTTACAAAAGCTGGATGAAAATCTCCGTTCTTTTGTACAGGAAATTGACGATCATGCACGGCGGCTGGGAAAAGTACAGGATGCCAATGCGGGGTACTATAAAAACCGAGATTTTAAAAACGGGGCCAATGCGCTTTCTCATTTTGAGAAATACCGGGCCCGGGCGGTGCATATACGAAATGCTATCCGGATGGTGGCAGAGGCGACTTGGTTTCATGAAGCAGAAAGCGGAATGCCCGAAACACTGCCCATGACTGTTTTTCTTGACCCCCGTTATTCCCTTTTGTACAGGCTGTACAGAAATTTGAAGAATCCTGCCGACAGTCTTTCCGTATCATCTTTCTATCAATTCCAGTGGAAGAGGACAGACAAACTGTACGAACTTTGGTGTTTCCTCCAATTCATCAAGGCGCTGGAAGAAAAGGGGTGGGAGCTGGCGACGGGCCCTGCCGTGGTGCAGGAAGACGGGAAGTACCGTCTGTCCAGCCTGGAAGAAGGAACGGAAATTACTCTGTCGAGGAATGATGAAAAGATCCGTCTCATTTATGACGGCACTGTGCCCCAGCATGCATCGGACACCGACAGGGAAACGGATCCCCTCTATACGAATAATGTCCACCGCCGTCCTGATCTCCGCATGGACTACTATCGGAACGGAGCGTATTATGGCTCTCTCGTGGCAGATTTTAAATACCGTGACATTTTTTTCCTGTGGCGCGACGCGGCAAGAAGTGCTGGCATCCGTACCCAGTTCAATGCGTACCGCGATATGAATACGAAATTTTACCGCGGCATGGAAGAGGGCGATTCTCTCAGGAACAGCCGCCCTGTAAAAGAAGTGTGGGCGGTTTTTCCGAAAGAAATACCTCCCCGCGGAGATGAGGATTTCAGTCTCCGTTTCATTTCTCTTGCTCCCGGTCTGAAAGCGAACGGGAATCTGGCGGAGATGGTGGAGCGGTACATTGTTTCTCTGAATGAAAATTAGGACCAAAAAAGCGTTTGGAACCAAACAGTCCAAGCGCTTTTCAATTTACCGGATATGGTCTTTGGGAATCTGTGCCTCGCAGAGGCGGTGGATTTCTTCCGTATGCCTGCTTTCTGTAAGGAAGTAAAGGAAATCACCGGAGAGAAGTTTTGTATCAGGGTCGGGAATCATATCTGCCCCCTGCCTTTTGATATTGACGAGTACCGTGTGAGACAGACGGGGGATTTCCTCCACTGTCCGGTTTTCGAGGATGGAACCGCTGCCCACGGGAACTTCCAGAATATTTCTTTCTTCGTTGGAAACGGGCGTAGAACCATTGGACAGAGATTTTTTCAAGAGAGAATCATAAATCGGCTGACCTTTCAGAAGTTCCGCAGTGACATAAGCTACGGCGGAAGCGAGGGCAAGCGCCGTGAGGTGATGGAAGTCACCTGTCATTTCCAGAATGAGGAGCGTCCCCGTAATGGGAGCGCGGATACTGGCGGCAAAGAAAGCGACCATGGCAATGATAATAATGTTTGGCAGGTAGAGGGCGGATAAAATGCCTGCAGAGATGAGGAGTTCCCCCTCCAGGGAGCCGATGAGGGCGCCAATGACGAGAAGAGGCAGGAAAAAACCGCCGGGAACGCCGCAGCCGTAACTGATGAGGGTGAAAAGAAATTTTGCCAGAAGAAGCGCCGCAAGGAATCCGAAGCCGTACCGTGCTTTTGCCAGCGAATCGACCAGCAAATTTCCTCCGCCCAAGACATCGGGCAGTGTGAAAGCAAGAATCATCGCTGCAAAGAGGGCAAACATGATTTTCATATATTGGCTTCTGAAGACAGGAAGACCATAAAAAGCGTCCATATGGAGCAGGCCGTAATTGAAAACGATACCTGCGAATCCACAGGAAACGGCAATAAGCACTACACACCACAAGTATTCCGATGGCAGATGGACAAGGAGAGGAAAGGAAAAACTTGTCGCCGATCCGAAAAAGAACTGGGACACAATGGTGGCGGAAATAGCGGAAGCCATTGTAGGGAGAAGGACAGCGCCCGAAAAATTGCGGTGGAGCTCCTCCAACGCGAACATCGTTCCCGCCAGGGGAGCGTTAAACGCTGCCGCAAGACCCGCGCTGGCGCCGCTGGTGATGAGGTACCGTTCCTCCATGCGTGTCCGTCCCATGAGGCGGCTCAAGCCCTGGGCGGCAACGGCGCCGATTTGAATAGACGGCCCTTCACGGCCCAGAGATAAGCCCGCGCCGATGCCTAAAGCACCTGCGGTGATTTTTATCCAGAGGATGCGGAACCATTTCATTTTGAAGAAACCGAGAATGACACCCTTCACCTGCGGAATCCCCGACCCGGAGGCCATGGGGGCGTATCGGCACATGCCGTAAAGTGCGCCGCCGATGAAGAAAAGCGCCGCCAGCCACCAAAGGAGGGGGAGGAAATCGGAAATCCCGAAAGACGGGATAATGATTTCCTGAAACAGACGGCGGCGATAAGTATCAGCCAGTCCCAGGAGAAAACGGAAAAGGGCAATCAAAAGACCGCCGGCGATTCCGACGAGGATTCCCTCCAGAAAAAGGCGGAGACGGAACCGGTGCCAGTGATCAAGAGCGAGATATGTTTTGAAAAGCTGTTTGTTAAACTGCAGGCGGGATTCTTCCATTTCCGCCTTTTTCGATTGAGAGTCCATAATCTTTCCGATAGAAATAAGCCGCGAAGATGCTGCAGCCTGAAAATTAAAGTTTAACCTGGTAAGTGAGTACCGCGTCGATAGCGGAAATGGCGTTTTCCCAGGTGAGGTAAGAATCCTTCATCTCCCGGGCGTAAAATTCATCTTTTACGTACTTCGCATTGATTTCCACATTCAATCTGGCCGCACGGATGCAGGAAACGGCTTCTTCTGCGGCGATAACCGCGTCGGTGATGACATTCTTATTGCAGTGAAGCAGAAGCTGGGTAAATGCGGGGAGCAGTTCGCTCATAGTGTCTGCCATCCGGTAAGGTGCTTCTGCCGATTTTTTAAAAGCTGCTTCCAGTTTTTCTTTCTTCTTCGTATCGGCAGGATCCCTTGGTGATTGGAGAAGCGCCATCAATTCACGGAAGTTTTTTGCATCTTCATCCATCAAATCCAGGAAAATAGAACGGGCCGATTCGAAAATGGCGGCATACTGCTCCGCTTTTTCACGGAAATCATCAGTATTCTTTCCGGAAGAAGAAAGGCGGGAAACCATTTCTCCCAAGGCACAGGCCTGCGCTCCGATGAGTCCCGCAGCAGCACCGCCGCCGGGAGCGGGAGACGTAGAACCGAGAGCGGATAGGTAAGCATCAATCGTCATTTCATGAAATTTAAGAGACATAGGACCTCCTACATGTTTTACACGCTTTTATTATATAGCATGGATAGGGAAGGCGAAAGAAATATTATAAAAGGATCTAAAGAGAATATGGGTTTGTGAAAAAATAATTGACAAAGCATCGTCCCTACCATATACTAAAAATGTAATAATTATATCTTAGCGAGAGATAGTAGGTTATTACAATAAGGTCCAACAGGAGTGTTGGTACCGTAAAGCTCTAACGGCACCCACGGGTGCCGTTATCTTTTTATATGACTTTTTAACCGTAGATATATAGATATTTTCAGTAAATATTTTGTACAAAGGAGAGAAGCCATGAATTACGTATTGGGATTGGATGTGGGGATCGCCTCAGTAGGGTGGGCTGTATTGGAACTGAACGAGGAAGATAATCCGATACGTATAGAAGGCTTGGGAGCTCGTATTTTTGACAAGGCAGAGGTACCGAAGACAGGTGCGTCACTGGCAGCGCCACGGAGAATGAGCAGGGGAATTCGCCGTGTTATCCGCCGCCGTCGTTTCCGTCTGCAGAGAGTGCGGAGTTATCTTAAAAGACATAATATTTTGCCGGCAGAAAAAGTAGACCATCTCTATGATGTGCCTTCGGCGATAGATATTTATGAACTGAGAAAAAGAGCGCTCACGGAAAAAGTGACGGCTGAAGAATGGGCACGACTTCTCATATTCTTTGCCAAGCATCGCGGCTTTAAATCGAATCGTAAAAAAGCAAGCGGCGATGCAGATGAAGGTGAAATGTTGAAAGCCATTGCCGCCAATGCGGAGATTTTGAAAAATTACCGCACCGTCGGTGAAATGCTTTGTGATAATGAAAAATTCAGGAAGCGGAAAAGGAACAGGGACGGTGCCTATAATTTCACAGTAAGCCGCGCTATGCTCATGGAAGAGATACATACACTTTTTGAAATCCAGCGGAATCTGGGACAAAAATTTGCTGATGAAAAATTAGAAGAAGAATATGTAATTCTTTTTGCAGCCCAGCGTAAGTTTGACGAGGGTCCGGGCGAGAAAAGCCCTTATGCCGGCAATCAAATCGAAAAAATGATTGGCTCTTGTACCCTTGAAGGGAAAAAGGAAAAAAGAGCGCCGAAAGCAAGTTATGCTTTCATGGCGTTCAACCTGTGGCAAAAAATTAACCATCTGAAGGTAAACAGACGAGGAAGCGAGCGTTTTCTTACAGAGGAAGAAAGACGGCGTATCGCTGATTTAGCATGGAAAAAAGAAAAACTGACTTATGGCAGTTTGCGCAAAGTCTTGTCCCTCGATCCGGAAGACCGTTTTGTAGGACTTCGGTATGATTTGAAAAAGGGGAAAGCGGAAAATCTGGAGGAGCCTGTGTCAGAAGCGGAGAAAAGGTCTTTCAGTTGGGTAAAAGACTACCATAGTATCCGCAAAGCGTTGGATAAAGTTGAAAAAAACCGTATCCTTAAATTGAGCCATGAACAGTTGGATACCATCGCAACGGCTTTCTCTGTATATAAAAATGAGGAAACGATCGAGCAATATTTAGAAGAAGGGGGAATCGGAAAAGCGGATAGAGAAGCACTTCTGGAAAGACTTTCCGGCTTCAGTAAATTCGGACATCTCTCCCTCAAAGCCTGCTACAAACTTCTCCCTTTTCTTGAAAAAGGAGAAGTTTATTCCAGGGCCTGCGAACTGGCAGGTTATGATTTCAGCAAGAGTTCTCTGGAAAATATCGATGATATACCTAATCCTGTGGTGAAACGATCCATCAGTCAAACGCTGAAAGTCATCAATGCCATTATCCTCCGGTATGGAAATCCGGTGGAAGTCCATATCGAACTGGCCCGCGAACTGGCAAGAAGTTTCCGGGATCGTAAAAAAATGGAAAAAGGAATGCAGGAAAATCAGGCAAAAAATGAAAAGATCAGACAACGTTTGATAAGCGAATTTGGTGTACTTCGTCCCAAGGGTATGGATATCGTGAAATTTAAGCTTTGCGAAGAGCAGAATGGAGAATGCGCATATTCCCAGAAACATTTCGATATGGAGAAGCTCTTGAAAGATCCATCTTATGCGGAAGTGGATCATATCATTCCCTATAGCCGTTCTTTTGATGATTCTTACAATAATAAAGTCCTTGTCCTTACAAAAGAAAACCGGGAAAAGAGAAACCGCATACCCATGGAATATCTGGCAGATGCCCCGGAACGGAAGAATCGGTTTATCCATTGGGTGAAGCGTACCATTCGGAACAGCCGTAAGAGAGAAAACCTGCTTCGCACTGACTATACAGCAACAACAGAAAACGAATGGAAACGGAGAAATCTACAAGATACGCAGTATATCAGTAAGTACCTGTACAATTATCTTCGGCACCATTTGGTACTGGCTAAGGGATATACCGAAAGAAAAAGACGGATTATCCCTGTGAATGGCGCGGTGACTGCTTATTTCCGAAAGCGTTTAGGAATCAATAAAATCAGGGAAAACGGTGATCTCCACCATGCCGTAGATGCGGTGATCATCGCCTGCGCTACGCAAGGTATTATAAATAAGGTGTCACGGTACAGCAAGAGCAGGGAGCTGTGGGATTATGAAGTGGATATGGAAACAGGAGAAGTCCTTCAAAAGAAAAATAAAAACACAAAAGACGTATTCCCTGAACCATGGCTGAATTTCCGCTATGAACTGGAACAAAAAGTCAGAGTAAGACCGCTGAATATCCCGGAAACTGCTGATATAACAGAAATGGAAGAACCTTTTGTGTCCCACATGCCCAATCGGAAAATACATGGCCCGGCACATAAGGAAACCATTCGGAGCGGAAGATTGAAAGAAGAAGGATATACCATTTCGAAAACGGCGCTGATTGATTTGAAACTGACGGAAGATAAAGAGGAAATAAAAGGATACTACAATAAAGAAAGTGATCGGCTCCTTTATGAAGCGCTGAAAAAACAATTGCAAAGATATGGTGGGAAGGCGAAAGAGGCATTTAAAGAACCATTCCATAAACCAAAGGCCGACGGGACGCCCGGTCCGATTGTGAATAAAGTGAAAATTATGGAAAAATCCACCATGCTGATACCTGTCAATGGTGGAAAAGGCCTGGCTTCTAATGGAAATATGGTGCGGATTGATGTGTTCCGGGCAGAAGAAAAGGGAAAGAAGAAGTACTATTTTATTCCTGTCTACGTGGCGGATACAGTGAAAGAAGAATTGCCCAATAGAGCTGTGCTTGCTCATAAGCCCTATGAGGCATGGAAGATCATGAAAGAGGAGGATTTTATTTTTTCTCTGTATCCCAATGATTTAATTTTTGTAGATGCAGGGAAAGAAATTCCCTTTAAGGCAGCATTAAAAGGAAGTACTTTAGATCCTGAGAAAAAGGCGAGCCGGTTTTTGATGTATTATAAGGGCGCAGATATTGCAACAGGGAGCATCAGCGGAGTCAATCATGATGAGACATATAAGGCCAGAGGGGTCGGCATACAAAGTTTAAGGGAAATCAAAAAGTGCTGTATCGATGTACTTGGAAATATTTCTTTTGCAAGTAAGGAAAAACGGCAGACCTTTCGGTAGAGGAGGCAGTTATGTACCAACATATCATGGTGGAAAGCGGTGCTAAAGTATTTCAAAAGAATAATCGTCTTTGTATCGAAAAAGATGTACTTCATGAACTGCCGGCAGAAGACATTGCTACGGTAGTTCTGGACAATCGGGAAATCATCATTACCACGTACTGCCTGGAGCAGCTTTCTTCGCGAGGGACGGTGGTTATTCTCTGTAATGGAAAGCATATGCCGGAATCCGTCCTTCTTCCTTATGGCGCCAATTCACGGCGGCTGAAAACGATCCGCCGTCAAATTTCTCAAAAGAAGCCGCGCCTGAAGCAGCTCTGGCGGCAAGTGGTGCAGGAAAAAATACGGAACCAGGGGCGCTGTCTGGAATTTTGCGGCAAAGAAAATATCGTGGATAAATTGGTAGATAAAGTAAAGTCCGGTGATACGACGAATGTGGAAAGCATGGCAGCAGCCGCTTACTTTCCTATGCTTTTTGGGGAAGACTTTACCCGCCGTACACCGTACTTGGTGAATGATATCCTGAACTATGGGTATATGATTCTTCGAAGCGCCATCGCCCGGTATCTGGCGATTTACGGCTTTGAACCAAGCCTTGGCCTTTTCCACCACAGTGAATTGAATGCTTTTAATTTGGCCGATGATCTCCTCGAGCCGTTCCGTCCCCTTGTCGATTTATATGCTTTCCGTTTTGTGGAAAGTGAGGAAGAATATCTTACAAAAGAAATGCGTCGGGGACTTGTCCAACTTTTAAACTGCAATATTCGTTCAGGAAAAGAAGTCCACAGCGTGAACCATGCTATTGAGCGGGAGGTGCAAAGTTTATCACGGTGCTTTGAAGATGCTTCGGCAGTCTTGCTCCTTCCAAAGTTAATGCCTTTACAGGCCCATGCCTATGAGTAAGTATATGCGTCTCATCGTAATGTTTGACTTGCCTACAGGGACAGCAGGAGAGCGGAGGGCGGCAAATCAGTTCCGTCATTTTCTTCTTCATGACGGCTATTATATGATGCAGTTCTCTATCTATGTGCGCCTTTGCAATGGGCAGGAAGCGGCAACGAAGCACCGCGGCCGTCTTTTGCGGGAACTTCCCGAGGAAGGCTCTGTGCGGACACTCCTCGTGACGGAAAGGCAGTTTGAAGCCATGGAAATTCTGTGCGGAGAAAAGATTCCCGATTTGGATGAGCCTCAAAAAGAAAGTAAATTGCTTGTTTTCTAAAAAAATGAAAAATAAAAAGGAGAATTTATTTATTTTTTTAAAATTTTCATACTAAAAAGACGGGATACTGAGTGAGTACCTCGTCTTTTTTAGCAGGTATTATACCTTAGCGAGAGATAGTAGGGAATTACAACGACAGGGTTATGCAAATCAAAGTGGTTTTTATTATACCTTAGCGAGAGATAGTAGGGAATTACAACCATCTATATACAAGCCAATACCCGCTCCATATTATACCTTAGCGAGAGATAGTAGGGAATTACAACTGTGGACGTAATACATATAATGATCGTCTAATTATACCTTAGCGAGAGATAGTAGGGAATTACAACAACAGATGATCTCATGAGACAGCGTTTTGAATTATACCTTAGCGAGAGATAGTAGGGAATTACAACCAGTCCCTGCGCCGCATCCGCATCAGCAGGATTATACCTTAGCGAGAGATAGTAGGGAATTACAACGCTCGAAATGAAATTAAATCGGCTGGAGAAATTATACCTTAGCGAGAGATAGTAGGGAATTACAACATATGTGCTTTACATTCCGCAAGCTCTCTTATTATACCTTAGCGAGAGATAGTAGGGAATTACAACCGCAGGATAAGAATAATCTCTTTCTGCGTTATTATACCTTAGCAAGAAATAGTAGGGAATTACAACCGATGAAGATAAATTTGGACACGGGAACTGATTATACCTTAGCGAGAGATAGTAGGGAATCACAACTAAAAAAGCGCTCAGTTGCGTGCGGATTTGACTTTTTGTCATTATCTCTTATGCTTTTAATAAAGAAATGAGCGGCTTGAACCTCCGCCCGCATTGGTGGAGGATCATCAAGTCGCTTATTTCTTTAGTATCATTATGTAGAAGAATAAAATAGGAAGGGAGTTACCGCATTCAAAGGTCCTTTCCCTGAAGGATTGCAATATTGACGCCTGTGGGCAAGCATGGTATAATACATTCCGTTATACAGCAGGTGCTGTATGACAAGATGCGGCGGGTGTGGTGAAGTGGTTAACACGGCGGATTGTGGCTCCGTTATGCGTGGGTTCGACCCCCACCACTCGCCCCATTTTTTTTACACAAATCTATACGGTTTGCAGGAGAGGATCCATTTTCCATAATGGGGGTATAGCCAAGCGGTAAGGCAACGGACTTTGACTCCGTTATCGGTGGTTCGACTCCACCTACCCCTGCCAATATATTGCGCGGACAGCCGCGTTTTTTATTGGTATTTTTAAACGGCACTGTACCGTAGGAACGCATTTTTGTATGTGTATCTGTCTGTGGACTGCAGATCTCATGGTCTTAATTTATGCGAGAATTTTTACATATTAATGGTTACTGCATCTTTCTATGATGAAGGGAGGTTGGATTAATTTCTATTGATTATGAGATGAATATATATAAAGAAAATCATTGTTTTTTCTGATGGTTGTGATAAAATAAAATTCGATTCATCCCGGATGCGGACAGACACTCGCCGGGGGGATGAAAGGAGATTGGAAGAATGAGCAGTTCAGTACAGTTTTATTTGGCGATTTTTATTTTTCTCATGACTTATGCGGGCATTATGTCAGAGAAAATACATCGTACGATTTGTGCTCTTGCCGGCGGCGGCGCTATGATTTACTTTGGTCTCGTTACGCAGGAGCAGGCGATTACAGAATTTATCGATTTCAATACACTGGGACTTTTGACGGGGATGATGATTTTGATTTCTGTTGTGAAGCAATCCGGTTTCTTTCAGGTACTTGCGTTGTGGGCGCTGAAGAAATCAAAAGGATCTCCGCGGGAGCTGCTGATTTTGCTTTCTATCGTCACGGCGGTGGGGGCGGCACTCATTGATTCTGTCACGGCAGCGCTCCTGATCGCGCCCATGACGATTTCCCTGTGCCGCATGCTCCGTATGTCTCCCGTGCCTATTCTGATTTCTGAAATATTGATGTGCAATATAGGCGGTACGGCACTTATGATCGGGAATCCGCCAAACGTCATGATCGGTTCCGCGACACACCTGGATTTCAATGACTTCCTTATAAATCTGGCTCCGGTCGTTGTCATTACGGTCATTGTCATCCTGATTGCGGTCCTTCTCATTTTCAAGAATGATTTTTCCGGTGTCCGCATGAGTGCGAAAGAGCTGGAAAAAATTGATATTATGTCCGGCGTGGAAGACAAATCTATTTTCAGCCGGTCGCTTATGGTTCTCGCACTTACGGTCCTCGGCTTCGTTGTCCATTCCCATTTCGGTCTGGAATCGGCAACGGTCGCCATGACGGGCGGTATGGCGGCACTGCTCTTCTGTGGTATCAATCCGGAGGATGCTCTTAAAGAGGTGGATCTGGACACACTCATGTTCTTCATGGGCCTCTTCATCCTGGTGGGGGGCATGGAAAATGCCGGCGTCATTACGGCAATTGCGGAAAAGGGGATTGAAATGGTGGACGGCGACAGCCACCTGATTACCTTCCTCATTTTGCTTCTTTCCGGTGTAGCTTCCGCTTTCGTTGACAATATTCCTTTCACGGCGACGATGATTCCCCTGATTCAGGATATGCAGTCTCTCATGAATCTGCCCCATGCCGATTATATGTGGTGGGCGCTTGCGACCGGCGCGTGCTTCGGCGGCAACGGCACTATGATTGGCGCTTCACCGAATGTGATCATGGTGGCTATCGCGGCAAAAGAAGGGTTCAATATCAGCTTTACCGCTTTTATGAAATGGTGCTTTCCTCTGATGCTTCTGTCTCTTTTTGTGGCAGGGTGTTACCTTGAGACACGGTATTTCATTTTCGGTATGTAAATAAATAGAATAATATAATAGAGTAGAAAGCGCTTTTCTTCGGGGAAGCGCTTTTTCTGTTGTAAAAGACGGCCTTAATGAAATATTTAATATACACTTATTGCTTTTCTTTTGCATGGAGTTGTCCGAACTAAGATAAATGAATAAAACGGGAATTTTATGTGTATGTCCATTCCGTAGATAAGATGGTTCTGCAAACCTTTTCTATTTGACTTTTTTATATTAGTGGTATACTATAATTTTTGATGTAAAGAATATAGTATACGTTTTTACATATCATTCATTGACTAAGGAGGGTCATGATGGACGCAAGAGAAAATGCTTATGTACTGTGGTTTGATGAGCTGCGCCGCGCGGACGTGGGACTGGTAGGAGGGAAATCCTCTTCTCTGGGGGAACTGACTTCTTCCGTGGATGTGCCTGTTCCGTACGGATATGCGACAACAGCCAGCGCATACCGCTATTTCATGGAAAAGACGGGACAGAATAAGAAAATTCATAAGATGCTTCAGGAACTGCAGGATGTGGAAGATTCCGTAGAGCTCCATGAAGTCTGTACAAAAATCCGTGAAAGCATCTGCTCTGCCACTATGCCGGAAGACCTTGCCGAACAGATTGGAAAGGCTTATGAAGAACTTGCCGAAAAGGTGGGCGAAAAGAATCCTTTCGTCGCCGTCCGCTCCTCTGCTACCGCGGAAGATTTGCCGGATGCTTCTTTTGCCGGGCAGCAGGATACATACCTGAACGTCACCGGGCGGGATATGGTTATCCGGAAAGTAAAGGAATGCTATGCGTCCACTTTCACCGACCGTGCCGTTTATTACCGTGCGAAGAAAAACTTTGACCATGAAAATGTAGCGCTTTCCGCCGCCGTTCAGATGATGGCCGACGCGAAAGCGGCAGGTGTCATGTTCACCGTCAACCTGGCGACCGGCGCTGATGACAGCATCATGATCGAAGGTTCCTGGGGGCTTGGCGAATACATCGTGCAGGGTACCGTAACACCCGATAATTTTGTTGTGGATAAAGATTCTCTTACCATTA
>UMHC01007383.1_pt1 | contig 15376 bp, 9 predicted proteins | sample 1965381 | NCBI WGS metagenome assembly UMHC01 (sample SAMEA4836083, study PRJEB28245) | human gut metagenome | biome: gut microbiome; material: fecal sample | place: Denmark | collected 2008 | reverse complement strand
TGTAAGATCACGACTGTCTTATCGCCGGTACCGGTTGTTTTATAACATATATTATATCCGTCTACTACTATATTCATGATAATCCCCAATTCCAAGTCATTGCCGTTACAATCTTTTATTATAATCGGAATCTGCGACAATGGCAAGCCATATCCTAAGGATTCCGTATTCCGCTTTCCAATTTGACAACCGCTTTCATAATTCCATAAAATAATAAAAACTACCGCTTTGAGCTGACGGTAGCATCAGTCAGCCCAAAGCGGTAGCTAGTTTATCCTTTATTTTATAATGAATTAGAATCGGGATTTCACACATTCTGCTTACTGCAGTTAGGGTATTCAATTTTCTGATGCAATAAAATATTTTGCGTTGAATTGCCTACACATATTTCAAAAATTCCGGGTTCCACACAAAAATCATGTTTCTTCTCATCATAAAATGAAAACGCCATACTATCCAAAGTAATCTCTACTCTGCATACACTCCCCGCTTTCAGCGTAATGCTTTTGAATGCCTTTAACTCTTTTTCTGGTCTGATTACTGTACACTCCTCATCCCTCACATAAATCTGTACAATCTCTCTTCCGTCTATTTGACCTACGTTTTCTATATCAAACGATATGCTCACTCTGTCTTTTGCATCATTATCTTGTTTCACCTGCAGATCGTGATACGCAAATTCTGTATAAGAGAGTCCATGTCCAAAGCAGAACATCGGCAAAATATCATTTTTCTCATAATGACGATATCCGACCATAATTTCTTCTTCATAACAGACCATATTATCTCTCCCAAATTGTCCGTTATGACCTGTCGGTGTATCTTCATAAACACGAGGAAAAGTTTCTGCCAGTTTTCCACTGGGATTGATTCTTCCGGTGAGGATTCCCGCTAGGGCTGTGCCACTCTCCATTCCGGCATAATAAGACCACAAAATTGTACCTGCTTTTTCTTCCCATGGCATCTCCACCGGAGATCCTCCTATTAAAGTTACAATTGTGTCCGGTCTTACCTTTAATAATTTTGTAATCAATTCATCCTGATGATACGGAAGTTTCATGCAGGGACGATCCTCTCCCTCAATGTCATATTCATGATCCAACCCTCCTACAAACAGAACAATATCGCTTTCTTCAGCTAGCTTCAGAGCTCTTCTGTGATATTCTTCCTCAATTTCCGAGAGGTCTGAATAAAATGCCTCCTTTTTTAATCTTCTTTTTTCTTCTCTCATCCTGCGGATCTGTTGTTGTATTTTTTCTTTGTCATCCACACTGGAAGCCTGCCAGTTTTCTCCGTTAAGCTCCTTTTTTTCCGGAATATAATACCCCGGTTCATATACTATTTCTGCATTACCTCCAAATTCCATTTTGATTCCAAGAAGCGGTGATATTTCATACAAAGCCTTAATTTCTGCACTACCTCCACCGCCCGAGTGAATTCGGTCTGCGTTACAACCTATGACTGCAATTTTCTTATGATATGTATTTCCAAGTGGCAATAATTTACTATCATTTTTCAATAAAATAACAGATTTTTCTGCTGCTTTTTTCAACACCTGCCGGTGCGCCATAGTATTATAGGAGCCGTTTTTTCGATGTACCGCTTCCTTTCCAATCATTTTTAACTTAAACATTACTCGCAAGATGTTACGCACCTTTGCGTCCAGACACGCCATATCTACTGATTCATCCAAGATCCTTTGCTTCAAAGGTTCTGCCAGACAATATTCGTCGAAATTATCAAATACTGACATTTCAATATCAAGTGCTGCCTGCCCCGCATCTACCGTATTATGCACTGCTCCCCAGTCACTGATTACAATTCCTTCAAATCCCCATTGATCACGCAATACTTCCTTCAGCAACAGATTATTTTCACAGCAATAGGTACCGTTTAATCTGTTATAGGCTCCCATAACCGAATAAACATCTGCCCTCTGCACAGACTGTCGAAACGCCGGGTAATATATTTCCTGCAAGGTTCTCTCATTTACTTTAGTGTCCACATGCAGTCGATTAGTTTCCTGATTGTTTGCCACAAAATGTTTTACACAGGCTGCCACATCATTCTGCTGTATTCCCTTTATCAAAGCAACTGCCATCTCTGCTGTCAGCACGGGGTCTTCACTCAAATATTCAAAATTTCTCCCACATAAGGGACTTCGTTTGATATTAATTCCCGGCGCCAAAATCATGTCTTTTCCTCTGCCTCTGGCTTCCGCTCCCAAGACCTCGCCAACTTCATATGCAACATCGACATCCCATGTAGATGCTATAGCACTATTACTTGGAAGATAAGATACATAATCATCAGTATTGCCCAGGGGAATCCATTTATCATTTTGAAACTCATTCCGAACACCCATAGGTCCATCTGAAAATTTCATAGAAGGTATTCCCAGTCTTTCTACCCCTTTATTCTGAAACAATCCATTTCCATGAACCATCCCGATCTTTTCATCCAAGGTCATCTGTTCCAATAATTCAGTTATTATTTTTTCTGTCTTCAATGTAAAAATACGCCTTTCTCTTCTGCTTCTTTTTGAGTTTTCTGCAACATTTTTCTCCTTTCTTTTGTAGAAAATGGAGATTTCATGCCACTGTCCGCTACCTGTTTCACTAATTCGTAATCAAACTTCTCTCTTACCTGCCATTTATCATTGTCGATAACCATATAATTTTCTGTCTCTTCTGTACAGGCCGGCCAAGCAATCGTTTCATCAATGAATGGAATTCCTGTTTTAGCAAAATTCACCCATGCCTTGCACATTTTTTCTTCTAGTTTATCCGTGACTCCCGGCATATTAGCCACGGGAACCTTATCTGTATTGTGAAATACAAAAGCCAGATCAGAACAATGCCATGCCGGCTTTCCATCATCCAGAGGAAATTCAACAGCAAAGACATATGCATATATATTAGATTGTTTATATGTCTTTCTCTTTTTCACAAAATCAATTACCGGTTTTCTAAAAAAAATATCATATGTAGTTAAGTCTGCAATGCTTCTTCCCGGGTATGCCTGCGCGTATGCCTGAATCACAGACTGAGTATGTTCACCAAATCGTTTTTCGACAATCCTGATCAATTCCTCTTGTGTCATTTGATCCCTTCCGATCAGCCCGGGTGCAAATCCCATCTCTCCGAACACACTTCCTATTAACACCGGCACCTTTTGGGCATATTCCGAAAATCCAATTTTTAAAGGATCCCCCATGTAATAAGAGTTCCGAATCGGATGTCCTCCTATATAACCACCTTCAGCCAGTACTTTATCGGATACTTTATTATAAGCATCTGCCAGCTCTCTGTAAGGCATATCCTCCCATTTCTCAATATCCGATTCTTCCATATTAAGCTCCTGCAGCATTGCCCGGATCAGTGGTTTGGCATCTGTATTCTCTTCGTCAATAAAATCTTCCAATACGCCGCTCTGAATAATCGCTTTATGATACAAGCCATCAGCCTCCGGTGTCTGCATCAGCGTCCATATTTTCATGCCTCCTCCGGATTGCCCGAATAATGTTACATTTTGAGGATCCCCGCCAAACGCTTCAATATTGTCTCTAATCCAGCGCAATGCCGCTACAATATCAGCATTTCCAACATTTCCCGAGTTCCAATATTTTTCTCCATATTCTGACAAATTCAAATATCCCAAAAGATTTAATCTATGATTCAATGATACTACAACCACATCTCCAAATTGGCTTAAATTTGTACCGTCATATGCTATCTGTTCGATAGAAGATCCTGCGTAGAATCCACCTCCATGAAGCCATACCATAACCGGTTTTTTTGCCAAAGTATCCAACGTCTGCGTCCAAACGTTCAAATACTGACAGTGTTCATCCATAGGCCAGTATCTATGAGGAACCATAATTTCACCGTTGGGAACATCCTGGGTTAACAATGGACATACATAGCCATAAGAAGTAGCATCTTTTATCCCATCCCACGGCTGAATTTCCTCCGGCATCTGAAATCTTTTTGCATTTGCATACTTAATCCCCTGAAATGTATATGTTGTATTCCACAAATATCCCCTTATTTTTCCTGCTTTTGTTGTCACAATCGGTCCATTTCCCGAACATTCAAAATAACTACTCATTTAATTTCTCCTTTGCTTTTTTTCTATAATCTTTCGGACTACATCCCAACACTTTTTTACATAATCTTGAAAAATATGAAAAGTTATCATATCCCACTTTCATAGCAATTTCATTAATAGAGATTTCACTGTATTGTAACAGTTCAGACGCCTTCTTTATCCTCATACGAATAACATAATCGGTAATAGAGATTCCTTCTTCTTTTTTAAAAAGTCTTGCCAGATAATCTGCATTTAAATATACAATTCCTGCCAGCTCATTTCTGGAAATTTCCTCATTATAATGTTCTTCAATATATTTTTTAACTACCTCTACAATAGATGTATTTTCTCTTACGTAGGCAATATAGCTATATGCTTTTTGCAATAAATATTTACAGAATTCCATATAGTTATCATAATTCTTCAATGACATTTTCCGATAAGTTTCATATTCCGTATTTACAAATAGCTCATGGGCTTCGATATTGTTTTTCATCAACACAGTATTCACCATCTGAATCAGATTCACCTGCATAGCTTTTAATTCATACGCTGTTAACCCATGATGTCTCTTTTTCTCTGAGAAATAGTGATCGATTTCATCTAAAATCTTATTCACCGCGCCTGTGTTCAGATAAATCTCCCATTCTCCAATAGCACCGAATGAATATGTATTTTCTTCCCTTTGGTATGTCCGCGCCCAGAATATCTGTACATCGTTGCTGATATTTTCATTCCAAATATGAATCAACCTTTCAAAACATTCCTTTACGGCGGGCAGAGGACATTCAAGATCATAAAATACACGCATTCGACAATTAAGATGGATATCACACTGCATAATCAATTTCTTCAGTACCATCTCCGCATTTTCTTTTAGATTACGGGTTACAATCACATAGGTATCCTCTCCATACTTCACTATGGTCTCCATATTGCACATATCGCTAAAAATTTCTGTAACGACATTTTTAATAATAAATTCGCTCATTGTTGAAGTCAGATTCTGAAAACGTTCCTCTTCTTCATATGTATGTAGCAAAAAAACATCAAACAACTGCTCAGTGTCATATTCCAAACGATTGTCTTCAATCAATGCATTTAAAAGTTCTTCATCCGGAATTGCCAGCGGAAACATGATATGCTCCCAAAAATGTGCTTTTCTGTTTTTTACATCATCCAACCAATACACGCCATACTGATAATATGTTTTCTTCCTGCTCTCTTGTCTGACTTTTTCTACAGCCCTAGATATTATTTTTTCAAAATCGTCAAAAGAAATCGGTTTCAGATAATAGTCAAAACATTGAAGTTCCACAGCCTTTTTGGCATAATTAAAATCTGCATAACACGTGCAGAATATAGTAACCACGTCTAAATTCTGTGTTTTTGTCCATTTTAACAATTCAATTCCCGATTCGTTTGGCATTTCTATATCTGTTACCATAATATGGATCGGTACATTCTTAAGTATCTTTTTGGCATCCGCAGCATTTTCAGCAACGTAAATCTTTTCTATTCCCAGTGACGAATATGCAACCCCAAACTGCAGACTTTCCAGCACATTCACATCATCATCTACTAATAGAATATTCACTCTTTTCATCTCCGTTTTGATACGGAATTATTATTATAACTTCCGTTCCCAGGTTTTCACCGTTACCTATCATGAGACTTGCTTCCGCCCCATAGAGCAGTTGAAGCCGATCTTTTGTATTGCGTATTCCAATTTGGAATCTGTCATCATTTGCTCCAAATTCATTCTTTCGAAATTTTTCTAACACATTCTCAGGAAAACCCGGACCATTATCCGCTATACGAATTTGTATTTTTTTCTGTTCCTCATCCAGAAAGCTTCCTTCAATGCTAATTTCTATCTTTCTTTTGCTTCCTACCGTGTACTTCACGCAGTTTTCCACAAAGACTATCATTATCAACGGTGGAATCATTGCCTGTTTCACACGCTCATCTACGCAGATATGACACTTGCAATCATAGCGGTATAAAATATTATGGATTTTTACATAATTTACAATCTGCTGTAATTCTTCATCCATTAAGATAGGCTTCGTTCCTTTGCGGAAAATAGATCTCATATATCCGGATACATACAATGCCAGTTGCTGGATTTCTTCTGTATGTTTCAACTGCGCCATACTGTATATGCTATTAAGACAGTTAATATAAAAATGGGGCCTGATCTGTAATTGTAAATAATCTATTTTAGTTTTCTGTTTTTCCAGCTGTTCTTCATATACCTGAACTTTTAATTCCTGAATTTCTTTTTCCAGATTTCTCCAGATTTCACCTACATTTTCGAATTCTTCATAATAATTATTTTGCTCTAATTCTCCAGTTTCCTGAAATTTTCGTAGATTCTCTTCAAAAATGTATAACGGTTTTTGTACATAGTGCCTGAAATAATAAAAAGCTCCAATACACATAAAGCAAATCAATACTGTGGTAATTCCCATCAGTATTTCATAGGTTCCAGCACTTTTCTTTATTTTGTCGCTGACATCTACTCCTATAGATACATTTGCATTTTCAAATTCGTATTCCCAATAATGCGAGCTACTGTTTTCCTGAATATTTTCATTTTTCTGAAACATACTTCCGGATGCACTGCTATTCTCCAAATAATGTACTCCGGTGCTCAAATCTCGAATAAAAAAGGAAAGTGTATCTTCCTCTGTTTCTCGAAAAGAAGCGCATATTTTCTCAGGCCGTATCCAACAACCCACATAATTATTTTTCAAGCAAAAGGTAGTTGTAAGAAACAACGTTCCTTGAACATCCTGCACAAACCATTTTCTCTTTTCTGTTATAGGAATCTGTTCTTCGGAAGCCACTGTCCTAATATATCCTTTAAAAAGTTCCTTTTGAAGGTATTCATCGTCTCCCGTAATCAGAAAAATATCTTTGTCTTTGTTATAAAACCAAAAATGGTATTCGTCCCCATAATTAATTGCCATTGCCTGAAAATATTGTTTCAATTCATTTTGCTCCGCAATGCTGTAAACCACAGAGTTATCCTCTGTGGTTAAATCCATCTCTTCTATTTCTCTGATAGATTTATTATTCAACAACGTGTTTACAAGCTGCGTATTAATGCCATTCATTTTTTGATCCAATTCATTCCCGTAGAAATCAAATGTCCGGCTGGCTATATTTGCTATCTCTTTGACATATCCACGGAATAATATCATACCAACACTGTATACAACAACAATTGTCCCGATTAATGCGCACATGATCAGAGTAATATTTTTTCTCAAGACCTTCTTATGTTTTCTCGACATTAATCGGGACCTCCTATATTTATTTATTCCTGTTATTCACAGCCACATTATAACACATTACTTTTGATTTTCCAGCCACTCGTTCAATTGTTTCTGCTTCTCGTCCATTACAGTCTGAAGACCGGCTGCGTATAACTTCTCATTAAACTCCGGAATGGCCGTGGCAGGATCAGCTGCGCCACAATCGATAGAAGACGAATACTCACTAACCACATTGTTTAGTGCTGCAATCTCATTGCTGACAGATGTACTATCAAACATGAAACCTAATGCTTTTGACTTATTTGCAGTGGCATTCATCTCTTTCTGCGCATCCATAATCTTTCTGGAGCTTCCCTCCCATACATGAATCTTGTACTGGTTCGGAAGTTCCCATCCCATATTCAGATTGTATTTTGCATTAGAAGCATCTACCCCATCCGGGAATCCAATCACATCATTTTCAGCATCTTTTACGACATAATGAACACCTTCAATACCCCAGTTAAACAGATTCATTAATTCCGGATCACCGTACATGTAGTCCAGCACTTTCATTGTCATCTCCGGATTTTCACAATTCTGACCAATTCCCCATGTAATTGCGGCAACAGCATTGGTATAGCAAAACGCAGGAGTAGGGTTGATTCTTACAGCCACCAGTTCATAACCGGTATTCAGACTTTCCTGTTCTGCAACGCCCGGTTTATAAGGAGTGGCAAAGCAGAATGCATTTCCAGCCTTCAAGGTTGTGGTTCCGGCATCTGTAGATGTTGCCATATCCTTGTCGATATAACCTTTTTCATAATAATCATGAACCGTAGCAGCCAGATTCTTGTAGTTATCCGTCTCATAGTAATTCACAATTGTAGTATCAGCACCGCCATTATCCAATACTCCAAAACGATCGGAAAGTACATCGGCAAAATATACGTTACCGATCAAACTATCTTTAGCGCCTACAATAATTTTCATATCAGGTTCATTTTCATGAATCGTTTCGAAAATAGGTGCACAATCAGCCAAAGATTTCACATTAGACACATCCAAATTATATTTGTCCAAAATGTCTTTTCTCATTACCAGGCAACTGTCTGCATACCATTCTTTTTCCACCGGCACACCATACACATAGCCATTCATATTAGCAATTTTGAGAATATCTTCACCCAAAGCTGCTTTCATATTAACGCCATACTGGTCAATCAAATCAGACATATCCAATACCTGACCGCTGTTTACATAGGTACTCACGTTATTATACATTATAGGGACCAAATCCAGTTTTTCCGCACCGGATAACATAAGTTGTAACTGCTGCTGATATACTCCCCATCCCAATGTGATTACATCAATTTGTGCACCAACCTTTTCCGCCAGGATTTTATTCATTTCTGCTTCTACAAGATCCATGTCCTCCTGATCATTTCCAATCACAGCCATTGTGACCGTATACATATCTTCCGGATTTTTAGGTGTTTCTGTAGAAGCTGCTCCACCGGTTTCTCCACCACTACTTGGGTTACTCCCGCATCCCGTAAAGCAAGCTACCGTCAACACCATACTGAGTAACATTGATAAAATTTTTTTCTTCATTTGTTATCCTCCCATATATTTATTTTATCTTGTAAGGGCAATGTATTAACCCTTTACTGCTCCTAATGCAATTCCTTTTTGGAAATATTTCTGTAAAAACGGAAATAATACAAATATCGGCAGCATTGCTACAACCGCAATCGCCATACGTACACCTACTGTAGGTAATTTTGCCATTTCCGAAGAGGCTTGTGAAGCCATGGACGAATTAGAAGACAATACCTGTATATCTGTAATCATTTTATTCAACAGATTCTGGATACTATAATATTTAGTATCCGTAAGGTAATATAAACCATTTGTCCAGTCATTCCAGTAACCCAGACCGGCAAAAGTTCCCATCGTTACAATAATGGGTTTAGACAAAGGAATCACCAGTTTAAAAAATACTGTAAATTCTCCTGCCCCATCTACCTTTGCAGCCTCAAACAATGCTGATGGTATACTTGTTGATATATATGTACGTATTAATAGCACACTCATTGCCGACAGCAACAGGTTAGGAACAATTAAAGCCCAAATTGTATTTTTTATATGAAAATAATTACTGTACAACAAATAGGATGGTACCAATCCACCGCTAAAAAGCATCGTAAAGAAAAGGTAAAAAGTTATTGCTCTTCTTCCAGGCAATTGTTCAAGAGATAACGGATAGGCAATCATTGTTGACAGCATAACATTGACAGCTGTTCCAACTACTGTGACCAAAATTGTAATTCCATAGGCCCTCATTATCTTAGACGCATTTTTCCATATGTAAGCATAGGCTCCCAAACTGAATTTTTCCGGAAAAAATGAATATCCGTTTCTTATCAGTGTACTTTCCTCCGTAAAGGAAGACATAATCAAAAGAATAAAAGGGGTAATTACAAATATGGTAAACAGAATCAGTATAAAATTCGCTAAAATCTGAAACCGCATATTCGATTTTGAACGGATCATTTTTCTCCTCCTAAAACAGTGCGTTTTCCTTACTTACTTTCCTAACGATCAAATTAGCGGTGAGAACTAAAACAAATCCTACAACCGACTGATATAGGCAAGCAGCAGAAGACATTCCAACATTTCCCAGTTTAATCAGTGCTCTATATACATAAGTATCAATTACATTTGTCGCAGAATACAATGTTCCGGAGTCCAACGGTACCTGATAAAACAATCCGAAATCAGAATAGAAAATTCTTCCAATCGATAACAAAGTAAGTGTAATCACCGAAGGGACTAAGGATGGAAGCGTAATACATCGAATCTGTTTCCACTTACCTGCTCCATCTAAATTTGCAGCTTCATAGTAATCTTTGGGAATACCATTGATCGCCGAAATATAAATCAAGCAACCATATCCGACTCCCTTCCATACATTCACAAGTGTCAAAATAAACGGCCAGTATTTTGGTTCCGCATACCACGAAATCGGATTTTTCCCGAATGGAATCAACAGTGAATTATTCACCATTCCGTTTTCTGTTGAAAGAAATGCGAAAACAATATAGCTAATAATTACAATTGACATCAGATAGGGGAGCAATACCGCACTTTGATAAAGTTTTTTTAATTTTTTGCTCACAACGTCGCATATAAAAATTGCAAGAATAATTCCAACCACTGTATTAATCACTATAAAAGCAAGATTATACAATAACGTATTCCTTGTAATTACCCAGGCATCGTTTGTGGCAAACAAAAATTTGAAATTTTTCAGTCCTACCCAATCACTCCCCAAAATGCCTTTCTGGTAATTGATATGTTTAAAGGCAATAATTGTACCAAACATAGGAATATAATTATTGATAAAAATATAGATTAATCCAGGTGCCATCATCAAGTAGAGCGGTAGCCATCTTTTCCAATTGTGTTTTTTTGTTTTCATCTCTCCACCACCTTTTCTATGTATTTCCATTATATCAGTTTTCAAGATTCTTTCTTGCATTCAGGCGACTTCATAATGGCACTGAATGGTATATCTTCCATCATATAATGTTATGTTTCCTCCATTCCTTAATCTGTTCCTCGGAATGTTTCAGTAACCCACAGAATATTTCCTCATTATGTTGTCCGAGTGTTGGTGCCGGTTTACTGATCTCAGGCATATTATCCATCAACTTAATAGGATTGCCATTTACTTTCATTTTCCCAATCACAGGGTGTTCTATCTCCACAAACATTTCACGTTCTATGGCGATATGTTTATCTTCTGTGATCTGCCTTACATTATAGATGGGGCCTGCCGGAATTCCTTTTGCCAATACATTTTCTACAATTTCATTCACAGTATATTGCGTTGTCCACTCTTCAATATATTTCTTTTGTATTTCGTTATTCTGTACTCTCAAAGAAACCGTAAGAAAACGTTCATCCGTTATCATCCATGGCATATGAAGAACTTCGTTGCAAAGCTTCTCATATAGCTTTTGATTTCCACATGCTATAATAACCTGACCATCCTTCGCCTGATAACTATCATAGGGTGCAATAGATGCGTACGCATTTCCATTTCTTACAGGAAGTTGCCCCGACTCAAAATATCTTGTATATGCATTCTCCAGGCTGGCCACTACAGAATCTACCAGTGATACATCTACCTTTTGTCCTTTTCCGGTGAGTGTTCTTACGTTCAAAGCCATTAAAACACCAATCACAAGATTCATGCCACCCAGTATATCACCCATGGCATTTCCGGAACGCGTAGGATCTCCGTTTTTTGCACCGGTAACGCTCATAAGACCTCCCATTGCCTGTGAAATAATATCATAACCCGGTCTGTCAGAGTACGATCCATAGCAGCCAAAGCCTGACACTGCTCCGTAAATAAGGCGTGGGTTTTTTTCTCTCAAAACTTCATATCCCAATCCCAATCGTTCCATAACCCCGGGTCGATAATTTTCCAAGAGAATATCTGCCTTATTCACCAGTTCCAGGAAGATTTTTTTTCCTTCTTCCGTCTTCAAATTCAATGTAATTCCTTTTTTATTGCGATTCAGGTTCGCATAGTAAACACTTTCTCCATTTCTGTAAGGACCATAGCTTCTGGCATCATCACCTTTTCCCGGCACTTCGATTTTTATTACTTCAGCACCGAAGTCTCCCAATATAGAGCCTGCATAGGGTCCTGCTACTACCCGGGTCAAGTCAAGAACTACCAAATTCTGTAGTGCTTCCACTTTTTCTAATCCCATAAGGTCTCACCTCCGATCCCCTTATAATTCCTCATCTTTTACATGAATCTTTAATCTCATAATGGCACTCCCCATAGATTTTCCAAGGCTGTCCAACCGCAAGCTCATGGTTGCACCACCTCCAAGTGCATGTTTGAGTACAAAATTAAATCCTCCAAGGCTGGGAACTTCATATCTTATAATTTCGCCCTTTACCATGTCGCCGAAAAAATCATGTAGTCTTTCGGGCGTTACTTCTCTTTTAATAATTTCATAATATTCAGGTTTTCTGGCAAATACACAGATATTGCTGGTATCTCCCTTGTCACCGCTTCTTCCATGAGCGATATCATTCAATAATATTTCTCTCATAATCTTGTCCTCTCTATGCAAAACTATATTGTAATAATATGGCTCTTGATCTCTACTGCCTCTCGTGGAACAGATGTCGGCCACAGTGCCATAACTTCCTGCACACGAGCCCTTCCTCCGAAGAAAGATGCTCCGGGAGGTCCGTTTAACTGCATAGGGCTGATTTCCGGGATGATCTTCGCACATTCATTCTTATCCTCTGAAAATACAGCAATGCGCATTACACACTCGTTCAGATTTTTCAATGCTTCTTCACTCATATCAGCCACATTAAGATGAAGGCTGTTCAGACCAATAAAACTGATATGAACATCATCCGCTTTCATTCCCTTTTGCTTCATTTTCTTCATGATAATGTCTGCACAATATCGGGCTTTTTCATAAGCATCAGGCCATGCAAAGCTCAACATCGAAACCGTCTTCCACCCTTTATGATACCCAACACACAATTTCAAAGTATCCGGTTTCTCTTTACCATGAATATGATCAATTCTGACGCGATTATCACCAACCTGTGTAATAGTAGCATTACTAATATCCACATTTACATCAGGAGTCAGATAATTTGCCGGATCTAGCACTTCATATAAAAATTGTTCCTTACAACTTTGCTCGCAAATGACTCCTCCACAATCAGGGGCCTTAGTAATTTCAAATGTTTTATCTGTCAACTCTGCAATAGGAAATCCGAGATTTTCCATCTGAGGTACGCTGCGCCAATCATACATATAATTGCCGCCTGCTCCCTGTCCACCACATTCCAGTAAATGTCCTGCCATAATTCCTCTTGCAAGGTTATCCCAGTCATTGTCTTTCCAACCAAATTCATAAGCCAACGGAGCCAGGAAAAGTGCGCTATCAGCTGCTCTTCCGGTGACTACAACATCTGCTCCGTCTTCAATTGCACTTTGAATGCCTTCATGACCAATGTAGGCATTGCAATTATATATTTTATCAACGATATCCGTGAAATCGCCTTCGTAGTCAAAATTCGGAAATGTCCATCCATCCTTTAACAGCTGCGGGATTTTTGATTTAATGTCGTCCCCTGTTACATAACCGATTTTATACCCTTTCATATTTTCTTCAGTTGCATACTGTCGAATAGCATCTACACATCCTGAAATATTCATGCCACCTGCATTTGTCAAAATTTTAATATTTCTTTCCCAAGCAGTTTTTCCTGCTGGTTTCAACAATCTTGTCACAAAATCAGGAGCATAACCTTTTGATGGATCTTTTAGTTGTTGCTTTGCCATAATGGACAGCGTCAGTTCTGCCAGATAGTCACATGCAAGATATTGAATATCTGCATTGTGAATCATATGGATAGCAGCATCTGGAGAATCTCCCCAAAATCCCTGTCCTCCGCCAATTGCTATTTTTTTCATCCGTTTCCTCCTTAACGTGCCTTGGTAATGCGGCTTTCTATGCCTGTTTATTTTTCATATTCTAATTATAACAATTCTCCACATTCTTTCTTGCATTCATCCGACTTAAAAATGTCACTCAGTGGTATATATAAAAATCCCTAAAAGTTAGTTTTTGCCTAACTTTTAGGGATTGCTATAAATAAACAGTTAATTATTTCTCCATGGCATTCAGGCGGTCCACCAACTTCTGTACATCTGCCATGCTGACTCCGCCGCCGAAACTGACCGGTCCGCGCAGAGGCATATACTGAAGCATAGCTGCATTCATCTCATCGCTGATGGCTTCCTTCGCGGCATCGCCGCCTTCGTTGACCTCGCTGCCCTGACCGAACATTCCTTTGCTCAGAACACTCTGTACCAGTTTCCAGGCCTCCGGGCGGCTCATGATGTCGCCCATTGTCGTATCTGTGGTATAGTGGAAAGGAATCTTCACGGTGGATTCCACAGTCACGGTATCTCTGAGAGCAATGTCTCTGGAAGATGCTCCGATAAGGATCTCGAACTCTCCGGTCTCCACCTGCCAATCATGGATCTGTACATCATAGTAAGCAAAGGCTCGCTTTCCAAGCGTAAAAGTTACTGTCTTCGTCTCGCCGGGTGCCAGTTCGATCTTGACAAAATCCCGCAGCTCCTTCACCGGCCTTATCACTGTGCTTTCTTTATCTGCCACATAGAGCTGCACTACTTCCTTACCCGCTCTATCTCCGGTATTGGTCACATCCACAGACACCGTCAGTTCTTCTGTGTCTTTCATTGTCTTTTTGTCCAAACGCAGATTGCTGTAAGCAAATGTGGTATAGGACAATCCGTAGCCAAAGGGGAACAATACATCCATTTTCTTCTTATCATAATAGCGGTATCCCACAAAAATGCCTTCCCGGTATTCCACATGGTCGCCCTCACCAAAGCCGGCAAGATAAGAAGGATTGTCCTCCAGCTGCTTCGGGAATGTCTCCGGAAGCTTTGCACTGGGGTTTACTTTGCCGAAGAGAATGTCATACTCGGCACCTCCCACAGCCTGTCCTCCAAGATAGGCTTCCAGAATACCTTTCACACGATCTGCCCAGGGCATCTCCACCGGTGCACCGTTGTGCAATACGACTATGGTGTTCGGCTGTACCGCTGCCACTCTTTCAATCAATTCGTTCTGGCAATTCGGCATCCGCATATGTTTACGATCAAAGCCTTCGGATTCAAATGCATCCGGCAGTCCTGCGAAAATCACGGCTGCCTTTGCCTTTTTAGCTGTCTCTACGGCTTCTGCCAGTAATACCTCATCCGTCTTATCTTCTTTGTCATCAAATCCCTGGGCATACACAATATGTGTATTACCTGCTGCCTCTGCCGCATCCAGGGCTCCTGTGATCTTATGACTGTTGATATGGGAACTGCCGCCGCCCTGATATCTGGGCTTTTTCGCATATTTTCCGATAAAGGCGATCTCTTC
>UMHC01022248.1_pt1 | contig 15771 bp, 7 predicted proteins | sample 1965381 | NCBI WGS metagenome assembly UMHC01 (sample SAMEA4836083, study PRJEB28245) | human gut metagenome | biome: gut microbiome; material: fecal sample | place: Denmark | collected 2008 | reverse complement strand
TTTCCCACGTTTCGTGTATCCGGGACCTGTTTCGCTAAAACAATAATTCTTAAACTCATTTTATATAGGAATATTAGATTTTTATATTGATATAATACTTCTACTTATTTATTAATCTTGCGTTGCAAAAGTAATCAAACATTCTTTATAACAAAGAACTTTGTGAAGGAATTTGCACACTTCGCGTGTGTTTGAGCAGAAAACACTAGCATGTGATGACAGCCTCCTTCCGGGATTTATGACAAAAGTACTGTTTGTATCGGGAATACTAAGGGGCAGGCCATTAAAGAAACTATCGGTATCGGCATGTGGTGTAAGCACTATCGGTGTGGGCTTACGCCACTACTGTTTCGGGCCGATGCCTATACCGGCGTTTGCCGGCGGTGGTCGGGGGGGAGGGGGGAAATAAGAAAGCCCCGATACCGCAAAGGGCGCCGGGGCTTTCCGCTTGTTTAAGATAATTAGGTAGATTTATCGTACGATTACCTTCTCCGTATGGGCTTGCTCACCGTCGCCGGCGTGGATCATGTAGATACCGGCGGGCAGGTCGAAGCTGTATTGCGTCGTGTTCACGGAGAACTGACGCACTTGCGAACCGTTCAGGCCGAATACCTTGATCTCCTTCACCGGCCGGAGGGAGGAGACGATCACTTGTCCGCGTCGTGCGGAGTAGATAGAGATCGTGTTCTCCAGCTCGGATCCTAGCTCGCTATCGCGAAGGAAGTAACGTCCGTGGCTGTCGCCGGCTACTCGCAGGCTGTAGCTATCGTCTTCCAGTTTCACGCTCTTGCGTGTATGGGCGTCGTAGAGGTAGAGCGGCTCGGCCAGACGGCTGAGTCCCTCGATGGTCAGCGTCACCTCGTCGTTGGTCTCGTTATAGACACCGAGGCCGATGTTTCGGATGGACTTCACGGTGTTCACCTGCGCCGCCTTGCTGCCGGATACGGTGTAGACCATCGGTGCGTCCAGCTCGGAGTCGAGGAGCACGACCGCGTCCTCGTCGGCCTTATAGCCGTTGTCGGCCTTATCGTAGGTCAGTAGGCTGGCCTTGCTCTTCACGTCGCCGCGCTCAGCGGTCAGGGTGATGACCGGGTTGGTGGCGGAGGCGGATTTGGTGGTCACTTCGGTCGCGGGTGCTTCGGTTGCCGACATCATGTCGGGGGTGAAGGTGATGCTCTTCGTTTCTGCACTAGCCTCGGCTTCTTCTTTCAGCTCCACGAAGAATGCTTGCATCGGGGCTACCGCGCCCTCCTTGCTTTCACCATTAAAGTCTACGTCCGGTGTGCCTACCGAGGCATTCGGTGCGCCGTTTGTCAATGTCCAGTATTTGTGGGCTAATACCTCTTCATTTGCATTTAAGAAGGCTTCCATATTCAGATACGTCATGAACGGGTTGCCTACCAAGAAGTGGGTACCGTCACCATCTACGTCCTCATCCAATGGAAGTGTATATTTACCTTCTGTAAACTCTACCAATTTGCCGGAGTTAGTTTTGTCCAATCCCTCACCACTTCGCAAAGAGGATTTGGCCTCATACGCATACCCCGTGTCTGCTTTCGGAAGACGTACCAAGGCTGTTCCTCCATCACTATCTGTAGTCGGAACATTCTCTACGCTCAGATAGAAACCTTTACCGATCGTGTAAGGAACTCTTACGTCATTGTATTCGATGCTCCAGTTGGATTTAACGGCTGCTACCTCTTCAGCTCCCGTATTACCAACTGTAGGATTTTGCGGGAAGTATTGGATCGCCTTGTTCCACGCCTTTTGATAGAAGGCCGGGGTCCAGCGGCTATGGAAGTCCGTTGTATACTCGATCTCCTTGAATGCTTCCGTATCTTGCTTACCGTTTTTAGGAGCGTAGATATCCCCGGCGTACACGTCTTGCAGCGGGGAGGCCATCCAGCGTTTCTGGTCGTTGGCAATCTCGAATTCTACCCAAGCTTTTCCGTAATTCAAGAAATGTTGATTCATCAGCTTCGCTTCTGGCTTGAAGTAGATTTGCTCTACCTTGTTGCCGTAGTAGGGAACGACTTCTATGGAATTACCGGCTCCTGTGTTGTTAACGGCCATGTCGTATTGGATATTGGCGGTTGCCTTGTCTCCAAGATTCAATGTTCCAACATTCTCTTGGGATAAGCTCAATACCGCCTCCTTCGGAATCGTGATCTTCGTGAAGTACAGCGGGGTAAAGGCGTTCGTCACGTCATCATTACCGTTGGCATCTGTTTGGCCTTTATTACCCATATACAAATCCGCTTCCGTGGATTGATTCCAGTTGTTATCGTTATACCAAACGGCATCGATGCCTCCTTTCCAAGTCAGGTATTCGGGGACGATCTTGAGCGTAAGCTCGGCATAGCCTCCACATGAACCATCTATCTCCCCTCCATCTAAATACTCTCCGAATGGGATATATAAACGATATTCGTCTTGGCCTTCCTTAAAATGTTGCGCGGCATTGTTATGGAATTTAATAGATAGCTTTCCTCCCGCTGTTGTCGCATCCAAGGCGATTAAATCCGCTATAGGTTTGAACTCTGGAGTATTATCATTTAAATAAACAGTAACATCATTGTCCTCTCCATAGGGCATTCCTAAAGAGTTACCATTTGAACCGAATGTGATATTTTGTCGGATAGGTATATCCTCCAACTCGATTCCATTGCCCGATGCGTCATTGATATTCCTAAGTCCTAAACGTAAAGGAACAACGGACATATCTGATTGATAGCTTATTTTAGGAAAACCAACAGATAGCGTTGGTGCCAGATTTGTTTCCAATGGAAGCTCTAGGGGTTCCACACAAAACTGATACGTCTTTCCATCCTCGCCGGGTTGGCTAGGATCAGAATCTTTTATATCAGGAACATAAGGCATCGCTACTACGCATTCTGGCCAACGAATATTAGACTCGGTATTTTTGTTTCCGATTATCAGTTTAGCCTCTGTTGTCGCGTCACCTAATAATCCAATCAGTAACTTGGCATCATCCTCATAGTTATTGTAGAAATCACTGGCCATGATCGTCTCTTTGGTGAAATATGATGTTTCATTGCCTTCCTGTGTATCTCGGAAAGCCTTGATCAGCCCTCGCAAATCCACAAAATCAGCATTAACGTTGTAATTATATTTGTTATATTCCTCAAGCGTTCCAATGAACCAATCGAATGTATAGGAACCTTTATCGCCATAAGCCTTTTCAAAAGGAATGGGTTCATCACTTATTATGTTACCGAACTCATCGACCTCATCGACCAAAAGATTACCTTTTATATGGGTAATGGAGCCTAGGCAGCCTTTACCGTCATGCGTCATCTCCGTATTTATAGCGAAGTTGGAAGAAGGTTGTACGGTGAAAGGGGAATGTAGAAGACACTTATCTGAGAACTCCACGATATTTCCTCCAGTTCCCGCTGCATTGTGTACATGTTCCGCGTTAAAGACCACGACATGATATACCCCGGAAGCTCCCACTTCCTCATTCGGTCCTTTCTCGCCTTTGTATTTCAAGTCCGTGTTGTTCACGTCTAACGCCCCAAGGCACAGGATCTTGTCCCCGTCCATGTCTTCTTTCTGCCATGGGCAACGGATGCGAGGTAGCTTCAAGAAATCATAGACTTTGATCAACCAATCCTCATAGAGTTGGTTGGTTTTGTCATCGGTTAAGATCGTTTTAACCTGATCTGTGGTTATCGTTATCTTACCGGTTATCTTATTTGGTTCAGAAATGATGATAGATACATTCTCTAAATACTTCTTAAGTTCATCAGTGTTGATTTCAGCCTTTTCTAACTCTTCTTTTGACCAAATCGTTATAGGGTCTCCATCCGGTTGTCCTTCAGCGTCATATATTTGCTTGGATTCTGTATCGGAAAGGAAATCATTTAATGCCCGTAAGTTTAAGATGATTTCATTCATGGCGGCATCTTCCTGGTTGTCTGGAACTACTCCATGTTCATCTTTTCCCTCGTCTGGTGTATTCAGATCCGTGGGAATGGCTACACGCATACTTTTACTGAGACTCTTCAATGTCTCATTTTGCAAACTTTCTCCTTTTTCCAGCAACTCCTTATTGAGCGTAACCCAATCTTCTAGTTTGGAACCGCCCGAACTATTGGGGTCGTCTAAGTTAATTTCCGTGACGGAGTAATACATATTACCTACGTGCTCATGTGGATCGTTCGTATATGGATTGTCGCCCATGATTCCGTAGCGGTATTTACGGACATCCGGATCTTTCAATGAAGCGTTAGCCAAGACATTCGGGTTCTCAGACCATCCCATGTTTCTCATCAAAGTGTTGTAGTCGGAGCTTACCACCAACGTGGAATAGTCGCAGGCACTCTCGCGACGCACGGAGATATTCGGCAGGGTCTTGTAGATGCGGACGTCATCGAAAGCATAGTCGGCACCATTGGAGTTCTTTGTGTTGTTTTGGATTTCCACTTTATAACTTACATATCGGGATGCTTGCTCTTGGTTGATCGTAACATTATAGAAGATTTGCAACCACTGGCCCGGATAGTCACCGTCCGGATCTCCTGTGGAAAAACGGTGTATTTCCTCTTCTTCATTGTTTTCAAGTACGCCTCTTAATAAAACATTTAAGTTTGGTCTTGTATCTGCATCGGTAAGATTCGCTACCCAAGCGGTAATAGTCAGTTGCGTACCAGCGCAAAGCTGTTCGTCGATAGGGACATTAACGATTCGACCCGCCTCGACAGAGGCATCTATGTAATAGAAGAAACCGGATTGAGCACCATTCGAGTTCACATATGTCCTGTCATATACTTCAGGTTTTCCAGCAGTAGCATTTTCTCTTGCGAAGTACCACTCGTATTTTCGCCCGCTAATCTGATCTCCACTTCGTGAAACCCCCTCTTTATTAGCGGAACGATACAAGCCATAATGGTTTCGTTTAGGGGTCAAAGTTCCGGTAATCGCCTTTAGGGTTGGGTGTGCAAAGCCATAGGTCGTATATTCGGCATCTAACGATTTTTTACTTATATTGTTATCTTTGTCGATAGAACCTCCTCCGATAGAATTGTCTAAGTCGAAATCGTAATGTGCGATTTCCTCATACCGTTTCGATTTACCGGGATTTCGATATTCATCTTCTTGGATATTAGCTTCCAGCTTTAAAGCTGCATTGTCTTGAGTGGTTATGATGAACTTGACTATACAAGGGCTTGTTACTCTATTATTAGTACGTGCAAAGACCTTTATGGTAGTTTGCTGGCTAATCGGGCCGTCCAAACTGATCATATTATTATTGGCATCAACAGTATACTCTCTGCTATTATCATTTATTGAATAGATAAAACTAGCTCCTTGATTATTCCTCCCCCAAAAATAATCCTCAGGTTTTAAAGGTATTTGTAAGTTCACGTTTGTCGCTCCTTTAGGAACCGTCATTTGGATGGTTTCTAAGGCATCATTATCTTCTACCTGATCGAGTCGTTCTTTTATCTCCTCTGAGCTTTTGATGATAAATTTGTAACGCTTGGAGATGGTTGGCTCTGTAAAAGTATTACCAGCTGGGGAATTACCGCTCCAGCCATCTGTATAAGGACTGATATCGCAAATAACGATGTCGTTGTCGTTGCCTGTTGGTTTATGATACGTTATGGTTGCTGCGTCATTTATATCTCCCCTGCATCCATTATGCCAATATATAGATTGGTTGCTATTTGCGATTCGTTGATTGTTGCTTTTTCTTTCTAAAACAGAACCGCTGTTTGCTATTGGAGTTCCATTTTCATCTATCCGATACCAACGTACATACCATTCATATCCACTAGCACTGGTGAGCTCACTAGTGGCTAATTCCGATATAACCAAATCCCGATCCTCATCTGGTTCCATATAAACCGTGTACACGAGTTCCGGTACGTTTTTTTGTGGAAACGTCTTCCCGGCTTGCGGGTTAATTATGTACTGCTGCCCCATCGCTACCTCGGTTCCCCCGAGTAGGAGCACGCAGGACAAGATGAGTAGCTTGCCTATATTATATAATGTATAGTGTTTCTTCATGGGTTATTTCCTTTCTTATTATTCGTTATGATAATGGTGTATGGGATTTCGATCTCACGTTTAGAGGGCTCCGTTCCATACGTGGCTACCAGCGTCAGCTTGATCTCGGCGGAGGAAGCTTTGCCCAGTTCTTGGGTGCGGACGGTGAAACTGCCTTTGCATGGGTTGTTTGTATCGTCTGGGGTCAAGGTGATCTCAGCGTTGTCTTCCAGCACCTTGTTATTCTTGTCGATCAACAGGCCTACGGTTTGGCCGTCTGTCGCCTTGTTGTCCACCAAGGTCGCCTCGCAGAATTTTTGGCCCTCTTCGTATTGATCGGGTTTATGTTTGAGTGCCAAACCACCGTTTATCCCCGCTATGGATTTCAATTCATATTCCACCGTCACGTCACCGGCATGGTTTACCGTACAGGCAAATGGGGTGCCGACTTGTATGCCATTGTCCGGTCCATAAACTTTTTTCTCCGGCAGGCCGCCGATCGGCATGCGGGATTCGCTCCAAGAGAGTGTGGTCTGTATGTTGGATATGTAGATCGGGATGGTCAGGAAATCGTTGCGGCGCATCCAGTAGGAATCGATCTTGTAATCTGTCAGTTCCTTCTTTCCCGCTTTTACGGAGATGGTAAAGTCTCTATATGAGTCGTTCGTGTTCGCAAAACCGGTCTCATATTGATAAAACGGATAGGACAGCGATTCGTCCGGAGTTGTTGGTAACGCAATCGAGCCATTATTTACGATCGTGTAAGTGGAGAAAGACGGGGTAACATCGCCCGCAAGTTTAGGGAAAGACGGACCTACATCCGGCAACTCCGGCCCATCTCCGTATGGCAACAGCCAGATCGGTCCCGTGCGGAACTGTCCCATCGATAATTTGCTTAGCATCACATCTTCTGTCGTATTGCCCATCCGGTTATATAGATCGATGCGGACTTTTCCGAGCATACGGAACAGGGCGACTTCGGCGGTGTTTTTCCCGTTTTCACTCACGGGCGCTTTCGTGGCGTAGCTGCTCATGGGGATGGCTTTCCTCGCGGATTCTTCGGAGGTGTTGAAGTAGCTTATCTCGATAAGGTTCGCTGTCGCGGCTTTCAGCTCATCCTCCGTGATGTTCTTGGCGTCGAGCTTACTGATAAGATCGTCACCGTTCTCCAAGGAATTGAGGTTCGCTAAGGCGTACAGCCTGTATTCGCCGATCGGGAGCTCTAGCGCTACCGGTGTCTCGGAGTCATCGTCGGAAGGGTTCGTTTCATAGGTCTCGTCGGATACCACCTCGATCAGGCCGTCCAGCCGCGTGTCCGGATGTATGCCGTAGACGAGCAGCCACCAGTGTTCCAGTTTGCGTTCGTAGGCGTAGTCTTTCTCGTCCTCCTCGGCCTTCGTCGCCGCCTTTGTTGTCGGGGTATGGTTGGCGGAGGGCTGTAGGTGGATGGTCAGGGTGTATAGCTTGCCGTCGGGTATGTCCGGGCTGTTGCCGCCGTTCTCGTCGGAGCAGGCGGGCAGGAACGACAGAAGCAGTAGCGTGAACGCCACTGCCGCTGTCTGGATGGAAAAATATCGTTTGTTTCTCATTCTTGTTTACGTGTTTTTAAAGTTCGCCATTGTTGAGTCGGATCACCCAGTCTTTCACCTGTATCTTGTAGCAGGCGTAGCCTACGATGGGCACCTCGGGATCGGGGATTTCTGGGTCTGGATCGGGTGTCGGGTCTGGATCAGGATCAGGCTCCGGATCGGGATCGGGGTCAGGATCGGGGCAGTCCGGGCAAATGATAGGCGTGAGGAAGAATACGATGGAGTACTCGTCCTGCCGGTCTAGGTATTCCTGCGCCGGGATGTCGTGCCCCTCCATCTGGGTGAGCAGGAGGTACTGGTTGAGGTTGACGTTCAGCACGTCGTTCTCCCAATCCTTGTGGCACACGATGAGGCGGTAGTTCTCGCCGGCCATGAGTCGCAGCGTGTTCAGCTCGGCCACGGCCACGTACTGGTTGGCGGGCTTCCCGTTGATCTGGTCGTCCGCGGATCCGGCGGCGATGTCGACGCTCTCCGTATGGTAGGGCAGGTAGGAGATCGTGTCGTCGTCGAGCAGAGAATTGTCATAGTCCATGTATCCGTTGTCGGCCACGATCCGGAAGGAGAAGTCCTTCACGTCCATGCTGTATCCCTCGGTATCTTGCAAGACGATGCGCAGCTTGTTGGTGTTCTTCGCCAACGATATCTCTTTCTCCTCGTGGCGGTCGCCGGTGATGACCAGCGTGTCGAGCGCGTGCCAGAGGGGTGTCAGTTCATTGGGTTGGGTAGCGTCGGCCTCCCGTAGCGTCTTGACGCGAATCTCCTCGATGGTGGAGGATCCGGGGGTGAGCTCGGGCCATTGGTAGGAGCTCTCGTCCAGTCCGGCCCAAGTGAGCACCTGGTAGGTCCCCGGCTCGAGATCCATCGCGATGTTGTTCGCTTTCAACTCCGCTCCCTCGATATCTTGCCGCCGGATAAAATTACCCTTGTTGTCGCAGATAAACAATGCAGCTTTATCCACCTCGCGTTGGAAGGCGTCGGCAAATTTCATGTTGTAATCGTACACGAGGCGCAGCCGGTACTCGCAAGGGGCGATGGAGTCATCGTGGATATAGTCGCACGCGGCGAGTCCCGTCAGCGTCAGCGCGCCGATCGATTTGATTAATAAATTGGAGAATCTGTTCATATCTGTTTAAACGTTGTTTGTTTACTGCCAAAGATAATTTAATGTCCACCGGGGGGCCACCCTCCTGTCATTCACTGATGGGAAGGGCAGGATCCCAACTGTGCTATAGGGTCATGTATGTAGGAAGTGGGGATTTCCCCGGTGGCATATAGGGTTCCTCCCTTCCGGCGGAGGGCCGGAGGGGGAGGAAGGGGTCGTTAGAGGATGATGCCTCCGTTGGGGCGAACCGTCCAGTTCTTCACGTGAAGAACGACGTTCAGCAACTGGTTGCTATCCTCGGTCGGATCTTTGGGATTCGGAACCATGCTACGAGCGAAGCCCAGACCGCTGACACCACTTATCTGCAACTCATAGATGTTGTTGCGGACGATGCTATACTCCATGGGGGCGATCAGATGTGAGTTCTTGTTGTCTTGATGCTTGATCCAATAAGTATAGTAACATTCCCCATTTTTGAATTCGTCTACGTCGTTATAAGTCGTAGCATCGGGTTTACTTGCCATGAAAGTCGTGAAGTCGTTTACGCCTGTTATCTCACCGAATGTTTTTGCTATTTCATTATTCTTTGAAGCTTTATGCAAGTAATCTAGATAACCAAACGGATCATGTTTCGCTTCTTCGTCCGTGTAGAAATGCTCATGGAAGTCTGCGATCGTAAGTTGTTTGAAATCCTCGCCGATAAAATCGGTGTAGTTGCAGCTTGCTAGTTCTTCACCCTCAAAATGCCCGTGCTCATTCAGGTAATAAGCGAAAATAGCGTCATAGTTCTTAAAGATCTTTCCCTCATAGCGATAGAATGTTTCACCGGTAGTAGTGTTGTTAATATTATTAAAATCTGTTCCGCTATACGTGACAGGTTTCGGGGTAACGCTACCGTTTGTCTTATCAACCTCACTCATTTGTGCCGGGTAATAGGTTGCCTTGAACACCGCTCCCGTTGCGTAGCCTTGCAATGAGGTGCCGACCTTGGTCGTGTTCTCCATTACGTACGCCAAGCGTATGGCTCCGTTATCGTTAGCTTCGTTAGGCAAGCTAGTTCTGTTTGAATATGAATCCCATATAGTTCCGATATTGTTCATTGAACTTTGCTTATCCACTCTGTATGGGTTGCTGTAGCTCAACATTGGGTTTTCCTCTGACATATCGGCGTTGGCGTTTTTCTTAAAGAACCATGGGTCTATTACATAGTTCGCTGTAACTACATTTGATACACCGTTTATACTCCAAACCTCTTGGTCTAAGTAGGTTTGTTCGTTAGCCTCGGTAACATCCTCGTTGTCGGTGATCGTTTTTGATACACGTTTCAACAAATAAGATCCGCTGTTCAACTGGTTCACGATAGTGGCCTGTTGCAAGGCGACCTTGGCGATTGTATTGTCCGGGTCCTCTTGTGAAGCGATTGTGTAGAAGAAGTTTTCTCCCTTGTCCGGATCCTCTTTGATACGGATCTTGGCGGCCAAGCGTTCTACATATACGTTTACGGTAGGCGCGTGGTTCTCGTCGGTGGGGTTTTCATCGAATGTAACCTCGCTCTTCTCGCCTGAATCTTTCGGCCAATGCATGGCATGGGTGGACATGACAAAGCCATTGGTCTGGTGATTATACTGTTCGTATTTGATGATATAGTCGGCCAATTCTGATCCCTTTGTGATTTTTGTGCCACTCGTTTGGTCCTTGATCGCTTTATACAACTCGTTCGGGGCATCTTTGCTTCCGCCCAGGTTCGTAACGGCTATCACGCCGTATGTGTTACCAGCCAACGTGGATCCCGGATCGGAGACCGGTACTTCTATCTGTGCCATGAAGGAATGGTTATCCGTATTGCCTCCTTCCATTTGACCGACTTGCGCGAAACCTACGCCTTTGATCTGGCTGTCCTCCTTGAAGTCGTAGTCAGAGTTTCCACCATTATTGAAGAGGATGATCGTGACATCTTTTACCTCGTACTCGTTATGCGATCCGGCCTCTTCCGCTGGGTCGGCGGCTTTTGTCGCTATATCAGAGTTGACCACGACTTTAAGATAGGCGTCGGCCTCACCCATTTCCCCATTGTTGTTGTTTACGTTCGGCCCGTTCTCCAGATCGTCCGAACAAGACACCGCTGCGCAAGCGAAGGCGAGTGCCCATAATGTACTTTTCAGTTTCATGTTGTTTTGTTGTTTAATTAAAGTTAGTATGTTTGTATGTAATAGTCTCCGACGACTGCGGCAAATCTCCTTCGACATCTGCGGCAGACCTCGGAAGACATCTGCTGCGGGGCAGCGGGTCAATCCTCCACCTGTTCCAGATTGGCCCGGGCCTGCTCGCCCACCCGCACGTCGTTCGTCAGCGCATGGAAGATGGTGGCCGCCCGGTCGGTATCGCCCTCCAGCCAAGAGGCTACGCCCTCGGCCAGCCTACGCTCCGGTCCCTCTTGCGCCTTCGCTAGGTAGCGGCGCGCCGCGGCGCTGTTGCCGTTCAGCAGGGCGGAGTTGGCGGCGTTGAGGTTCGACACGGGGTCGTCCGGATACATGCGTACGGCTATCTCGAACACCTCCTTGAACTCGGCGCTTCCCGTCTCGTAGGTCTGTGCCACACGGAACATCTCATCGAGGCTCAGCTGTTTCGGGTCGTTGTAAATCAATTCCTTCGCCTCCTCCACGCTGATCGGCCGGATGGTGTAGCTCACCTTATAGTCCGAGTGGCGCAGGGTGGGATAGATTTCTTTTAGCAGGTAGCGGTAGGGCTCGCCCCCGTCGACGCTCCTCAGTCTCTCCTCGCGACGGTCCGGATCGTCGATGGAGGCATCTCGGATCACGCCTAGCAGGGCCTCCTTGGCGGGCATCGAGGAGCGTTCCACGCAGGCCTCCAGCCCTTGCCAGTCCTCCGCCTCGTAGCTCGCCTCGGTGTCCACGCCGTCTAGGCCGTACCGCTCTCTCACGTATGCCAGCAAAGCTTCGGAGCGGCCCTTGGCTAGGCGTTCGTTATTGGCGTATGAGCCTTCGGGAGAGGCATATCCTTTTATGCTGATACCGGTGATGGTAGCGTATTTATCGCCGCGTACGGACTCTATGATCTCTTGGATCGCCGCCAGCTCGCGCGAGTTCTGGCGGTAGTCCGGGCAGATCTCCGTGCGGTTCACGGGGAAGTCGAGGAACGCGCTACCCTCCTTCGCCCGGTTCTTCACCTCCACTGGAGGCGCCACGTAGGCCATGAGTGGGCGAGGGGCCTGATCCAGCTGGATCGGGAAGAGCGTGCTCCGGTCATTCTTGAGAGCCTCCCATCCGCAACCGCACTCGTCGATCACCAAGGCCATCTCGGAACCGTCCATCCAGCGGGCGTAAGGCACGCGGGCGTGATAGTCGAAGCGTTGCTCGGTACCGTTCTTGCGGCGCACGGCGAACTCCCCGTCGGTGGCGGTGTCGCGCCCCGTGCGCTCGTATAGGATCTGGCGCTTACGCCCGTTCACGATCAGCGCGGGCAGTCTTCTCAAGCTGTCGCCCCGCTGGATGACCGGCGTGTAGGTGACGGATCGGTTGGAGCGGATCTCTAGGTCGCTCAGGTTGAGGGTGAGGTCTACCAGCAGGTAGTCACCGGACCGTTCGATGAGTTTTTTCTCTACGCGCAACGTGTTCTCCTGCGCGTACGCGTCCGCCGCCGCCAAGGATCCGGCCAGCAGCAGAGCTATGGGTAAGAATCGTCTTTTCATCAGTTCGCGTGTTTTAGAATAAGTAGATCAAGCTGACGGCCGCCTGCGTAGGGCCGAAGTAGTGCTTCTTGTTGTCTTCCGACTTGTTGCCGCAATTCTTGCAAGGGAACTTGTCGTAATTGAGGTAGAGGTATCCTACGCCGAGCGTGGCCTCCAAGTTCCAGTGCTCGTGCAGGAGCCATTGGTATCCGTAGCTGACGCCTACGCCTGTTCCCCAGCCTTGGCGACGCTCGTTCTCGAGGTCGAGAACCTTCAGGTCGGCGAAGTTATAGGCGATAAAGGGTACGTGAAGCCCTAGGAAATGCCCTTGGAATGACTCGCAGAACCAATAGCGCAACTCGGGGTGCGCCCGGAAGTGTTTCATCGTACGGTCGTAAGATCCGTCATCGTTCTTCCCGTCGAAGGGGTTGAGTCCCGCCTCCAGGTCCAGCGTCCAGTGCCGTGCCAGCCGGAACTCGGCGCCGAGGTTGAAGGTACCGCCCACTCCCCAGTACGGGAGATTGGTCTTGATGGCCGCCACGGCGCCCTTGTCATCGCCCGGCGAAGTCTGCGCTTGCGAGAGGAACGCCGCACAGAGAAATACCATTAACGTGAAAAGCCTTTTCATTTTCATTGTATTCATTGAATTAAGTAAATAATCATCTTATGAACGGGTCGTAGTTCTTACCGGATACAGAAGTTGGGTCGGTTTTTTCCTAACGGCCAGTCACTCTCTCTATTTTCAGGAAAAGCCTTCGCGTTTCCATTGGTTCTTCCAGTCTCTCATCCATCACTAAGGGCTTGATATATGGTTCTTCCTGTATAGTGACAACGATCCTTATTTACGAAATAAGGTTTACGGCAGATAGATCCATCGCCGAACGGTTTCGTTATTGGAGCGAAAAAACGGTAAACGACCGTGGTTTTCTTATACATCCTCGTGTACGGAGTTCTTTTGACTGGCAAAAGGCGTGAGAAGAGCTTGTTAATAAAACGTAAAGGCACGATGGTAAGGACAGCCTTTGCCCTCCTTTTGGTAAAAGCGCCTAAAAGGCTTATATCAAGGAAAAAAACGTGAATATTCCTTATGCAGAACTTCTCTTTTCGGGAGAAAAAGGTTGTTTGCTAAAAAAGATTAGAAAAAAGCTTGTTTTTCTAATATATAAAACCGTACTTTGTCGTGTTGTTCTATAACAGAGTTGCCTTGTCGCTTCTTGTTGAATCGCAAACAACTCATTATAGGGCTGTTAATCCGGTTTTGACTTATTTCGTAAATAAGTCTCGTATCCCTTCCTCAGCAGATTATTCAAGAATCTCGTTATTTGTTTATTCGCCTTGTTCAGTTCCGACTGGTCGAGCGAGCTGAGATAGCATCGGGTGGTCTTCTCGGACGAATGCCCCATCGCTTGGCTAATCACGGCAACCGGGACGTGGTGCGCCAAGGCCTCCGAGGCCCATGTGTGACGCATGACGTAAGAGGTGAGCTTGATCTTCAGCCCCAGCCGCTCGCCGATTTCCCTCAAGGCCCGGTTCTGCCGGCTCAATAACCGTTTGTATTCTTGATTATTGGTGTGATCCGGAGATGTCAGCCCCAAGTCGAAGATGAAAGGCGTGTCATTCCTGTATTTCCGGATCAGGGCCTTCATGCCGGAGGTGATTTCGATCCGGATCTGCGTGCCTGTCTTGCGGCGGTTGTACACGATCTCGCCGCCTCGGATATTTTCCTTTCTCAAGTTCACGATGTCCACGAAAGGCATGCCGAAGGCCATAAAACTGAAAATCGACAGGTCAGCGGCCCGCTCAAGGTCCGGTCGCTCCCGTAAGTCCTGTGCCGCTATCTCCCGGATGGCTTCGGAGGGGATGGCCCGCTTGGCGGTCTCTTCCCTTTTCAAGCGTAAGCGTGCGAAAGGGTTCTCCCGTACGGTCACCAGCCCTTCGGACAAGGCGGCGTTGTAGATCGCCCTCAGGCTACTCATATAACTATTGACCGAGTTGGTCTTTAACCCCAGTTTCTGCAAGAAACAGTGGAAATCGGCGATCTGTGTCGCCGTCACATCTTTGATACGGCAAACGCTCTTCCCCAAGAAACGCTCAAAATGTCGTCCCGCCACCTCATATAGTTCCGCGGTACTCAGCTTTCCCTGCTCCCTCTTGCTATGAGCACGTATCTTGACGTACTCGATGAATAAAAGAGCCGTGCTTTTGTTCTTTTGTTTGGATTGTCCCATAGCTTCTCTCCTTAATTAATTACATGAAAACATACTGACCCTATGTCGTGTTTTAAAGACATTCATGGTTTTCCAAAGAGAAACTAAAATATGAAAAAAACTTGGTTTGTACCACTCTCGGGTACAAACCAAGTTCTTACGAAGATATGTATGTTTATTAAGACGATATCAGCCTCGTACCTGTTTTGCGTCTAGGCGTTCTACCACCTTGCCATAAATAATCAAGGCAAAAGCCGAGACTAAAGCGATCGCTCCGAAATAATACCAGATATAATGGGCATTTGCGCTAGCCGTCAGCCATTCCTCATGAGAGGCGAAGAGGGTAGGTTCCGGACAGTATTTACTCAAAAGGAATCCGGATAATCCAAACCCAAAGATAGAGGATAAGAAGGAATGCAAATGGCTGAATCCAAGATAAAGACCTTCCTCTCCCTTGGGAGCTTGCAAAGAGAAATACTCGAGGAAGCGAGGCGATATGAATGTCTCGGCCAAGCCTTGGAACACGATGCCTACCACCATCATGAAGGCAACAGGGTGCATGCCGAGTATATTCGTATTTCCGTCTAGCATATTTCCGGATGCCATGCAAAGAGCGGATATCGGCATGATGAACATACCGACCGTCATGGAAGTAAGCGCTGTCCGCTTCCGCATCATCTGCGTTACTAGATTGACTGTCAGAACTACGACTAAAGGGTTTACGTTGGCATACCAAGAAGGAGAGGCCCCCTCACCGGCCAAACGAAGCACATATTTAGGCATCGTGGCATACAGCTGGTGTTGCACCATCCAGAATCCGGTGATAATGATGATTAAGGTAATCAGCCGGCCATTACTGCAAACTTTGATCAAGGCGTTCCAAATCTGCCCGAACGTCTTGCCCTCGCCCGAGTGCTGGGCGCTTTTGTAGAAGAACCAGATGGCTAGCAAGGCAAGGAACGTCATGCTGGCCGAGAAATAATTCAGGGTGATTAGTCCCTCGTTACCCAACGCCTCGCGAAGCGGCTTCACGATGGTCTTTCCGGAGAAAGCCCCGATATTTACCATCGCATAGAAGATAGAGAAACCCTTTGCCCGGGTTTCTGGCGTAGTCTCTTTAGCGACTGTACCGGAGATAACGCTCTTGATAAAAGCCCCGCCGCATACGAT
>UMHC01051851.1_pt1 | contig 15791 bp, 15 predicted proteins | sample 1965381 | NCBI WGS metagenome assembly UMHC01 (sample SAMEA4836083, study PRJEB28245) | human gut metagenome | biome: gut microbiome; material: fecal sample | place: Denmark | collected 2008 | reverse complement strand
ATTTCACTGAATATATTTAGTGAATAGTGGGCGACGATATATTGCCAGCAGATCCTGCTCGGTATGCTGACGATATTCGGACCGATACAGTGGGCTTTCTCGCTGCTGCCCAAGTGGGAAGGCGCATGGGCGAAATGGCTCACCCGCTATCTGACCGTCCATTTCTACGGGGCGATGCTCTACTTCGTGGGATTTTATGTCCTGCTCCTGTTCGACATCGTACTGTGCATCCAGGTGGAGAACCTGACGGCTATAACGGTGAGTGAGCAGACAATGGCGGCTTACCTGCAAAACTCCTTCTTCTCGGCCGGCTATCTGATGGCGGCAAGCATCGTGGCCCTGAAATGCCTGAACCTCGTCCCGGATTTGGCCGCATGGATGATACCTGAAGGCGATACGGCATTCTCTACCCGAAACTTCGGCGAGGGCGTGGCACAGCAGGCCAAAATGACAGCGACGGGAGCAATGGGCGGAATCATGAGATAAGAATTATAAACAAGCATATACAAAGAAATGGGAACACAAAGGAAAATAGAGAACTGGTGCAAAGATGAAAGATTCTTGCGCTATGCGAGCAGACGCATGACCGAAGAGATTACGGAAGTACCGGAAAACCAACAATACGATCCGCAGTATGAGGAGCTGGACGAAGCCTTCGACAGGGATGACCGCTATGTCGTTCCGCTGGCGGAATATCTCGCATACCGCCTGCATCTCGCCAAACTCTGCAAGAATGCCCGTAAACGCAGACGCGGCATCTGGCAAGTGTTCGTGCAGGTAGCCATGCTGGGGTGTTACACGGAAGTGTTCGCCGAGGTATTCGACCCGCTCCTTGCGGAGTTACACGATACGGTCATGCCCATGCTCCACGAGGAGTATGTAAGGAAATCGAACCCTAAAAAGAAATAACACATGGTCATCAAGAACTTAGAGAACAAAATCAAGCTGGTGGGTATTATCTGTACCGCATTTCTTGCGGGGTGCATCATCATCAGCGTATCGAGCATCTGGACGGCCCGCACGATGGTCACGGATGCGCAGAAAAAGGTGTACGTGCTGGACGGTAACGTACCGATACTCGTGCGGCGCACAACGATGGACGAAACGCTCGACGTGGAAGCCAAAAGCCACGTGGAAATGTTCCACCACTACTTTTTCACGCTCGCACCCGATGACAAATATATCCGCTACACGATGGAAAAAGCCATGTACCTGGTAGATGAAACCGGGCTGGCGCAGTACAACACGCTCAAGGAAAAGGGCTTCTACTCCAACATTCTCGGAACGAGCGCGGTATTCTCCATCTTCTGCGACAGCATAGCCTTCGACAAGGAGAAGATGGAATTTACCTATTACGGCAGGCAGCGTATCGAACGCCGTAGCAACATCCTCATGCGTGAACTCGTCACGGCGGGACAACTCAAACGTGTGCCGCGCACGGAGAACAACCCGCACGGGCTACTCGTCGTGAACTGGCGCACGCTGCTGAACAAGGACATCGAGCAGAAAACGAAAAGCAACTATTAAAATATCGAAGTTATGAATATCAAAGGATTCAGGCGTATGCTGTTCGGCGAGAAGATGCCGGACAAAAACGACCCGAAGTACAAGGAACGCTACGAGCGCGATGTACAGGCGGGCCGCAGGTTCGCCCAAGCGACCCGCATAGACAAGGCCGCAGCCAAGATACAGGGTTTCGCCAATGTGCACCGGACGCTGTTTCTCGTCATTGTTTTCGCTTTCGTCATCGGTGGGTTGGCGTGGAACATCTACAGACTGACAGTCGTGTATCGACACCATCCGTCCCGCAGGACAGCCACAGAGATGCAGGACAGCCTGCTACGGGAGCGGCATAAGAGCCTTCCCCTGCCGACAAACAGGGAAACCGACTCCGAAATGCGGAATATGCGTGAACCATAGGTGCGGACACGATGCAAAACACTGGAGAAATGTAGTAACCGTATAAAGGTAAACCTATGCAAATCAATTAGGAATGATAATGGACGTAATCAAGAAAATCAATTTCAGACAACCGAAGTATATGCTTCCGGCCATACTCTACCTGCCTCTACTGGGAGCGTCGTATTTCATCTTCGACCTGTTCCACACGGAGAAGGCGGAGATACAGGATAAGACGCTGCAGACGACCGAGTTTCTGAACCCCGAACTACCGGACGCAACCATAAAAGGCGGCGACGGCATCGGCAGCAAATACGAGAACATGGCCAAATCATGGGGCAAGATACAGGACTATTCGGCCGTGGGTAATATCGACCGGGAAGAATCCGAAGACAACAAGGAAGAGTATGAATCGCAATACACGCAAGAAGACATCGCCCTGCTCGCAAAACAGAAGCAGGAAGAGGCTTTGGCGGCGCAAGCTGCCGATGCCAAGAGGCGGGAACAGGAAGCTCTCGCGGAACTGGAAAAAGCCCTTGCCGAAGCAAGGTTGAGAGGACAAAGAGAGGTAGCACCGGCCAAAGCGGACACCACCGCATCGACAGCCCCGCCAGACACAGCGGTACACCATCGGGGAACCATCGACGAAGAGAGCCGTTCGGTAAAGGCTCCGTCCGAGAATGACAAAGCAAGCGAAGTCGTAAAGAAGGTGAAGACCACTTCGGACTACTTCAATACGCTGACCCGAAACAGCCGGGAACCGAAGCTCATCCAAGCGATTATCGACGAGGAGATCAAGGCCGTGGACGGCTCGCGTATCCGTCTCCGTCTGCTCGACGACGTGGAGATCGGTGAAAACGTGGTCAAGAGGGGCACATACCTGTACGCCACGGTCAGCGGATTCTCCTCCGGTCGCGTGAAGGGGAACATAGGCAGCATCCTTGTCAACGACGAACTGGTGAAGGTCAGTCTCTCGCTATACGACACGGACGGGCTGGAGGGACTGCATGTGCCTATCAGCCAATTCCGCGAGACGAGCAAAGACGTGGCAAGCAGCGCCATGTCGGGCAGCATGAACATGAATACCAGCGGATATGGCAACAGCCTCGCCCAATGGGGTATGCAGGCGGTGAACAATGCCTACCAGAAAACGAGTAACGCCATCAGCAAGGCTATCAAGAAAAACAAGGTAAAGCTGAAATACGGGACGTTCGTGTACCTGGTCAACGGTAATCAAAAGCAATAAGGACAGTCATCATGATAGAAACGGACAAAATATATCACATGGACTGCATAGAGGGGATGCGCCTCATGGCGAACGGCTGTGTCGATGCCGTAATTGCCGACCTGCCTTACGGTATGTTGAACCGCAAGAACAAAGCGGCACGCTGGGACAGACAGATACCGCTCGAACCCTTGTGGGAGCAATATCTAAGGGTTACAAAACCGGAAAGCCCCATTATCCTGTTCGCCCAAGGAATGTTCACCGCAGAGCTCCTTCTGTCGCAACCCCGGATATGGCGGTACAACCTCGTATGGCAGAAGGACCGCGTAACGGGACATCTCAACGCCAAACGTATGCCGTTGCGACAACACGAGGACATCATCGTCTTCTACAAGCGGCAACCGGTCTATCATCCGCAGATGACTCCATGCCTGCCGGAACAGAGAAACCACGGACGACGTAAGACGGAAGGATTTACCAACCGCTGCTACGGTGCGATGAAGCTCTCGCCGGTACGTATTGCCGACGACAAATATCCCACTTCGGTCATTTTCATGCCGAAGGAACACAAATGCGGGTCGTTCTACCACCCGACACAGAAACCTGTCGCACTCATGGAGTATCTGATACGGACCTACACCGACAAAGGAGCGGTCGTGCTTGACAACTGTATCGGGTCCGGTACGACCGCCGTGGCAGCCATCCGCACGGGACGGCATTACATAGGCTTTGAAACAGAGAAAGCCTACTGCGAGATCGCCGAGCGGAGAATCCGGGAAGAGATTGAACGCAGGAATGAAGCGAAATGAGGGAAAGAAGAAACAAGAGAAATCAACAAAATCAATAGAATCAATGATATGAATATGAATCTGAAAAGGACTATAACGGTATTTTTTCTCGCAGTCGGATTGTTCACAGGACGTGACGCACTGGCCCAGCGAACCTACGAGGAGATGGAACATCTGACAGTCAACGAGCAGGTAACGACGGTCATCACGGCCTCGGAGCCTGTCCGTTTCGTGGATATATCCACGGATAAAGTTGCGGGCGACCAGCCGCTCGACAACATCATAAGGTTAAAACCGAAAGAAGCCGGACATGAGGACGGCGAGGTACTGGCCATTGTAACCATCGTAACGGAACGCTATCGCACGCAATATGCGCTGCTATACACCACACGGGTCCAGGAGGCGGTGGCCGACAAGGAAATCCAGCTACAGGAACGGGATGCCTACAACAATCCGGCGGTTTCGATGTCCACCGCAGACATGACCCGCTTCGCAAGGCATATCTGGAACTCTCCGGCAAAAATCCGGAATGTGGCAAGCAAGGCACACCGAATGGTGATGCGGCTGAATAACATCTACGCCGTGGGTGATTATTTCTTCATCGACTTCTCGATAGACAATAAAACGAATATCCGCTTCGACATCGACGAGATAAGGGTGAAGCTGGCGGACAAGAAACTTGCCAAGGCGACCAACGCACAGGTCATCGAGCTGACGCCCGCACTGGTGCTGGAGCCGGGCAAGACTTTCCGACGCGGATACCGCAATGTCATCGTCATCAAGAAGATGACTTTCCCGAATGACAAACTGCTGACCATCGAAATGACGGAAAAACAGATCAGCGGGCGTAACATCAGCCTGAACATCGACTACGAGGACGTGCTGTCGGCCGATTCGTTCAGCGCGGCATTATTAGAGGAGGAATGACCATGAGAAAGACGGTTATCCTTATCCTCGCCTGCGTGTGCTTTGCCTTGAATGCGAACGCACAACGCAACAGCGGCCGCCTGTCGCTGGGCATTGGACTGCTGTACGAGAACGGGCTGGACATGACGCTGGCCTACGAGCACGAGATGAACTACCGCCACGCGTGGGAGTTCTTCGCCAACGGCTATCTGCAATGGACGGAATGTACCTCGTGCGGTCATATCTGTCCGGAATCCTTCTGGCGAAATTACCGCACGTACTCGTTCGGTGCGGCATACAAGCCGTGCGTCGTGCGGGGACGCAACCACTACGGAAGCCTCCGCATAGGAGCATCGGCGGGCAGCGACACGAAAAAGTTCCTTGCCGGTCTGCATTTCGGTTACGAACACAATTACGTGATGCGTTCAGGCTGGACGCTCTACTGGCAGGTAAAGAGCGATGTGATGATAAAGGGGGCGGACGTGCTGCGGGCAGGCGTCGTCCTTGGAGTGAAACTACCGATAAAATAAGTGAAAAGATGAAACAGAGAATTATCAGAAAAGCGTGCAGGTCGGTGTCGGCGGTCGTCATGGCTGTTGCTCTGGCGGCTTGCGACGCACATATCGAAATACCCGATACGGCCATGCGACCGGGACATGTGCTCTGCATAGACGGGACGACCCTGCCGTACAGCGAGTACGAGCAATCGGGAAAACAGGCGATCGGTATTGTTTTCGATACCAATCCGGATGGTAAAACCGAAGGGTACGGGTATGCCGTCTACCTGTGGGATATTGCTCCAGTGGCTTTTGCCGACAGTCTCGGCGTGGAACAAGGCACGTCGGCCGATGTCGAGGCATACGATGGGAACACGAACACATCAGCTTTGTATCAGACGAAAGAAACTACCTCGCCTATGGCTAAAGTAGTTTTCGATATGTGGCAGTACGAGCAAAGTGCATACGTCCCTTCCGTGGCGCAGATGCGTTTGTTATATGCAGCCCAAGACTGTATCAATCCGATGATAGAGAAATGCGGTGGCACTCCGCTGCCACAAAGCGATGAAAATTGTTGGTACTGGACATCCACGGAGGTAGAAGGCCAGCAGACGGAAAAGGCATGGCTCTACTCAATGGGCAGCGGCGCCATACAGGAAACTCCGAAGACAAAGATTCACAAAGTGCGCCCCATCATCACCCTGAACCGATAAGGCGATAAAGGCAAGTCATGCTCTGCATGACTTCGCGTAGCGAGGCACAAAGATGCCCCGCCACGCCCTTCGTATAAAAAATCCAGAAATAAGTTATAGATGTTACAACCTATCAATCAAGTAGATATAGCAATTATTCATGGAAGAAAGCAAAGAATTACAAGGGTTCTACAATATATTCCGTGCAGCAGTGTACGTCTCCGTGCTGATGGAGTTTTTCGAGTATGCCATTGACCCGGCGACATTGGACCACTGGGACGGCATCCTTTGCAATATTCACGGGCGTATCAAGCAATGGATGATATACAACGACGGGAATCTCGTGTACAGCAAGCTCGCCACGATACTGCTCATCTGTATCACCTGTCTCGGAACCCGGAACAAGAAGCATTTGGAGTTCAACGCTCGTCGCCAAGTGTTATACCCGCTCACGGGCGGTCTGTTGCTGCTGGCCCTGTCAGTATGGCTGTTCGGTCATCCGATAGAAACAAAGTTTTATACACTGCCTTTGAATGTCATTTTCTACATGGCTACTTCCCTCGTAGGCGTGATACTGGTACATATCGCACTGGACAACATACCGAAGTTCACCAAGGACGGTCTGATGAAAGACCGCTTCAACTTCGAGAACGAAAGTTTTGAACAATGCGAAAAATTGATAGAGAACGAATACAGCGTAAATATCCCCATGCGATACTACTATAAGGGAAAATTCAGAAAAGGATTCGTTAATATAACAAACTGTTTTAGAGGCACTTGGTGTGTCGGAACTCCGGGCAGCGGTAAAACTTTTTCGCTAATAGAACCATTCATCAGGCAACATTCGGCCAAAGGCTTCGCGATGGTCGTATATGATTACAAATTTCCGACACTGGCCACAAAGCTCTATTATCATTACAAGAAAAATCAAAAGCTCGGCAAAGTGCCTAAAGGATGCACATTCAACATCATCAACTTCGTGGACGTCGAGTACAGTCGCCGGGTGAATCCCATTCAGGCAAAGTACATCAACAGTCTCGCCGCTGCGAGCGAAACGGCGGAAACGCTGTTGGAATCCCTGCAGAAAGGCAAGAAAGAGGGCGGCGGAGGCAGCGACCAGTTTTTCCAGACCTCGGCGGTAAACTTCCTTGCTGCCTGCATCTACTTTTTCGTGAATTACGAAAAAGAGCCTTACGATGCCGACGGCAATATTCTATACGCGGAGAAGCAGCAAGATCCGGAAACAAAGTTCTGGAAGCCGACGGGCGTGGTACGAGACCGTGAAGGCGGCAACATCGTGGAACCGGCCTATTGGCTGGGCAAATACTCGGACATGCCTCATATCCTGTCGTTCCTCAATGAGAGTTACCAGACCATCTTCGAGGTGCTGGAAACGGACAACGAGGTTGCGCCGCTGCTCGGCCCGTTCCAGACAGCCTTCAAGAACAGGGCGCTAGAGCAACTGGAAGGCATGATCGGTACGCTGCGTGTCTATACTTCGCGTCTGGCAACCAAAGAGAGTTACTGGATATTCCACCGAGACGGCGACGACTTCGATTTGAAAGTGAGCGATCCGAAGCATCCGAGCTATCTGCTGATAGCGAACGACCCGGAGATGGAGAGCATCATCGGTGCGCTGAACGCTCTTATCCTGAACCGTCTCGTTACCCGTGTGAATACGGGACAGGGCAAGAATATCCCGGTGAGTATCATCGTCGATGAGCTGCCGACGCTGTATTTCCACAAGATAGACCGCCTGATCGGCACGGCACGAAGCAACAAGGTGAGCGTGACGCTCGGCTTCCAGGAGCTGCCGCAGTTGGAGGCGGACTACGGCAAGGTAGGTATGCAGAAAATCATCACAACGGTAGGTAACGTGGTAAGCGGCTCCGCCCGTGCGAAAGAAACCTTGGAATGGTTGTCCGGCGACATTTTCGGCAAGGTGGTACAGATTAAGAAGGGGGTTACGATAGACCGGGACAAAACCTCCTTCAACCTGAACGAGAACATGGACAGCCTCGTGCCAGCCTCGAAGATTTCGGACATGCCGACCGGATGGATCTGCGGACAAACTGCGAGGGATTTCATCAAAACCAAGACCGGCATAGGCGGCTCGATGAACGTTCAAGAAGCGGAGGAGTTCAAAACCTCGAAGTTCTTCTGCAAGACAGATTTCGACATGAATGAGATAAAGAAAGAGGAAGCTGCGTATGTACCGTTACCGAAATTCTACACGTTCCAGTCGAGAGAGGAACGGGAACGTATCTTGTATAAAAATTTCGTACAGGTGGGGCAAGATGTCAAGGAGATGATAAAAGACGTGCTGAATAAGCGGGGTGCCAAGTAGAACGGATTACGATATGAGGGAAAGGAAAAAAGAAGTCAAGGTGCGGGACTGTCGTAATGGCGAGAGTTGAGATTTCAAGTTACGAATAACGAGGGTCGGATTACCATGCCGAACGTGGATGCTTATCCGGAAAAACACCTGCAACGTTTTTTATGGCTGTTGCAGGTGTTTCTGCATTTATGGTCTATCGTAAAAGTCCTACAGAAGGGAAAACTGTTCGGCAGTTCCAAATATTAAGTACAAAGGAGTATAAATAGCCGTAGAGTTGGTTTTGTCACTCAATACTGCACAAAAAGTATATTATAACGAAACAAAAGCAACTGTTTTGATTTTTAAGACGGAAAAAACACTATCTTTGCAGTTGAAATAGGAAACAAATAATATACTGTGAATATAGAAACCAAAAGCAAAATAAACCAACTGTTGCTCTCCGCCACTCCCAAAGGACTGCTGTTCTCCGAATGGCTGAAAAGGAACGGCTATTCCGACCAGTTGATAAAGAGATACCGGGAATCCGGCTGGCTGGAGATGTTGTCAAAAGGAGTCATGTACCGCACGGGAGACAGCCTGTCGGCATACGCCGCATTGTCCTGCTACAACAGACAATTAGGCAAAAGATTCCGTGTCGCGGCACATTCCGCATTGGAACTGTTCGGTTTCAATCACTATGTACCTATGGGCAAACCGTTGCTGATGGTAGCGCATGACAAGCAGCGTGTTCCGGAATGGATACGCAACGATGTTTTCGACAGGGTGATAAAACCGTTTTCCACCGATGCGTTTTCAGAGCCGCAGGTCACAACGGTTATGAAAGACGAAACGGATTTGCTGGTTTCCACTCCGGAACAGGCATTTCTGGAGTGTCTGCTGCTTGCGCCGCAACAATACTCTTATATGGATTTATTCTATATGATGGAGCAACTGACAACGCTGCGCCCCGAAATGCTGCAACGGCTGCTCGAAACGACCAAGAGCCTTAAAGTAAAGCGCATGTTCCTTTACATGGCGGAAAAGGCAGGACACTATTGGCATGAGACTCTCGATACATCGAAAATAGAGTTGGGAACCTCCAAGTTGCAACTGACAAAAAACGGAGCTTATATCTCCAAATACAGAATAACCGTACCCAAAGAATTAAACGAATATGAATGACATCTATAAAAAACAAGTAGCCCTGCTGATACGCATCATGCCGTCCGTGTATCGCATCAAAGATTTCGCAGTACATGGGGGTACGGCCATTAATCTGTTCCATAAGAATATGCCACGGTACTCGGTTGATATAGACCTTACCTATATTCCCGTGCAGGAAAGGGCGAAGAGCCTGGAAGCAATCAACAACCATCTGCGAACCCTGAAAAGCAGCATAGAAAAATCCATACCGGGTATCAAAGTGCTCCACAAGCCCGATGTCTGGAAATTGCAGTGTACCTTGGACGGCGCGACCGTCAAAATCGAAGTGAACGGGACAAAGCGCGGCATTATCGGGAATACAGAGGACAGGACTTTATGCGAACGGGCCGAAACGGAGTTCAACATGACCTGCAAAGCACGTACCGTTTCTTATTCACAACTTTACGGGGGCAAGATAGCAGCGGCATTGAGCCGCCAACACCCACGGGACCTGTTCGATTGGAAGTATATGGACATGGCATCGTTCGATGATGTCAAGGACGGCTTCATGTTTTGTCTGCTGGGAAGCGACAAACCTGTCATCGAATCATTGCAGCCGAATGCCATCGACCAAACGGAAGCATTGGAAAATCAGTTTGAAGGAATGTCCGATACTCCGTTCACTTATTCCGATTATAAAGAGGCGAGGCATAACCTCATTCAACAAGTAAACGACAGCCTAACCGAAACGGACCGGGAATTTCTTCTGTCATTCGAAAACGGCGAACCCGACTGGAAAAAATGCTGTGCAGGAGATTTAAGCGGTTATCCGTCTGTAAAATGGAAATTACAGAATATCGCCAAACTCAAAAAGGAGAATCCCCAAAAGCACAAGGCTGGATTGGAAAAACTGCGGATTTTCTTATTTCCGGAGAAACGATAAGTTTTTTCGGGCATGATGCCGGACTGCTCGGTGCCAGCGAACGGAAGGATTGAGGGCCAAGCGGGAACGTATTCTGTATAAGAACTTTGTGCAGGGGAGGGGCAAGATGTCAAGGAGATGATAAAGGAGGTACTGAACAAACGGGGGATATTTGCCTGTCCCCTCTTTTTGTATAATACTTGCATCCTCCATTTTCACGATAAATATTCTAATCTGTCCGATAGACGAAAAGCAACGTGCCGCTGTTCGTCAGAAATCCACAGGAACCGGATATGTGGTCTAACGATTATTGGGTTCAACGGGCAGATTCGTTCGAGTGACTATGCCCCGCTTGGATACAAGGAAAAAAACGGCCCTGTTCCCGATGAATGGGAACGGAGCCGTTTCCTTTTTGTCGGCCGACCTATAGTGCTATCGTGTCATTGCTCGTCTTTCACGCCACGCACATATCCATCATCGGCATTTGTACCGGTCGCACCAATGGAGTTGTCTTCGGCATTAAAACGGAAACCGCCGTTCTTACCCGAAATAGAACCGTCTCCGTTATAAGTTCCGCGGCTGAAGCTGGTGTAGGTCATGTACATGGCTTTGCTACTATGCCTATATATGGTGATAGGCCAGCCCCATTCTCCTTCATACGTTTTCCATGCACTTGCAGGCAAACGGGTACCCATGATAAGCAGTTCACGCAAGTTGGGCACGCGATAACCTTTCGGCGTAATAGAAGCGGTCTGATACCAGCTCCATTTCTGATCGTTTTTCCAACTCCATCTATTCAAACCATCGACATTTATACCTGGCGCGGGATAGTCCTGATCGCTCGCTGCCACACGGAACTTGGCATACGGTCGGTTATAAGGCGACTGGTCGTTATGCGTGGGTAGCGTGCTGGCCTCGTAACTCAAGCGACGCGCCTTCTCGCTAAGATTGGAGACATCTATCAGATAAGTGCCATCGGATTCGGCTTGCGTTACGTTAGGAATGAGGGCTGTGGGTTCGGTTTCGGGCTCGTCAAGGCCGATACCGAGGTTGCGTATGCAGCGATAGGTATATTGTCCTTTCACGATGTCGCTCGAAGCGCTGTAGTTGCCCAACGCGGCGCACTCTTCGGCCCATAACACCCACGAGTGGTCGCCGTCGGCGGAGCTGCTGGTATAGTGCCAGTAGGTCTGGTTGTCTCTGTCCGCAGCATTTTGGGGATAGAGGCGCGAGGCATCGTCCAGCGCATACTCGCCGATATAGAGATCCACGAGCTGGTCGATAGCGGCCAGATACCAACGTATTTCGTTGGGCTGCACAATGTTGTCGCCGTTCAGGTCACGATTACGCAGCAGTACGGCGTGCAGAGCGTCTTGGTAGCCAGGGTTCAGACCGTAATGCTCGGAGGTGTTGAGTACCTTCGTCCAATGCAGGTCCCCGTTTGTGGTATAGTCGAGACCCAGAATGCAACGTATGGTATTGAGACGACCGTTGCTGGTGGAAGTACCGTTGCTCACGTTGCCCTCGGCCCAACGCCTGCCCTCCATGCGGCTCTCAAGGCCCCACGCGGTGCGCAGGTCGCCCTCGCTCTTGTTCACATTGTACACCGTGCGTATGGACTTCTGCTTGAAAGTCTGTATGGCTTTCACCACGCTCGACGCACCATCAGGACTGTAACGCGAGTTATCGCCATCGATGAAGTAGAGCAAACGGTCTTCGACCTCCACGTAGCGACGCCACTGCGACAAAAGCGGGGTATTATTCTCGGCTGTATTGGGATCATCCGGTTCGCGCACGTACACGTACTCGTCGATAAAAGCGGTAACGGCAACCAAACCGGAGATTTGCCCGTTCTCATATTCCTGCTTCAGCCGTTGCAACAACTGGTGCACATCAAGCAGACGGGCAGCGGGATAGCTCGCATGTCCATCATACCCTGAAGGTTTGTTATCTCCTCCCTTGTAGTTCTGGTCTCCGGGGTACTTCACGAACAATTTGTCATCTTGTCCATAGTCATCATTGATGGCGAACTTAATCCACTTGTAGTCATTAATACCGGCATTCTCCGGTTTGTCCATATCGCCGAAATCGCCCGCATAGATGGCCTTGTCGAAAGGCGTCTGCACACCCCATGTCATGGAGGGCACCATGCTGCGGTCTATCGTAATGAGTTCGCGGTCGTAGTGCGCATCCAGCTCGTGCAGCCCCTCTTGGCTAAATATCACGTTGCCCTCGTAGCCGGGTCTCGGTTCGTCCTCCTCTCCATCGGACGTCACTTCGAGCTGTATGTCGTTGATACCACGCAGGGTGACGGTGTAAATGTAGCGAGTATTGCGACGGGTGTCGTAGTCGTTGGGGTTGCCGTCAGCGTAGCCCAGATGCACGGTAAAGGTCACGTCGGCATTGACGGTGTAGCCTGCGGCATCCTTGTAGGACAACGTGCCCGACATTTCCACGTAAGTGGCGTTGGCGGGAGCATAGGCAAAGTCGCCGTTCTCGAACTGCTGACCGGGTTTATCTGGATATTCGTTACCCTCGTTCTCGTGTCCGCGCTCCTCGCGCAGGGCGTACCGTTCCGCAGGGGTAAGTCCACCGTCGGCGATGGACTGCACGGGGGTCTTACGGTTTTCCGGCATGTAGAACACGAAGCCACCGGAGGTGTAAAGGTAGTTCTCATCCCGCTCGGTGGTCTCGAAAGGCATCTCCTCGGTCGTGAAGTAGGCGCAATCGTCACCATCAGCATCGCCTGTCTCACGGGGCAACAGCAACGACTGGGCTGGCACGTTCACCACCCGCCAGCCGCGCGGACGGAAGTCGAGTTCCGTCCACTCCTTGTCGGAAGGTTTCTCGGTTTTCACCACGAACTCCACTCTCGCGTCCGTCCGTTCGGGCCGCAGCGTACACTCCAGCGAGGCGGAACCGCTTTCCGTGCCGGGAATGTTGACAAGATTGCTCGTGGGGTTTTTATCGTCGTAAGCATAACCCGTCATCATGAACTGCGTGGAGCGTTCCACAGTCTTCTCGTCCATCTTCATCACATAGGCTTCGAGATCCGACAGCGATGTTATGGCTTCCATGTCGGACAACTCGACATCATAGCCGGAACGCACGGAAGTAGTAGAGAGATTGGCGATGCAGACTATCTGCACCTCGTTCAGCGAGGTGGTCTCTATCATTACGGAACCTTTGCTGTAATCTCCACTGCTGTAGCTGATGCCGTCAGTAAAGAAGTTGCGGTAATGCACCTCCCCGGCGGGGTTGAAGATAAACACATAGAGGTTGTTCACACGGTCCTCGTAGGTAGCGTCCTGTGCGGCACGGGTCTCCACTCGGCTTTTCTCGGAACGAAAATCCAGTGTTACCCGTGCGGGAAGTCCCTCCGTCACACGGGCACGCTCCTCGAACAACAGGTCCTCGGTACACGAGGATAATCCTACCGTCAGCAGCATGGCTACCAGCAGGGTTAATATGTTTTTCTGTCTCGTTTTCATAACTCAAATGACATACAGGTTTCGTTTAATTGAACGGGGGAACGGTTATCTCTTTCGTTTCCCAGTCCGTTACTTCAAACTTTAACGTGAGGTTGGCCTCCGAACTAAGCGTGGCGTGTATATTCACCTGCTTGTTACGGGCGATGGAGTTCAGAGCGCCGCCGTACTCGTTGATGAATGGTACAGAGGCATAAAGAGCCGTGGTCGTGGTGAAGCCAATGGTATAGGGAGAGAACTCGCTTGCATCCTTCCATGCGTATGAGGGATAGATATAGAGGGCCAGCGTCTTGCTGCCATAACCTTCGATTTCAATATCAAGTTCATTGTAGGGCATACCCTTGTAATCCGTCTCGTCGGGAATATCAAGGGTGCTCTCGCGGAACAAGTAAAGTCGGTCGCCGAAGAACGAACCGAAAGTCATGGAAGTGATGGTAATCGGACTGCTCAACGTGTTGTTCATAATGACGTTGAGCTTGGCTACAGAGCGTTCCAATTCCACGTCGATGATCTGCGGCGTGTCACCGGGCGGGTTTATCTGCACATCGCGAGTCAGCCAGCTCATGGGCAAGCCGTATTGTGCGATTTCCGGCTCGGTAAAGCGTTTTGGGAAATGCGTGCGGTTCTCGTCATACACCAAGGCTTTCCTGGTGTTACCGACCGGCACGAGGTTGTCCTCGAAGTTCGCCATATCGGAATAGTCCTTACCGAGGGCGGCCTCGTTGGCCACGGCATAGATGTCCACGGTGCCTACCGGCACACCCTCGACAGTGACGCTGCCGTCGGAAAGTTCGGCTTCGCTAAACTGTTTGTTGATGACAGGCTTGTCCTGCGAAAATACCAATATGCGCAGGGTGTTTATCTTCTCTTCAGCGACCTTGTATTCCTCGTCCGTAGCACGCGTGGAACGGGTATCAGTCATTGGTACGTGTAAGGTGACGGAAACGGTGCGTCCGTCGGGTATCCATTCGTCCACGCCATCGGTACAACCGGACAGCAGACCCACGACCCATACGAGGGTGGCAGGCAGGAACAGGGAGAAAGGATGCGGTAAATGTCGTTTCATATATGCTTTCATACGCTGTATTATCGTCTGTTGATTCCTCGTTTTATTGCCATGACACGGAGGTGTTCTGCTCATCCCAGTCAAGTACCGTCACGTTGATTCCGAGCGACACGGAAGAAACGGTCAAGGTGTAAGCATACCGACTGCCCGCGTCCCATTGTTTCGCAGTTCCATCGGAGAGGGTGACCGTGGCACTCCGGTCGACGGTCTCCCCTTCAAAATGGTAGTTCACGGTGATGTCGGCTCCCGTCAGGTCGGTGTGTGGGAGCAACAACATGTCGCCCAGCATGTCGTAGGTTTCGCCGGCCACGATGGAGATATCCGTCACGGTCAGTAGGTTGTCATCGGAGGTCGTCTTGACGGGGTTGCTCCATGAGGTTTCTCCAGAAGGTTCACAGGTGAGGTCGCCCTTGTAGATCACGCCATTCACTTTGAAGGAGGTGACCATTACGCCACGCCCCACAGCCTTGACATTGAATGTCAGTCTCGTAAGCAGGTGCTCGAAGCTAAAGCTGACAGCTTCGGGGGTTCGGCCTTCCACGGTTTCGATGCCTGACTCGGTTGCCGCCATCAGGTCGTGGCCTTTGGTGGCGTCGAAGCCGATGATCTTGCTTATGCCTGTCCCGGCAGAGGCTTCAACGGAAGCGGCAGCAGAGGAAATCACGGAATAGTCGGGATACCACGCATAAAAATCATAGGTTTTCCCGGGGAGCCAGTATCTCGTGCCCTCGTAACCCCACATGCCGGAAACGTATGTCACTGTTTCGGCTGTAAACACGCTCGTGGGCGTACTGCCTTCCTCGTCGGTATAATTACCCCACACGCTAAACGAGCGACCTTCGGTCTGC
>UMHC01054361.1_pt1 | contig 15834 bp, 18 predicted proteins | sample 1965381 | NCBI WGS metagenome assembly UMHC01 (sample SAMEA4836083, study PRJEB28245) | human gut metagenome | biome: gut microbiome; material: fecal sample | place: Denmark | collected 2008 | reverse complement strand
CGGCGGGCGCTCCTTTATGACGCCGTATACATCGTCCACGTAGAAACGGTTTACGAAAGGGTTATAGATAGCGCTGCATTTTACGCCGTTATATTCCGCAAGGTAGCGGTTGTCTCCCATGCGCTCCAATATGGTGGCCTCGGCCAGCTCCCCGCCCAGGGAATGGATATGCATGGGTTCTTTCAAAGGGTACATGGGGTTACCTCCTATCGTGAAAGTTGAAAAGGCCCTCCGCTTTTGCGAAGGGCCTTGCTTAGTTGATCCTACTGCCGGAGCAGTTGCTCCAATTCTGGTATACTTGTGGTTATGGTATCCCATACCATCGTATGGCTGACAGTACCATATTGATGGGCTGCGATATTACGCATGGCCTGTATCTGCTTCCAGGGGATGCAAGAATGCCGCTCTCGAAAGGTCTCCGAATATGCCTTACTAAGTTCCCCAATATTGATGATGGACATGACCACTGCTTTTTGTGCCATCGTATTGCAGGCATACTCGGCAAATGTCATCCCCGCAATGAAGCTACGGATATCCTGGATTTCTTTTAGGATTTTTTCCGTCAAAATATTATCCTTATCCTTCATAGAGCGGCACCATCCTCCCGATCTCAAAATACGCCTGAAGCTCCTCAGAAAGGGGATACTGCACCACATCCACGGGAAGGGAAAGGGCTTCGGATAGTTCCTCTCGGAACCCGCAGAAATGCAGCAGCGTGATGGGACGCTCCCCAAATTCCACCAATACGTCCACATCGCTGTCCGCATTTGCGCTGCCGTTCGCATAGGAGCCAAACAGCATGACGCGCTTAATGGGATACCGGGGCGCGATTTGCCTTACGGCTTCCTGAATGGAAGATATGGCTGTCATGGCTGGCCTCCTTTTTGCATAGGTTATGGTTCATCTTTAGTATATCATGCAATGCGGCCCAGGGATACCATGAAGTTTAGCCTGTAATCAGATCGAGAATCTCCTTGGCAAAGCAGATAATAATGCCGCCGGCCACGGTGAGGAAGCCTGTAGCCCGCTGAGAGGCGTCATGGCTTTTGAGGGATAGCCCTACCTGGACAATGCCAAAGGCCAGGATGATCATGCCGATGGCCTTGATAAGGCTGAAGATAAAGCTGGAAAGGTTGTTGACCACCGTGAGGGGATCGTCTGTGGCCTGGGCGGTGACGCTGCACATGAGGCATAGGGTCAGCGCGCAGAACAGGGCGAATACACGCCGCTGGTATGGGTGTAAGTTCATGATGCGTTGTCCTCCAGTTCATAGATTTCTTGCAGTTCCGCTTCGGAATATACTTCGTAGTCGCCGGTTTCCCCCGTTAAGAACAGGGAGCCGGGGTCCATGGCCTTGGGCGCCTGGCCGTGAACATAGGGCGGCGCGCCCCCGTCTACGGTCCAGGCAATGTTTGGGTGCTGCATTAGGTCGTATTTTTCATCGATTACCCCATATTCGCCCCGGATGAATAGGATCGCCTTGCGGTTGTCCAGCATTCGCACCTCATCCGGCATCAAAAGTTCCCGCCCGCTCAGGTTGGTATTGGTAGAGTAGGAACCGTTGCGGCCCCTGCTTTTTCCATAGGTGTCCAGGTAGATGCTCTCCTTTCCCAACAGCTTGGAGATCATCTCATGGGTGCCCGGCTCGTTCCCGCCCAGGTATAGTAGTTCGTCGCAGTTGCCTACGATGCTTTCCCATTGCTTTTCATACAGGGCCTTGAGCTGGGCTATGTTTTGCAGGATGATGGATACGCTGATCTCCCGGGAGCGCATGACGGCAAGGAGCTTGTCAAACTCGTCCGGCAGGGCCACGTTGCTGAATTCGTCCATGAGGAAATGAACGTGAACGGGGAGCCGGCCGCCGTATTGGAAATCCGCCAGGTGGAACAGCTCCTGGAACAGCTGGGTATAGAGCATCCCAATCAGGAAATTGAAGCTGCTGTCATTGTCAGGCAGGATGGCGAACAATACCCCCTTTCGTTCTCCCAGGGCGGGCAGGTTCAGTTCATCGTAGGCGGTTAGGGCGGCCAGCTTGGGAAGGTTGAATGCGGAAAGCCGGACGGCCAGGGAGATGTTGATGGAGGCGGCGGTTTTGCCAGGGGCTTGCTTATATACCGCGTACTGCTTTACGGCGATATGCTCCGGCTCCCGCATGGCCAGCCTTTCAAAGAGCTGGTCGATCACGCTTTCATAGCCTGGGGCGTCCTCCTCGCTGGCTGCGGCTGCGGCCAGCATCTCCATGACCGTGGAAAAATTCTGCTCCTCGGGCGGGGCTTCATATATGAGGTAGAGGATCAATGCCTCTAATAGGGCGGTTTCGGCCCGCTCCCAGAAGGGGTCGTTGCTCTGGCTGCCCTTGGGGGTCGTGTTGCGGATCAGATTCGTTACCAATTTCAAAACGTCATTGGCGTCCCGGATATAGGCAAGGGGGTTATAGCCATGGCTCCGCCCCATATTGATCAGATCCAGTATGCGCACGTCATACCCCTTTTTCTCGAACAGATAGCCCGTATCCCGGCAAATCTCCCCCTTGGGGTCCAGGATCACCAGGGAGGTATTGCACTGCATGGCGTTGGGCTTGGCATAGAAGCGAGTCTTGCCTGCGCCGCTGCCGCCCACCACAATGGTGTTGAGATTTCGCCGGTGCTTGCGGCCGTTGAAGCTCATACGGACATGCCGGGTAAACAGCTTGTTGTGCATTGGCTTCGCACGATCCGCATAGTTGTGGCACAGGGCCCGGGGATCGCCCCAGCGGGCGGAGCCGTATTCCTCCAGCCGCCGGTAGTTTTTCCGGGAGGCAGCGTAAATCAGCAGGCCCAGGCCATAGGCCAGCAGAAACAACAGGATGATCCGCGGGGTATCCGCCGTCCAGGTAAGCCGGACCGGGTCGATCTCGGCCAGGCCCTTGAGCAACCCCGGTAGTCCCTCCCCCAGCAGCGGGGCGGCCAGAATCGCCGCCCATATAACGGGAATTACCAGCAGGAGGAGGAAAATCCGGGCCATAGGGTCAGGCTGCCGCCGGTTCATCGGCTATCCCTCGCATCCCGCCGCCGCGCTCCGGGGTATCCTGCTGCTTTTCCCGGGGATTGACTAACCTGTCCAGGTTCCGGTCCATGCGCCGCTCTATGAGCCAGGCGACTTGCCGGATGTCCGCCAAAACCGCCCGCTTGGCCTTGGGCTCCAGATTGGCGTATGTTTCGGGGATACGGTCGGGATAATGAGGTTCCATATGATAGCGGCTGCACAGGATGTTGGCCACGCAATCGCATAGGAAAGTGCTTTGGCAGCCGCTCTCCCTTGCCAATTCCCGGGCGGCGCTGAAAAACAGCGCCTTGCCCTCTAAGCCACGGGCCACGTTCACCATGCCTTGTTCGGGGAGATAGACTGCCCCGACCGTTGCGGGAACCTCCTCCGAAAGGCATACCGGCACAGGCGTATCCGTTAACAGGGCTTTGATGCGGTTGTATTCCCCATGGATAGGCCGCTGCTTTATGGCGCGGCCTGTGGTCTGCCTCACATCAAAGACCTTTCGAATGCGCATAAACACGCCGGTGGCGCCATCCTCCCGGACATATTCCCGGCCCCGGGCCAGGAGGGAAAGGGCTTGCTCGCCAGGCCGAATAGAACGGCCCATTCGCTTCCATTCTTCGAAGGTGTGGACGCGGGCCGCCTTCGGGTATCTCTCCATGAGGATCAGCGTATTCGCAGCGCTTTCCCCTCCCAGCCGGGCCTGGGTTTCGATGAATTGCCGCAGGGCGGCAGGGTCGGACAGCGCCCGGCCGACAACCTGGTCTGCCAGGGCATACAATTCCTCCCGCTGGGCTTTCTGCGCTGCTGCCCACGTCTCCTTGTCCATGGGCTGCCGTTGCTCCGGCTTGGGCGGGATTTCCTGCATCACTTCTTCCAATAGGGCGTCGTAGTTTTCCCGGGTCGTTTCCATATGCAATTACCTCCCATTGGTTTGTTTTGCTTTCTTTTTCGGCGAGTGCTGCTGTGTATGCGGCGGCCGCTGCTTTTGCCGGGCTTGTGTTTCTTTCGCCGTCCGTTCCGCCTGGAGCTCCCGGATCGCCTGGCGCACCGAGGGCCGCCGTTCAATATCCCTGCCGGTACTGCCTTTGGAGCCGGAGGTACGCCCGGACGGAGGCGGGGGCGTCCGCCGGGCTGTGGTAGGGTTTTCATTGGCGGCGGGTTCCGGCCGGGGCTGGCCCAGCATCTCGCTTAGTTCTCCGGCGCTAACCGTATGGGCCTTATCCGAAGCCGGGTCGGGACGCGCCTGCTGCTTTGCTCCAACGTTTTGCCTGGTCTGCGTTTGCTCTGCTGCTAGCTTCCGGGCCTTTATGATGTCCTCCCGTATCTTCTCCACATCCACCGCAGAAAGGGCGAACCGGTCCGCGATCCGGTTGACCCGGGCTGCATCCTCCGCGCTTACCACGATGTCGCATAGCCCGTCCGGATTGCGCTTATCCACCACGGCGGCATATAGGATGCCGTACTTCTTGGCCTCCTGGGCAAAGGCCCGCAGCTCCCCCTGCTTAATGACGAACACCTGGGTGGGCTTTCCCCGAAAGCTGCGCATACGGGTCTTGCCGCTGACCCGTTTTTCATCCTTGAGCGCCGCGATAAGAAACGCGGCAAGGGATACCGCCGCTTTCCCGCTCAGATTGGCCACGCACTCAACGCCTTTCACGGTTACGTTGGTGGCCATGTTCACGATTTGTTCCGCTGCTTCGCCCGTCTGGCTCATGGAATAACACCTCCGTTTCTTGTTGCTTGGCTTTTTTAAGATTCTCCTTGATCTGTACGGATCGGATGAGGATGGCGTCGCACAGGCGTATCTCCGCCCGCAATGCTTTCAGCTGGCCGTGGATGGCATGGAGCCGTGCCTCGATTTCCTCCTTTCGTTCCCCTTGAAGGCCCTTGCGCCGCCGCGCATTTTGAAGCTGTTTGCGCTCCATGCACAGCAGCAGGATGCGCCCGTCGGAATCCGCCCGGTGGGCCGCCAGCTGCTCCGCGGTATCGATGGCATATTGGTGGAGAAATTGCGCTTGCCGGGAAATAGCCTGCATGTAGCGAACATCCTCCCGCAAAACGAAGGGCGCGGGGCTATCTTGCCGCCGCGCCTTTCGCAGTAACATAAGGTAGTGATAGTACAGAGCCCGAAGGCCCTTCCAGGTGATTTTGCACAGGCGGAACGACTCTTGTATCCGAACCCGCCGGGGCTGTGCGGGCCGTATCGGGGGCGAAACAGGGCGTCTTTGCCCCAGGATGCGGTTTCGGATGGCTTCCTCCGTATATGCGTCCCCCAGGGAGCGAAGGCGCACAAAGCGTTCCTTCCCAGGCGGGCGCACCGCCGTATGCTTTACGCCGGTTTTGATTCCATATCCCTGCCGTTCCAGGTGGGAAAGGAAGGCGTTCCAGGTCATGCTTTGAGCGATGGCCCTGTCCACATCCGCCCGGATGACGCTGCGCCAGGTGGGGGCCCCGGCCCGCTCTGCGATCCATTGCCCATAGTGCTGGCTGCGGCCGTTCTCTTGGGCGATTACCGACAGGCCCCGCAACCGGCAAAGATCATCCGACACCCGGCGCATTTGGGCATATGTGGCCTTATTGGCGTAGAACCGCTTGCCATCCACGCAGGATACGGAATTGAGGATAAAATGGTTGTGCAGGACGCCGGTGTTCAAATGGGTGGCGATTACCACCTCAAAGCGGTCGCCCCAGAGCCGGTTTGCCAGCTCCACGCCGATCTCATGGGCCTGTTCCGGGGTGACCTCCCCCGGCTTGAAGGATTGGTAGCCATGGAATAAAACGATGCCGCCTTCCTTTTGAAAGCGGCGCTTGGTCAGGGCCATGACCTCCCGGGCGCTTTGTGGATCGCACCGAATGCCGCTGACGTAATACTGATAATCGGTCTTTTCCCCGTCCGTCACATAGTTGATGGTATTGCCCATGCCCTGCGCTGCCGCCTGTTCCATGGCATATTGTAGCGTATCTGAGAAACACGGGAAGTCCCCTTGCTCCCAAGCTGGATTGTAGGTTTTCTCCTGGTCGTTGATATACGCGATTGCCCGATCCAGACGTCCCCGGATGGGCCAGATGGCGGTAGTGGCCATATGCATTCTCCTAAATAAAAAGGCAGCATGTTTCGATGCTGCCTATGCCATGCGGCTGTTTGCTTTTTATCCCTCCCGTTGGGTCCGCTGCCGGTTCCGCGCCAACGCTTTTTGCCAGGTGCGGATGGTTTCCCTTTTTAGGAAGGCATACATGGGCTGGTAATCCTCGTTCCGATCATATTCCTCCAGGGCGGCGTAGTAGTCCCGCTTATCCTCATCATATACGATGAGGGGCGGATGATCGCGGGTCATGAGCAGGTAATTTAGGAGCGCCCTGCCAACACGTCCATTGCCGTCTGCAAAAGGATGGATGTATTCAAACCGCACATGGAAATAGGTGGCGATTTTCAAGGGGTCCTTCCCCGCCAACTCCTGGAGGGTGGCCAACAGTTCCTGCATGTCGTGCTCCACATTCTCCGGCAAAGAGCCAACCTCTTCAATGCCCGTTACATAATCGTGCTTTTTGAACGCGCCCGGCCGCTCCCCTTGTTGGATATAGCGGTTTTCGTCGTAGGTTCCCGCCGTTAAGATGGCATGTGTTTCTTTGATAAGCGCTATGGTAATGGGCTTCCGGGCAATGATACGGGGTTTTAAGAAATCATAACAGAGCTTTTGATTCCGCTGCTCGAATATGGTCCGTGGGCTGCCCGTAAAATTGACCACCCGCCCATTTTCAAAGATCTCGCGGGTATCATGATAGGAGATTTCCGGATTCTCTATCTTCCCGGAATGATAGGCAAACAGAACACGAAACGAATCCAGCCTAAGATCAATATCCGCTTCCGTCCGAATGGCATATTGTTGCCATAGCCTTACAATCTGTGCGTATTCGTCCATGCGCATTCCCTTCTTTACCCGTTTTATGCTTCCTATTATATCATAGCTACTATGGCTTTTCAGAACGCAAATTTTGTTGCTTCCTGTCAGGTTCCTATGTTCCTCTGCTGTATTTTTTCCGGTAGGGTAAAAGCCGCTTGTATCTCCAAAATAGCCTTGCGTAATGCGTTTGCGTTTTCATTGTATTCCTCCATAAGAAAAAAGCCCGTTCGATTGGCACGGGCTGCGATCTGATTCATATTCACGCCAATGGCGTACAGTTGGCGTAAGAGAGCATGGTATTCGATGGGCGGTAACTCCTTGGGCCGCTGCCCGCCGATCAGCAGGCGCAGATATGCCTCCTGGGAAAGGCCGGATTTTTGCACATGCCCTTTCAGCTGCCGCCACTCCCCTTCGTTGAGACGGAAGGTGACTTTTCTATTGCGTTTGAGCATAGGTTCTCCTTTGGATTTTAGCGAGACAGGCATAGATACATGAACAGCCGTTCTCTAAGGAGCTCGCTGATCAAGCAGACGAGCCCATCTTCGCTGTTATCTCTGAAATAGGTATCGAATGCCTCATAGTAGCGTTTTCTGTCCGAATACTTCACATTGATTGGCGGGTAGCCGCTCTGCATCAGCATGAGGTTCAAAATCAGCCGTCCCGTTCGGCCATTGCCATCTACAAAGGGATGGATACCCTCAAAATTAAGATGAAACCATGCTGCGCGCCCAATGGGATGCAGGTTTGTGTTGCCTGTAAATGCAGCAATTAGATTTTCCATCTGTTCCGGTATAAGAACCGGGTCGGGCGGCACATGGTAAGCGCCCATGATGCGCACTGGAATACGCCGGTATATGCCCCGATCCGCCGGCCTGTCCATCAAGACAAGGGTGTGGATCTGCTTAATAATACTTTCCGAAAAGGGAATTTGCTTCTTCACCAAATCCTGCACATAAAGGAAAGCATCTTTGTGGCCGATGGCTTCCAGGTGGTCTTTTAGCGGCTTTTTGTCTATTGTGATGCCTTCCAACACCAGGGCGGTTTCCTGAAGGGTCAGCGTATTGCCTTCTATTGCGTTGGAATGATAGGTGTATTCCACCAAGAATTCCTCCTGAAGCCGTTTAAGCTCTCCCTTTGTAAGCGGGCGTCGTTGGTCCAATTCTGCTTTGAGGGCATCAATTTCAGCAAAGCGTTCCGCATAGGGGCTATCCTTCCGATGATAGCGGGTAGCGCGGCCGTCAACCGGCTTCTCGGCATTCCCGGGAATCAGCCAAGCGCGGCCTTTGCGAACCGCGCCACGGATCTTTCCTTGCTGGCACAAAGCGCGAACACGGCGATCCGAAATCCCCCATTGCGCCGCTATTTGCATAACGGATTTATATTCCACGGCAATACACCTTCATTTCTTTTTATGGATAGTATACCCACTTATCGGAATAATAGCAATGTGTATTTTGGCCTGTTCGGAACAATAGGTTTTGCTGTCCCATAGGGTTTGTAGGACGGGTCTTTCAATTCCCCATACCAATAGCCCTTAATATACGGAGCTACATCAAAGAGCTTCACTTCTCCGGTTTCATAAAACAAACGGAGCTTATTCGGCTCTATGAGTTCTATCTTTACTAATTTCGGCTGTAGCATCCTAATTCCCTCCTTCTTCGTATGCTAACCTATTTCCCCCGCTTTTTACCGGCAGCCTCAGATTTCCAATGGAGCCGCTCATTAATAAGCATTTCTAATGGACCTCTACCGATCTAGATAGGCTGGGCAAATTGCCCAGCCTCAGCTTGTCGAAAAAGTCCAGCAAAAGCTGGGCTTTTTCGTTCATAAGAGGTAAAATAAGTAGCAGGTGGTGAAAAAGATGCTGGAACGTGGGAAAATGGACCGTCATGTAATAGAGATAGTAGGAATAGATAGCTTGGTGCCAGAGGAGCATCTGCTGCGGAAAATAGACAAGGCAGTGGATTTTAGCCGGCTGTACGAGATGGTGGAGCCATTGTACTGCGAGGACAATGGCAGACCGAGCGTAGACCCAGTGGTGCTGTTCAAGATGGTACTGATCCAGCACCTGTATGGGCTGCCATCCCTCCGGCGGACGGCGGAAGAGGTGGGGTTGAATGTAGCATACCGCTGGTTTCTTGGGTATACATTGCAGGAGGAAACGCCCCATTTTTCCACAGTGAGCTATAATTTCCGTCACCGGTTTACCGAGGAGACGGTAGACCAGGTCTTCCGTTGGATCCTGGAGGAAGTGGCACAGGCGGGATACCTTTCGCCCAAGGCGGTATTTATTGACGGCACCCACATCAAAGCAAACGCCAATACCAAGAAGCAGATGAAAGTCCAGATTCCCGTGGCATCCAAGCACTACGCCAAGGAACTGATGGAAGAGGTGAACGCGGACCGGGAGTCCCACGGAAAGAAGCCCTTTGACGATGATGGTGAGCCACCCACGCCGCCAAAGAAGCGCAGGGACAACACCTCAAAGAAGAAGCTGGCCCGGCGGAAGAAGGAGAAGCTGCGCACGGTGACCCGGAGCGTGACGGATCCGGACAGCGGTTTGTTTGTGAAGGGAGAACACAAGCGGCAGTTTGCTTATGAGGCCCATACCGTCTGTGACAAGCATGGCTTTGTCCTGGAGGCCGTCATTACCCCCGGGAATGTACATGACAGTGTGGCTTTTGATGAAGTGTATGACCGCGTGACAGAGGCATTTCCGGAAGTAGAGACGATAGTGGCCGATTCCGCCTACAAGACCCCTCATATCTGCAAAAAGGTATTTGAAGATGGACGTGTGCTGTCCACTGCTTACAAGCGGCCCCAGACCATGAAGGGGGGCCATGAGTGGTGGAAGTATGTATATGACGAGCACTACGACTGTGTGCTCTGCCCAGAGCACCAGGTATTGTCCTACCGTACCACCAACCGGGATGGATACCGGGAATACCGAAGTGACCCGAAAATCTGTGTGAACTGTCCCACCCGCCACCTGTGCACCCGTTCCAAAGACTGTGTCAAAACGGTACAGCGACATATCTGGAAGGACTATGAGGAACTGGCGGACCACGCCCGCTATACGCCTGAGTACCGAGAACTGTACCAACGGCGGAAGGAGACCATTGAACGGGTCTTTGCCGACGCAAAAGAGAAACACGCCATGCGTTATACTCAGTATAGAGGCTTGGCTCAGGTGTCCAACTGGGTGAAGCTTAAATTTGCTGCCATGAATCTCAAAAAACTGGCCAGGTGGCTGTGCCAGGAGAGCCTTGACTCTCTCTATATTCTCCTCCTTTGGCCACTACATGACCCAAACCCGGCGTATGCCTGACGCATAGCCGGGTTTCTCGACAGACTGACTGGATTATCCAAAGATAATCCAGTGTGCATTATTTCATCGGGCAGCTATCTTTATAAATTGTTTATGGCGATTAGCAACGCTGCGGTACTCTACTTCAGTTTAGCCCGGTGGGCGTTGGTCTACCTCATATAAACATTGTGTGTATAGGGCCCGATGAAAATTAATAGTCACTTCTTGATTTTTCTAATAATTTTCGGTTTTCTATAATTGGTGTGAAAACGATAATTAGGATTTAGTGATAAATCACTTAATCCTAATTTTAACAGGCTTTCATTGATTAGTGAAGTATCACTAAGATGAAAACTCCAAATAATTTATCCTAGTGATAAACTATTTGGAGGATAGACGTTGAGCACCCGTGAAGCCATTGCACATCGTATCATTCAACTATGTAAAGAGCGTGGTATTACACCAAACGCTCTAAGCAATATATCCGCTGTGCCACAGGCGACCATCAAAAGCATTTTAAATGGAGAAAGCCAGAATCCCGGTACGGTGACAATTAAAAAGCTGTGCGATGGATTTGAGATTACATTGGGAGAGTTTTTCTCCACGCCCGAGTTTGACAATTTAGAACAAGAGATCATTTAATCGCCGCCTTTACAGACTCAAGGCGGCTTTTCAATATGTCATAATAGCCGTTACCATATATTTTCCCGGGGCGTTGCCGCTATAACGGAATGGATAGCACGTCACCAATACCAGTACATTGCCATCTGCTGTCGGCAACCGCCAGTCCGCCGAGTCCTCATATATCACGATTTCAAAAACCGTATAAGCATATTCCCGGCCGGCGGGATACCGCTATCCCCAATTTTTACATCCTGGAGGGGGCGCAGATGCTTCCGATTTCTGTGCCCCAGGATTACACGCATACCTTCATTGCCTGGTAGGGCGCTGTCTGGCATCCAGCCGGGGCCGCTGGATGAATAGCCTCAACAATTCCGGCGTCATACGGTCAATGGCGGTATACCGGCTGGCTTTCTCAATGAAGATGCCCACGTTGGCAGTGGATGCCTTGGGTTTCTCCAGCCGTTCTTCCCCCACTTTTCCCATACACAGCTTACCCCCTAGCCCACATTGTGAATCTAGGGGGTAAGCTCGATTTTATTCGTTTTTGGACTACACTTTATTTTTTAGCTAATACACGTCTGAGTCCTGAGAGGTACTTACGAAGTATCTTTCCATTAAAGAGATATCCTAAAACCAAGCTATGTAATGTAAACAATACCAGGGAGAGTTGTGATGCAACCCTCCCTGGCTGTTCCGTATTAGTTTTCCGTTGTACCCCCGGTTCAAAAGTTGGCCGCATTCCATCCCGCCAGAGCGGTTACGCTGCTTTTGAGATGATCCGTTTTGGGGTGGGGCGGGACTTACTTCCCATAGACATTTGCCAGAATCTGAGCGGTAGCGGCTTTGCGGCAACGATCGCAGAGGGCCTCCAGCTCTTGGCCGGACCGCTTTGCCGCCATTTCCAATTCCTCCCGGGTGCCGATCACGCTTCCGCATTGGGCGCAATGGACTAGCTGGAAGGTTTTATCCCAGATGACCCTAGTATCGGCCGTTTCGGCGATGGGGATAGCCTGGGTGGGGCAAACGCTGGCGCAGGCGCCGCAGCCCACGCACACGGGACTTGCCTCGTGGTAGGGGGTAGCGATCTCCTTGAGCACGCCGCGATTGACCGTGGAGATAGCCCCCACGCTCAGTTCGGTGCAGGCCCGTACGCACAGGCCGCACAGGATGCATTTGCCCGCATCCGCCGCTGAGAGACGGGGAAGCTCGGGGGCCTTATAGATCCTGCACAGCGCGGCGATCCGCTGGCTGTCCGGAGCCCGCTTGCGTAATAGGGCCAGCACCATGCCCCGATCCTTGCAAACCCGCTCGCTTTCGGTTTCCACCCGGCACTCCCTTTGGATGGGATAGACGCAGGAGACTACGATCTTCGGGCCGCGCCCCTCGTCCACCTCCGCCAGGCAGACCCGGCAGCAGCCTTGGCCGGCCAGGGCAGGATGGTGGCAGAGGGTAGGGATCTGGATACCGTTACGCCGGGCAACGGCGAGGAGAAATTCGCCCTTTTCGCAGGCGCAAGTCATGCCGTTGATGGTTATATTCATAGCGCAGCCCTCCCTTTTGCCTCCACTGCGTCGAACCGGCAGGCCTCCCGGCAGCTGCCGCAGACGATGCAGCGGCTATTGTCGATGCTATGGGGCTCCTTTAAGCCGCCGGAGATCACGCCGGCGGGGCAGGCACGGGTACAGGCGCCGCAGCCCACGCACTTGTTAGGATCGATCACGAAGCTGGTCAGGGCCGTGCATACGCCGGCGGGGCAGCGGTGTTCCTTAATATGCGCCTCATATTCCTCCCGGAAGTACTTCATGGTGGTCCGCACCGGGTTGGGAGCGGACTTGCCCAAGGCGCAGAGAGAGGCATCCTCCAGGGTATCGCAGATCTGCTCCAGCAGCTCCAGGTCGCTCTCCTGGCCCCGGCCCTCGCAAATGTCGGTCAGAATGGCCAGCATATGCCGCAGGCCCTCCCGGCAGGGGGTGCACTTGCCGCAGGATTCCTCGGAGAGGAATTTGATGTAATATCGCGCCACCTCCACCATGCAGCTACGGTCGTCCATGACGATCATGCCGCCGGAGCCCATCATGGCGCCTCGAGCCGTCAGGGTATCGAAATCCACGGGAAGATCCAGCATATCCGCCGGAATACAGCCGCCGGAGGGGCCGCCGGTCTGCACGGCCTTGAAGGGACGATCCCCCTTGACGCCGCCGCCGATATCGTAGATCAGATGGCGGAGGGTGGCGCCCATAGGCACCTCCACCAGGCCCGTGCGCTTGACCTTGCCCACCAGGGCGAAGACCTTGGTGCCCCGGGAGGTTTCGGTGCCGGTAGCGGCAAAGGCCGCCCCGCCATGCTCCAGGATGACGGGTATATTGGCTAAGGTCTCTACATTATTAAGAACCGTGGGACAATCCCAAAGGCCCCGCTGGACGGAGCGGATGTACTTAGCCCGGGGCTCGCCCACCCGGCCCTCGATGGAGGCCATCAGAGCGGTGGATTCCCCGCAAACAAAGGCGCCGCCCCCACGGACCACGCTGAGCTTGAGCCGGCGATCCGAGCCCATGATGTGCTCGCCCAGAATGCCCTGGGCCTCTGCCTGGGCGATGGCCGCCTGTACGTTATGGACCGCCAAGCCATATTCATCCCGGATATAGAGGAAGCCTTCCTCCGCCCCGATGGCCAGGGCGCAGATAGCCATGCCCTCCAGAACGCTGTGGGGATCCCCCTCCAGGATGGAGCGGTCCATAAAGGCACCAGGGTCGCCCTCGTCCCCATTGCAGGCTACGTATTTCGGGAAGCGGTCCAGCTCCAGGGCCGAGCGCCACTTGCGCCCCGTGGGGAAACCCGCCCCGCCCCGGCCCCGAAGGCCAGAAGCTTCCACCTCCTGGACGATCTCATCTCCCGTCATGGTCAGGGCCCTTTTCAGCGCGCGGTAACCACCATGGGCCATGTAGTCCTCTACGCTGCATGGCTCGATCTTGCCGATATTCCGCAGAGCGAACTTTTTCTGGGGGGTGTAGAAGGGGTTCTCCTGCTGGCTGCGCACCCGCTGCCCCCTGTCGTTTTTATAAAGAAGGCGCTCTATCGGCTCTCCGGCCAGGATGGTCTTTGATACGATCTCTTCCACGTCCTTCACTCGGACCTTGTAATAGGTGATATCGTCTGGAAGAATCTGAACCAGGGGGCCGTTCTCGCAGAAGCCGTTGCAGCCCGTCTCCTTTACGCAGCACTCTACCTGGTGGTCCGTGCCCATCAGGCTCTGCCGAAAGGCCTCAGCTACCCTTTTGCTGCCGTTGGCCAGGCAGCCGGTGCCGCAGCAGACCAAGATCGTCTTATTCAAGCCTGCCCCTCCTCTCTGTACTGCGCCAAGATCTCCGGCAGGCGCTCCATGGTCACCTTGCCGTAGTAGGTGTCGTCCACCACCATGACCGGGGCCAGGGCGCAGGACCCCAGGCAATTGACCAGCTCCAGGGAGAATTGCCCATCAGCCGAGGTTTCCCCTGCTTGGATGCCCAGCAGGCGCTCTATGCCGCTCAACAGATTGGCAGAGCCCCGGATATGGCAGGCCGTGCCATCGCAGAGCTTGATGATGTGCCGTCCCTTGGGCTTGAGGCTCAGGGCCTTATAGAAGGTGGCCATGGCGTACAGGCTGGACATGGGGCAGCCCAGATAATTCGCCAGGGCCTCCATCCCCTCCCGGGGGATATAATTGAAATGGCGCTGCATATCCTGGAGCATAGCCAGGCTGTAGCGCTGCTGTGCAGGATACCTATGCAGGATATCCGTAATGGCCTGCAGATCCACTTGCACCGGCCTCACCGCCTTTCCTTTTGATTATTGCTGTAGTGATACCGCCCGCCGGGCCCTCTGCTCAGCCCCCAGCCACCACCGGGAAGATCTGCACGGTGTCCCGGTCGGTCAGGGGGGTGTCCAGCCCCTGGAGGAACTCGATCCGCCGCCCATTGACCATGACGATGACCCGATCTCCCAGCGACTTCCCATCCGGGGAAAAGAACTCACCCCGGAAGGCCGGGCCAAACCGGCGGCTGAGGGCCTCGCCCAGGCGGAAAACCGTCTCCTCTGCGGGGCAGGCCAGTTCCTTGCAGCCGGCATACTGGGGCTCCCGGAGATAGGCAAAAAACTTAACGGTCATATACAGGCCTTTCCTGCCCGGGCCAGGGGCGCCCCAGCCCGGGCAGCTCGCTTATCGCAATTATTTTAAATGAAGCTGCTCTAGCTTTTCCGGGGTAGGAATGCCCTCGGCCGTCCAGCCCCGGGCTGCATAGTATTCAGCCAGCATGGTATACAGGTCGTTGACCTTGCCCGCCGCCGGGCCGCTAGGCAGCTTCTCCCGGAGCAGGCGGGGGGGCAGCGCATCCTTTTCCACGCCGGCAGCGATGTTGAACTGCTTTTCCAGATTCCAGATCCGCTCCCCCTTGAGCAGGATCTCCTCATCGCTCTCATCGCTGCCCACGGCCTCCCTGTACTGGGCGGCCACCTCGGGCAGGCCGATGCCGAAGGTAGTAAACAGGCAGATGCCGGTGGCATCCACCAGGGAGGTAAGATCCTGAAAGGTTTTGAGCATACTGGCCTTCCCTTCGGTGACCAAGGGATCCATCTTTACCGGCAAACCCAGCACCTCGGGGGAGATCATGTAACCCCGAACATGGCAGCCGCCCCGGTTGGAGGTGGCGTACTCCAGGCCGATGCCCTGGATGGCCCGGCCATCATAGGCGGGCATTTCCTGCTTCTTTACGGACATGGAAAGCTCCGGATGGCCGTATTTTTCCGCCATACGGTAGGATCCCAGGCCCAGGACCTTGCCGAAGCCCTCGCCCTTGCAGGTCATCTCCACGGCCTTCACCATAGCGGCGGCATCGCCAAAGCGCAGAGGAAAGCCGATATCGGCTTCGGGGATGGCGCCCATTTCATAGAGCTCCATGGCGCAGGCCACGGTGGCGCCCATGGTGATGGGGTCGA
>UMHC01029932.1_pt1 | contig 15842 bp, 9 predicted proteins | sample 1965381 | NCBI WGS metagenome assembly UMHC01 (sample SAMEA4836083, study PRJEB28245) | human gut metagenome | biome: gut microbiome; material: fecal sample | place: Denmark | collected 2008 | reverse complement strand
TAGGATTGACAGCGACGGATCAGCGCCCGGATAAAAAGAGACTGGAAGAAATCTTCGGAAATTATACAACAGAGCTTTCTCTGAAGGATGCAATGGAGAAGGGAGTTGTGGCGAGGGCGAATGTCTACCGGATCGAGACGAATATTGATCTGAGTCATGTACGTTTTAACGGAAAAGATTATGTGAATGCGGATCTGGAGAAGAGTGTGCGTGTCACTTCCCGAAATGAATTGATCGTAAATGTGCTGAAAGATTATTTCACGGAGGGAGATGCCGGAAAACGTCAGGGAATTATCTTCTGTATCAACAAGGCGCATACCAAAGAAATGGCACGCCTGCTGAACGCAGCCGGTATCTCAGCGCAGGATTACAGTGGAGATACAAAACATCCGGAGAAGGTTATGCAGGAGTTCAAGGAGCATAAGATACGTTTCCTCTGTGCCTGCGATATGATCTCGGAAGGCTGGGACTATCCGGAACTCGGAATCCTCGTTATGGCGCGCCCGACGCTGTCGAAGGTGCTGTATCTTCAACAGATCGGCAGAGGTTTGCGCCGGACATCCATCAAGAAAAATGTATTCGTCATTGATGTGGTAGATGAATACGGAGCTATGGTAAGACCCTGCAGTATGCATGCTATCTTCGGGAACTCATTGTATGTTCCGTTCGGCGATATCACCAGACAGGATTACCTGCCGGGACAAATGATCGAGATCGATGGCATCACCGAGCGCGTGGAACGGATCGTGGAAGTGGACATCCACACCTTTGAAGAAAAGTATGGGGATTACTATAGTCAGGAACAGCTGGCGAGAGAGTACTTCGTCAATACCGGAACGATCACCAGCTGGATCCGTAAGGGGAAGATTGCACCAACAGTGGAGTTCCCATTCGGCAGCAAGAAGATCAGCCTGTTCAGCCCGGAGGATGTAGAGAAATACAGAAAAAAACTGAACATCCAGGAGCATAATGATGAAACCGTTCGGGATGACTTTTTTGCATTCCTAGAGGAAAGAGATTATTCACTGTCCTATAAAATGCCGTTCCTGTTGTCATTTATCGATCATATGGACACGATAGGCGATGCGAAGATCGAGGATGTGCTGACAGATTACATAGCCTTTTATCAGGACAGGATCGATAAAGGACTGCCGGTGGATCGCCCCAGCTGCCCTTATAATGCCGAGACTCTGAAAGACTGGAAAATGATCAAAAGTAGCATGCTGACCAATCCCTTTGAAAAGTTCGAAAGAAAGAGATTTATGTACTACTCGAAGGACCTGGGAGTGATCTCACTGAATCATGCGCTGCTGGCGAAGATGAGTGAGAGGGATTGGGAGAGAGTGAAAGGGCAGATGAAGGAAGATTTGGAGAGGTACTATTTAGTATTTTAATGAAATGATATAATTTTTAATGAATGGATTATTGATAAATGAAAATGATATTGAGAGGCAGGTACATTGTATGATAGAGACCTTACTTGAGGAATTAGCAGCTGCAGGCAGTACAGAGATTGTATTAGCAGCTGGAGAACATTTAGTAGAAAAAATTAAATCTGGTCACGATATAAAACAACTGTTAGTTGATACAGGAGAGTTCTTTATTGATTTTGAACCTCAAGCAGAGCAGCTTTTTCAAGATATGACCTTAGTGCTTTCGAGAGAGAATATGATTCGATTAGCAAATGAAATTAAAGATGATTCAGGATATACACTAAAAAAACGTTTACTTGATTCACTTATCGAACTCATGGATCGTTATGATATTCCTAGAGAATATACAGTATTATATGCCAATAAAATTTTATTCACTATTTTAAACCAGTTGCCGGAAGTGGCGCCTAAAAAATATGATAGATATTTTCAAAGCGAATGGAGAGAAGAGCAGGAAAAGACATTAAACGAGATCAAACAAAAAATAGATAAGGTAAATAATGAACTAACACTTTATAAAAGTAAATCAATTTCTATTGAATCAGCAGACCAATTGGACATAAGAATTAGAAAGCAAACGATTAGTCCACGTATTGGAATAGAATTTTTTGATATCGATGATGAGAATTTTAAAGAAGCTTTTAATGCTCAAAAAGATGAAGAGATAATATGCGTACGTGCAAAGTGTAGGGAAGAAGCAATATATTGTATTGTTAACGAACTTTGGAGAAATGCTGAAAAAAGAGCTATATTCGTTGTTAAAAGCTTAGAAGATTGGGATAAATTATCGCAATCTTCTTCGACGGGCAATATTTATATTCCTTGGTTTTGGGCTGAAGAAATATGTGCAATAGAAAAGAATACAAATATTTTTATATTTACTGATGGACTCCCTTCTTTTTCACGGAAAGAGATTATTTTAAGATCAAGAACTTTTGAAACTATTTGTAATGCTTTAGCACGGGCAGGGATGGGACTAAATGAAGCAAGTGAACTTGTAAATGAAACACATGGATTGTATATCCCAATGAAAAAGAAAATATTCAATGGGCAGGTTTTAAAAAAACCAGAGTGGATTAATAAACTGCCTAGAGAAATCAAACAAACTGCGTTGCTTGTTGGGCAGTGGACGGATTTGGAGGGAGATCAAGAAATTATTTCAAATTTAAGCAAAATGAAATATGAGGATTTCGTTGATGCTATTATACCATTTTCAGATGGTGAGGATCCATTTATCCATATCGTAAAAAGTAATGGGAACAGAGCTTTTTATCTAGCGAGTGTTGAAAACACGTGGGAATATATAGATGTGCCATATGATGATAACATATGGGAATTGTTCAAAAAAATATTTGTGGAGGTGTTAAATGAATCTGAAAGATTATTTATATATACACCTCAGGAACGCATGGTTGCTCAGTTTAAAGGAGAACGTCTTTTCTGGTCTTCTACGATCCGAAATGGCATGATTCGAAGTTTGATTATGAAAGCATACTATAAGAATGATTATAATTTTCAGGTATCTTTGGATGAATTAGTAGATAGATTATTGAGCTATGTACAGAATGAGGATCAGTGGAAATATTTATCTAATTTTTTTGTGGATTTGTGTGAAGTTGCACCTAAAACAATAATAAATAGATTGTTTAAGGAATTTGACGAGCCAACAGGTCTGATGAAATTGTTTGATACACAAACGTCGGATTTCATACTGGGAAAGAATTATTATATTGATATACTTTTTGGAGTAGATGAATTTCTTGTTCAGGATGAATATGTAGCCAAAGGATTTGAGTGGTTATTGAAACTTGATGATAAATCATTTGAATATAAAAGTAACTCCCCTAAAGATACTATAGAGAAAGTATTGTGTACTTGGTGTAATTTTTCTGTATATAAATCGGTTGAGGAAAAAGTTTTTGCCGCAAAAAAAGCGCTTGAAATTGATCGAAATGCTTGGAATTATGTTTTTGAAGCATTACCGACAAACAATAGAAGCATATTGGGAGAAATTCACAAACCCAAATATCGTTCACATATTGAGACGAGTAGGGTTACTGTTCAAGAAATGAAGGAAAATGTTGAACAATATGTTTTGCTACTTATAGAATGGGCCGATTTTAGACCAGAAAGATGGGGGAAGTTGCTAGAGATAGCGGATGAATTACCAGATAAACTTTTTGAAAAAATATTTTCTTCGTTGTTATATCAAGTGTCACAAATGTCTGATCATGAACAGGCGGAATTAAAGAAGCAGATTCGTCATTTAATCTACAAACACCGATATTTTGCCTCGGCTTCATGGGCGATGAGTGAAGAAAAAGTAAAACGCTATGAGATACTGCTAGATGAGATAGCTATAGCTATTCCTGAATACGAGTATGCATATTTATTTGAACTTAATAGAGATACAATACTATTAAATCCTGTCCCTTATGATAAAGAAGGGAAACGAAATATAAATGAAGACAAGAAGGAAGAAATATTAAGGCGTGAGATTGCAGAATTTAAAGAAAAAAGGTTGGATTTAACCATTCTGGCAAAAGAATGTTCGCTAGATAGTAATTCCAATTTGGGTAGATACTTGGCTATATATGATAATGAGCAAGATTTCAATCAAAAAGTTTTTGAAATCCTTTTTGAGGTGCAAAATTCTAAGCGAATGGCAATGGACTATTGCCAAGGAATGTATTTAAAAGATAATAATGTATTTGAAAAAGTTATGTCCAGAAAAGAAGAATTAGCATTTGATGATAAATTCATTGTAGCACTATATCGTATTCAGGCCGAAAATTCGAAGGATATTCCGCTGATTGATTCCGCAAATGACAAAATCAAAACCCTTTTTTGGAGGGACAAAAGTGTATATATTGCAAATAATTTTGAGTGGGCTTTGGCAGAGTGTAAAAAATATGGTACAGTTCCAAATTATATTGAGTTGCTATACCGGGCCTATAGAAATTGCAAATTCAATAATGAGTCTTTATATAGTTATATGATTGACATTCACAAAATGCCATATGATAGTCAGGCTGAGAACATCCAATTCTATCTATCAGAGTTGTTAAGACCGCTGCAAGAGGAGTATATTACAATTCCTGAAAAAGCTCAGAAATTGGTTGAAATAGAAATTAATTTCTTTAGTATATTGAATTGGGAGGATATGAAGTGTTTTCAAAATGAGATTAAGAGAACACCAGAGACATATGCAGAAATAGCTTCAATCATTTTTAAGAAGGATGATGCCGAAAAAATAGAAGAACGTACGGAAGAGCAAAACAAATTTGTAAATGCTATTTATCGTCTATATGACATGGCTCATTTCTGCCCAGCAGAAATAAATGGTACGGTTGATTTAATGGATTTAGATAGCTGGGTGAATGATTTCAGAAAACTTTTATCGAGAAATCATCAGTTGAGTTTATTTGGCTATTTGCTGGGACGATTATGGGCATATTCTCCTGTAGGAAAAGATAATCTTTACCCGTGTGAGGCTGTAAGAGAAATAATAGAAAAATATGACGATGAAAGTATGGTTTCAGAATATAAGGTGTCAATGTTTAATGAAAGAGGTATATTTAGTCCTTCCGCTGGTCGTGAGGAACGAGCAATAGCTGAAAAGTATAAGAATACTGCTGAGTGTTTTAAACTAAGATATCCGAAGACTGCTGAAATATTTTATAGTATGTATAGGCGTTATATTGCTGAGGCAGAGGAAGAAAGGAATAGAGCTGAAAATGGGCATTTCTAATATAGTTGTGCCTAATAAAGGCGACAAAATTTATGGGAATTTTGGAATCTATATACTGCAGAATAGACTTGGCTGTGGAGGGAACGGAGCTGTTTTTGAAATATCAATTGCTGATCAAAAGGATGAATTGCCATATAGTGAAGAAGGATATGTGGTGAAGATTCTTAATCTATCAGCAATCAAAAACGAAGAAAACAGGGAAAAACGAAGAGAAAGATTTCAACGAGAGGTTAAGGCTGTTCGACAAATTGGAAGTAAGCAATTTGATATAATTCCAATATTGGATTCGTATATGGATGTGAATACATTTGTTTATGAATGGTATATGATGCCAAGGGCAAAAGAATATAAATTTAACGGAGGTTCTAAACCAATTGTTAGGTTGAAACATTTACGCATATTAGGAAATACATTACTCGGATTGCATCAAAAAGGAATATTCCATAGAGATATTAAACCGGCAAATTTACTATATTATAAAAACAGATGTTGCCTTACAGATTTTGGTCTTGTATGGACTGTTGAGCAGAATACTCATATTACAACTGAAAATGAGGCAATAGGTCCGGTAGGAATTCGCCCACCTGAAATGGAATATAAGGCGGATAAATTAAGACAAGATATGGATCCACAGAAAGTGGATGTATATCTTTTTGCGAAAACGATATGGATTATTTTAACTGGAAATTATAACGGATTCAGAGGCGAATACCGTAGAGATGATCCGATGATTTGTCTGAATAAGAATCAGCTACAACTTGGTGAATCTATCCAGCCGTTACATAAAATGATGGAAAAAGCCACAGTATATTCTAATTTGGAAAGAATTACGGTTGAGGAATGCTTGGAATATATTGACCAACAGATAAAAATTGCAGAGGGTGTATGTGCTTCTAATATACTTGAAGCATTAAAGTATGATGAAGGCATAGATGAAGTAAGAAATCAAATTATTTCGGATGCGTCTGTTTTTAGAAAACCCACGAAAATACAAAGTGCATTATCTAGATTGGGAGGAATTACCGAATTAATAGTAAATGATTTTGGAGAAGAAATATCCCTAGGTAGATTGAATGAAATTGATTTGGTAGAGAGTGATATATTTAGAATAAGTTTGAAAAATGAATTTGCGCATGGATGCATGCCGAGAATCAGAAAGGTATACCTGAGGATACAGCAAATATGCATTACAGATGAGCACATATGCGAGATTAATAGTGAAAAATTTGTTTCAGGAATGAAATCAAATGTGATCGTGCATACGATTAAGGAATTAATTAATAACCCTGAACTTGAAGTGATTTTGGACGGACAATATTTAATAGTGCTGAAAAGATTGACAAGATAAAAGAAATAATCAGGTTTTATAAGTAAAATATATAGAGAACGAAAATATATTTTGAGAGTAGTGATTATTTTACAATGGAGAATATGGCGAGAGGAGAATAATAAAAGATGGCTGAAAAATGAACATTTTTGCCTTATATATGCGGTATCTACACAGCAAAATATGGTTATTCATAGCAGACAATAGATTTTATTTTTAATGAAATTAAAAAGGTCCCAGATGCAATAATTGGAGATTAAAAAAGCCAACCCCAGGAGCAAAGGATTCTAAGTGAAAAACCACCTACTCCCATTCGGGAACCCAGCTTTTATCCGTCACAAGTTGACTACATTTACTATATGCAATATGCTATGGTTTGTCAAATAAAAATGAAATACATTTAAAGATATATTGTTAAGCAGATAAAAAATAAACCAATTATGGAGTATACCATGTCAAACACCACCCTTACGCAACTGCAAGAAGGCTTAAAAACTGCATACATCGATGGTACAGCCGCTGCCAATCTGGCATACAAGCCTGCCTTCGTGTCGAATAATCCGGAAGAGGGCAAGAAAGTTATTTCCGTCATAGAAGATGAGCTGATGAAGTGTGACCAATTCCAGATCAGCGTGGCGTTTATTACTATGGGCGGAATTACGCCTCTTTTGCAGACGTTGAAGGAACTGGAGAAGAGGCAGATCCCGGGTCAGATCTTAACGACAAACTATCTAAACTTTAGTGAGCCCAGAGCATTGAAGAAGCTACAGGAACTGTCCAATGTTACTCTGAAGATGTATGATGTGGATCGGGCAGATCAGGGCTTCCACACCAAAGGCTACATTTTTAAGAAGGAAGAGATTTATCGTATTATCATTGGCAGCTCCAATATCACAAGTGCTGCTTTGACGAAAAATAAGGAGTGGAATACCAAAATTGTTTCCACAGAGCAGGGTGAAATTGCGATGGAGATCGTAAAAGAATTCCACCAGCTGTGGGACTCTAAGTATGCGCTTTTCTATGATGATTTCTATGAGAATTATAAGCAAAAGTATGAGATCATCAAAAAGCAGAGGGAAATAGCAAAACGGGATGAGATATCTTCCACGGAGAAGTATAAGCTGGAACCGAATTCTATGCAGGTAGGGTTTATTACGAATCTTCGTAGGATTGTGGATGCTGGAGAAAATAGAGCACTGCTGATTTCTGCTACTGGGGTTGGTGGTATTATAGTGCCAAGTCAAGCAAAGACCGCATAAATCAAAGGTTTTTGGCTGATTTAGTCCTACAGAAAAATGCCATAGGGTACGGTATTTACGGGTGGGACGGCGCCGTTTTTAACTGAAGATATGATCGCCATGCACTAATATAACACGAGGGGCGGTGGAGCCTTAATGGCAAAACGCACGGGATAACTATGCCGTGTGACAACTGAACATGGAGTTAAGGTAGGACTTGATCGGTGACTGGAAAGCATGAGCTGATGGTAGTCCTATTTTTTATGCCTTCCCGGATGCCGGTTAAGTACCTGCCAGAGTCGATCAAAGAAAAGGAGTGAAAAACTATGGCAAGAGCGAAAAAGGAATACAGGGAACTGACGGTGAGTGAAGCGACGAATTACGGTAGGAAGACTGCTCCGATGCTTTGGATACATGGATTATGGTTTCAAGAGCTAGGATTCAATATCGGGGATCCAGTACTGGTCAAGTGCGCGGAGGGGAAACTTGTGATCATGAAGGATTCGACCAGGGCGGAGCTGATCGAGGCAGAGAAGGCTTTCATGGAAGAAGAGACAAGGAAACTGCAAGAGCGGTTCCTGAAGGAAAAGAAAGAGCTTCACGCAAGGTTCGTGGCCGAGAGGCAATGCAGTTACAGAATGGTTGCGGAAAGCGGATTTGAGGCGGCGAATGTTTAACAACGATGATCGGAAATGCCTTGATCCGGCATACTTCAACATCATCGCCGTGGATAACTATGATGTGACCATAATGTCCCGGAACACAGGGTATTACTGGTACATCCATAACTGTGAGTGACCGGATGTGGGTTCCGTGGTTGTCTTTCATAAGCATCGATACCAACATCCCTACTATCAGCATAACAGGGCAAACACGCTGAGCCAGGCGGTGAGAAGTATCAAGCGGCATGATAGGTGGCAGATGAACGGAAGAAAATGGTGATGCGGGGCGGACTTGTAGGCTGACGGCTTATGAGTCCAAAATTTAGGACATTACATTTGATAGGATAGAATCACGCCTAACAAAACAAACAAAGCCTTAGTTTTATGGAAGGATGGGATTTATGAATAACGGATATGATTTCAATGCTCACCATGACAGCCATTGTGAAGGACCTTATTGCAACTGTGATAACAGAAATTATGGAAATAGTTTTGATTGTTCCGGAGTTGTTGCAGCAATCTGTGTTATCCTTGCAATTTTAGTATCGCTGATATTTCCACCGCTTGGATTTATCATCTTCTGGGGATGGGTGCTCTGTTCAAAGTAGGACCGGACAGATTGCTATAATAAGGCACGTTATCGTGTGCTATTACTACCTGAAAATTTACAAGTATATAAATAAACCTAAAAGGCGATGAAAGTGTATTGCTTTGGTGTCATATTAAACTAAACCTATTACAAGCTAATCAAATGTTTTGACTTTATAAAAAAATACGTTTACAATAATACTTGGAGGAAAAGCGTATGATTACAATTTCAGAACAGATTAGAGTTTTGTGCATTAGAAGTAATATTAGTGTGGCAGAATTGGCTCGTAGACTAGGTAAGTCACCGCAGAGCTTCAATTCAAAATTGAAGCGTGAAAGCTTTACGATTAAAGACTTGGAAGAGATTGCAGAGGCAACAGGGACAAGCTTTAGAAGAAATTATATATTGCCGAATGGAGAGGAAATCTAATGAGTAATGTCAAAGAATTTAAATTAGGAGAATTATTTTGTGGACCTGGAGGATTAGCGTTAGGGGCTATTTCAGCACGAATAGAAGACCCAGAATATAGAATTGTTCATAAATGGGCAAATGATTATGATGCGAGTACATGTGACACATATAGAAGGAATATTTGCCCTGATGCCACAGAGAGTGTGATATGTGGTGATGTGCGAAAACTAGATATTGATTCATTGGGAGAAATTGATGCATTGGCATTTGGATTTCCGTGTAATGACTTTTCTGTTGTAGGAGAACAGAAAGGCTTTGATGGAGTATTTGGACCTTTATATTCGTATGGTGTGAAAGTACTTAAAAAGTATCAACCTCTTTGGTTTTTAGCAGAAAACGTAGGGGGATTAAGAAGCGCAAATGAGGGAAAAGCATTTGAACAGATTAAGAAAGATCTAATTGATACTGGATATAGAATATATCCAAACTTATATAAGTTTGAAGAGTATGGTGTTCCACAGGCGAGACACAGAATGATTATTGTAGGAATTAGAAAAGATTTGCCTTATGATTTTAAGATTCCTAGCACAAATCCATATGCGAATTGTGATGTGACTTGTAAGACCGCAATAGAGGTTCCACCGATACCTTCCTATGCTACAAATAATGAAGAGACTAAGCAGTCTGCAACTGTTGTGGAAAGATTAAAGCATATAAAGCCAGGACAGAATGCGTTTACTGCAGATCTGCCTTCAGAATTACAATTAAATGTAAAAGGTGCAAAGATTAGTCAAATATACAAGAGGCTTGACCCTACTAAACCGGCATATACGGTCACGGGTTCAGGTGGTGGGGGAACACATATCTATCATTATGCAGAACCGAGGGCATTGACTAACAGGGAGAGAGCACGGTTACAAACATTCCCAGATAATTATGTGTTTGAGGGATCAAAGGAATCTGTTCGTAAGCAAATCGGAATGGCCGTACCTGCTATGGGGGCAAAAGTTATTTTCGAAGCTATATTAAGAACATTTGCAGAGATACCATATGAATCAATGGAAGCATATGTAGGAAAGGACGAATAGAATGTTGAATTATTGGTGGGTTACTAGACCAAAAAGAAAACTTAATTCCGTACCAGAAGTATTAGCAGCATTTGCTGATTTATCATTAAATCAAGAATGGGATGGACAAAGAGATTCACACTTGGCGTATGAAGATGCATTGGAAAATGCTGGCTTGAAGAGAAAGGGAGAGCGTAGAGACCATACTGGTGGAGGTGCACGAACATATAAAGCATGGCTCATGAGTTTAGGATTGATTTTTAATCAGGAATCTACGGGGATGATTAAGTTGACCTTGGCTGGCGAGGCGATTATGAATGGGGAATCGCCAGTAGCTATATTAACAAATCAAATTTTAAAATATCAATTTCCATCTGCATTTTCAGTTGGAAGAGGGGTGCAGGTGGCTTCAAGATTCAAAATAAGACCATTTCGATTTTTATTGCGTTTACTTGATGATTCAAGAATAGGTTCACTCAGTGAGGATGAAATTGCAAAGATAATTGTTACTGAAGCAGAAAATGAAAGTGATAGATGCTATGAGTATATTGTAAAAAGAGTTTTGCAATATAGGGAAGAGGGCGATAAGTGTCTTGAAGATGATTTCCTTCTGAAATATCAATCATCTAAAGGAGGAATCAATCTGGAGCATCCTTATAGTCATTTGCAAGATTTGGCGAATACACTTGTGAATTGGTTAGAATATACTCAGTTTGTTAATAGGGATTTGGGAAGAGTATTTTTGTTGGACGAACGAAGAGAAGAAGTAAGAAGCATTTTAAGTGTGCAGACTTCCATGATAGACAGACCGGAACAACAAGAGTATTTTCAACGCAAATTTGGTGTTGATGTAAAGCATAGAAAAGATAATAGAGATTTAACAAAATCCATGACTATAACGCCAAAGGTGATAGCACGTCAGAAGGTAATGCAGGCATATATTACAGAATCTTTGAATAGACCAATTACAAAAATTTCAAATGAGTTGGTAGATCATATAGTCGATGTCACTGGGATAGATGGGAAGACGGTAGAAGAGGTACTTATAGAAACATATCCTCGAGGTTCGATAGGTTCATTTATGACAAAGTACTTTGAAATGGCATTTAAAGGAAGAGATGAGGCTACAGAGTTCGAAAAAGCTACAGTGGAATTATTTCGGGATGTATTTGGTTATCAGACAAAACATGTAGGACCGATGGGATTAACGCCGGACGTATTGCTTGTATCTCCGGAATGCAGTTATCAAGCAATTATTGATAATAAAGCTTATAGCAATTACAGTATCAATAATGACCACAGGAACAGGATGGTCCATAATTATTTGACAAATATTTCTCGATACAGTGACAGAGAATATCCGATGGCATTTTTTACATACATTGCGGGAGGATTTGGCACTGCAATCGATAAGCAAATTGAATCCATCTATGAAGAATCTGGAGTACGAGGTTCTGCTGTGAGTGTTACCAATATCATTAAAATGGTAGAAAAGCATCAAGAGAGTGCTTACACACATCAGGATTTGCGTAATTTATTTGGAGTAAATAGACAAATTCTTATGCGTGATTTATAAGGTATAAAGTACAAGAGAGGTTGACTGGTATGTTTGAACAAGAATGTGTACCTTTTGCACCTTCATTAATTGAATCCATGCGCTCATTAGGCTACTCCTTTCCGTCGGCTATAGCAGATTTGTTGGACAATAGTATTAGTGCAAAGGCAAGGAATATTGATATTATTTCTACTCCGGGTATAGAACCATCATTGATTGTTTTGGATGATGGAAATGGTATGACGGAGCATGAATTATGTGAAGCAATGCGTTATGGTAGTAGAAATCCTTTGGAAACACGACGTGAAGACGATTTGGGACGTTTCGGATTGGGAATGAAAGCAGCATCATTGTCGCAGTGTAGAAAGCTAATTGTTGTCAGTAAAAAAGAAGGAAAAATAAGTGCATATTCTTGGGATCTTGATTATGTAATTGATAGTGGAGCATGGATGCTGAGGGGATTTAAGGAAGAGGAAATGTTGCAATTCCCTCATATCAATCGGCTGTTAGATATAGAGCATGGTACTTATATCTATTTATCAGAATTTGACAGAATTAAAGAAGGAACCAGTAACTTATCAGAGACATTTAATAAGTGCTTGGATGATATGATCAACCACTTGGCTTTAGTCTTCCATAGATTTATAGATGAAGGCTTAACAATTCGAGTAAATCAACTGGAATTAGTGGCTAAAGACCCGTTCCTTTCATATCACGGGGCGACTCAAAGGAAGCGAGAAAGCTCGTTTCGAATAAATAATGAGAAGATTACGCTTAAACCTTTTATCTTGCCGCATTTATCAAAATTATCTCAGGATGATTTAGATAAGGTTGGAGGTAAAGATAGATTGCGAAGTGAGCAAGGTTTTTATGTTTATCGAAACAAACGTTTGATAATCTGGGGAACATGGTTTCGCTTGGAAAGAAAAGATGAACTGAATAAATTAGCTAGAGTAATGGTTGATATTCCTAATTCGTTGGATTATATGTGGTCAATAGATATTAAAAAGAGTACTGCAACATTGCCAGATATTATTAAGAAGAATATGTACAATGCAGTATATGAATCGGTATTGTGTAGTGAGGCTGTGCACACATATAGAGGACGAAAAGAAAAAAAGGATAAAGATATTGAGTATGTGTGGGAGAGGGTTAAAGTTCGCGATGGATATGAATATCAGATTAATCGTAAAATACCGCAACTTGAATTGCTTCAATCAACTTTAGATGAATCGCAATTGAAATTGTTGAGCTCTGTAATCAATACGATAGAAGAAGCATTTCCTGTAAGTGCATTATATGTGGATGCAGCAAAGGGAAATGTAGAAGATAAGAAAATTGAACCAGGAGATGACTTTGAAAGAGTCTGGGATGACTTGCAAACGCAAATGGCATACGTGCGTGCACATGGCTTATCTGAAAGATTATATTATCAGGCGTTCTTAAAGGTTGAACCATATTGCAATGTTGAAGAAATAAAAAATAGAATACGGCTGGAGTTGGAAAAACTATGAATGATATCCAAAAGAAATTAAAAGACATGGTAGTTATGTTTATAGCTACAGAGGAAAACATTGAAGAAAGACTTATAGACGAGAAAGTTGGCGAGGTATGCGGATTACCCACATTTAGCAATATGCTTGAAAGAGAGATTGATGAAGTGAAATCTTCTATAAAGGCAGAATTCTCAATAAAATTGGATAAGGGTATACTTATTCAAGAAGAGGGACATGAGAAGTGGTTTTTGGCAAGAAAATCGAAACTGGAGATGCGTTATTGGGAGAGATATAAGAAGTATTTGTTAGCAGATAAAGGATTCTCTTCTAAAGTGGTAAATACAATGGATGACGTGCTTGATACATTAACAGATTTATTAGGGGATCCCACACGAGATATTGCCTATAAGAGAAGAGGTTTGATAATTGGAGATGTGCAGTCAGGAAAGACTGCGAATTATACGGGCTTGATTTGCAAGGCTGTAGATTCTGGTTATAAGGTGGTCGTATTACTTACAGGTACAATCGAAAAACTTAGACAGCAAACGCAGGCAAGAATTGATGAAGGGTTTGTTGGTGTGGACAGTGATGCTATTATTAAACAACGAGAAGATAAGCTGATTATAGGAGCTGGTAAGTATGATGCGTCAGTTCGACCGGTATGTTTAACTTCGACATCAGACGATTTTAAACAACAGAACGCAAGTAATATGGGATTTGATTTGCGAAATATTAATGGCTCTGTCATTTTTGTTGTGAAGAAAAATTGTGCAGTGCTAAAGCGATTAAATAAATGGTTAAAAACATTTAATCAAAATGGAGATAACCCAATTAATCATTCTTTGCTTGTAATTGATGATGAGGCGGATAATGCATCAGTAAATACAAAATCAGAAGATAACCCGACGGCAATTAACGCACAGATTCGTGAATTGCTAAAAATGTTTAATAAATCGAGTTATGTAGGATTTACCGCAACGCCATTTGCTAATATATTTATTGATCCAGATAATTATAATGATATGGTTTCGGAGGATTTATTCCCGAAGGATTATATCTATTCTTTGAATGCACCTTCAAACTATATTGGAGCAAGAAATATATTTGGTGAAGACGGAGATGCATCTTATATGCTTGTGCCTATAGATGATGACCCCGTTAATATGAATAGCGTTGCATTTATTTTACCACTTAGACATAAGAGTACCATAAGAGTAAATGAGCTACCGGATGATCTGAAAAAGGCTATAGCATCGTTCATGGTGGCGAATGTCATAGAGGATTTGCGCGGTAAGAAAAATAACCATAGGTCTATGCTGGTGAATGTTAGTAGATTTACGGCTGTACAAGAACAAGTATCGGAATTAGTGAATGAATATCTGAAAAATTTACAGAGTGCATGTAGATTATATGGAAAATTATCTCCAGAAGATGCGTTAAAAGATATGTATATGGCAAGCATCAAAGAAGCATATGACGATATTTATTCGGAAGTCGAGTTTACATGGAGGCAAATTCAAAATGCTTTGTATGCGTCTTGTGCCGGAATTATTGTATTAACAATCAACCAGAGAAATGGTAAAAATTTTAATTTTGATGACTATAAAGATGGCCTTCGAATGATTGCTGTAGGAGGCATGAGTTTGTCTCGAGGACTTACCCTTGAAGGGTTGGTAATTAGTTATTTTTATAGAAATTCGAAAATGTATGACACATTGATGCAGATGGGAAGGTGGTTCGGATATAGAAATGGTTATGCTGATTTGTGTAGAATCTGGATGTCTGATGAAAGTATTGAATGGTACCGACATATTAGTCAAGCCACCGATGAACTGCGTGACGAGATTAAGCGATATGAAGATAGTGATTTGACGCCAAAAGAATTTGGATTGCGAGTACGCTCAGACATTACAGCGCTTATCGTTACTGCTAGAAACAAAATGAAGAGTGCAGAGCAACGTGTATGTTTAATAAGCTTGAGCGGAGTTGCGATTGAAACACCGGAAATATATTCGAGCAAAGAAAAGAATTTGTCAAATATTGAATATACAAAGCAGTTTATCACCGACTTGTTTGATGCGGGTTATCGTACAATTGACGAAGGGCGTAGGAATACTATCAAGTATGGTATTAAAAATGTACCAGTTACATTGATATTAGAATATTTGGAAAAACTTGATGTTTCGCCCAAAAATGAGCAGTTCAATATTCCTGCAATTATTCGTTTCATTAATGGATACAAAGGCGATGAATTACGTCAATGGGATGTGGCTTTACCGATAGTAATCTCAATCACACAGGGATTTACCTCTA
>UMHC01047197.1_pt1 | contig 15853 bp, 6 predicted proteins | sample 1965381 | NCBI WGS metagenome assembly UMHC01 (sample SAMEA4836083, study PRJEB28245) | human gut metagenome | biome: gut microbiome; material: fecal sample | place: Denmark | collected 2008 | reverse complement strand
ATCGGCCAGAAGCGCAGCGGCGGCCAGTACGGCGGCAACGATGAGCGGGAGCAGACTCTGAACCAGCTGCTGACGGAGATGGACGGCTTCGACGATAACTCCGGCGTGATCATCCTGGCGGCCACCAACCGCCCGGAGTCCCTGGACCCGGCTCTGACCCGGCCCGGCCGGTTTGACCGCCGGGTGCCGGTGGAGCTGCCGGACCTGAAGGGCCGGGAGGAGATTCTGAAGGTCCACGCCCGGAAGATCAAGCTGGCGGAGAACGTGGACTTTTCCACCGTGGCCCGGATGGCCTCCGGCGCATCCGGCGCGGAGCTGGCCAACATCGTCAACGAGGCCGCCCTGCGGGCGGTGCGGGACGGCCGGAAGCTGGTGACCCAGGCGGACCTGGAGGAGAGCATCGAGACCGTTATCGCCGGGTATCAGAAGAAGAATGCCATTCTCACCGACCGGGAGAAGTGGATCGTGTCCTATCACGAGATCGGCCACGCCCTGGTGGCGGCCCGCCAGACCCATTCCGCCCCGGTGCAGAAGATCACCATCATTCCCCGGACCTCCGGCGCCCTGGGCTACACCATGCAGGTGGAGGAGGGCAACCACTATCTGATGAGCCGGGAGGAGATCGAAAACAAGATCGCCACCTTCACCGGCGGCCGGGCCGCCGAGGAAGTGGTGTTCGGCTCCGTCACCACCGGCGCTTCCAACGACATTGAACAGGCCACCAAGCTGGCCCGGGCCATGCTGACCCGGTACGGCATGAGCGACGAGTTCGGCATGGTGGCCCTGGAGACCGTCACCAACCAGTATCTGGGCGGCGACGCCTCCCTGGCCTGCTCGCCGGAGACCCAGACCAAGATCGACCGGCTGGTGGTGGAGCTGGTGGAGCAGCAGCACCAGAAGGCATTGCAGATCCTGCGGGACGACCGGCAGAAGCTGGATGAGCTGGCCAGGTTCCTGCACGAAAAGGAGACCATCACCGGCCAGGAGTTCATGAGCATCCTCAACGCGTGAACCTGAAAAAGAGAACGCCCTGCCGGGGGCGTTCTTTTTTTGCCCCCGGGCGCATACGGTGAAGAAAAAACGGGGAGGGGTTTGCCATGAAAAAGCTGCTGGGGGCACTGCCGGTGCTGGTGCTGCTGCTGACGCTGTGTCCGGCCTGGGGGGTGGAGCTGCCGGTGCAGGCGGAGGCGGCGCTGCTGATGGAGAAGGAGACGGGACAGGTGCTCTACGCCAAAAACGAGCACCAGGCCCTGGAACCGGCCAGCGTCACCAAGGTCATGACCCTGCTGCTGGTGATGGAGGCCATCGACCGGGGGACCCTGGCCTATGACGACGTGGTCACCGTCAGCGACTATGCCGCCTCCATGGGCGGCAGCCAGATCTTTCTGTCCCCCGGGGAGCAGATCACCGTGGAGGACCTGCTGAAGGGGGTGTGCGTGTCCAGCGGCAACGACGCCGCCGTGGCCCTGGCGGAAAAAACGGCGGGGGTCACGGAGCTGTTTGTGGAGCAGATGAACAACCGGGCCCGGGAGCTGGGGATGCAGGACACCCATTTCGTCAACTGCACGGGCCTGCCGGCGGAGGGCCACGTCACCAGCGCCTGGGACATCGCGGTGATGTCCCGGGAGCTGATCCGCCGTCACCCGGACATCCGGCGCTTCACCACCATCTGGATGGACACCCTTCGGGACGGACAGTTCCAGCTGTCCAACACCAACAAGCTCATCCGCTTTTATGAGGGGGCCACGGGGCTGAAAACCGGGTCCACGGACTCCGCCAGATACTGCATTTCCGCCACGGCGGAGCGGGAGGGCATGGAGCTGATCGCCGTGGTGCTGAAATCCCCCACCGGCCAGCAGCGGTTCGAGGACGCCAAGACTTTGCTCAACTATGGGTTCTCCACCTATGGCCTGATCCATGCCGCCCCGGAGGAGCCGCTGCCGCCGGTGCCGGTGCAGCTGGGGGCCCAGGGAACGGTGCAGCCCCGGGTGGACCCGGCGGAGGGCCTGCTGCTGGCGGAAAAATCCCGGCTTCAGGGGCTGGAGCAGACCGTGACCCTGCCGGAGTCGGCGGCGGCCCCGGTGCGTCAGGGGGACATTCTGGGGACCCTGACCGTCACCCAGAACGGCGAAACGCTGCTGGAGGTACCCATCCGGGCGGCGGAAACCGTGGAAAAGCTCACCTTCGGGGAGATGTTCCTGCGCCTGGCCCGGACCATGTGCTTCTGCGGGTGATCCTTGGCGGAAACTGAACAGGAATGCTATTGCGGCACAGAGGAAACAACGATACAATAAAATATAAACTCAGGATAAACTCAGGAGGGTAATCATAATGCAAAATATTCTTCGATATCTGACCCCGGAGATCCTGGCCTGGGAGAGCGGCAATATCCAGGAGGTCCGGCCCCTGGGCAGCGTTCTGTGCCTGCCGGACGGGCGGGAGTGGTACGCCTTCGGCTTTACCCGGGATGCGTATTACGGCAGTCTCAGCCTGCTGATGGCGTCCTCCCGGAGGGAGTGCGGAGAATGGGCGCGGGCCAACAGTCCGGCGGCTATCCGCTTCGGCGCGCAGCGGTATCTTATTGATACGACCGCCTATAGGATGTTCAGCGGCAACGACGATCAGCTGTTCCGGCTGCCGCTGCTGCTGCGGGACCGTCCGCCCATGCCGGACTGGCTGAGAAGCACGCCGCTGCCCCGGCTCCTGATGGTGGACGCCCGGGTGGACCGGGCCCCGGAGCACATCCCCGGCGGTCCGGCGGAGCTGCTGCTGCGGGATGGGCGCGGCTGGGACCTGACCGCGCCCCGGGCAGAGCTGCGGACCATGTGATCGGATAGGATTTTCACCGTTTCGACGGGAATCCCCTTGTATTTTCCGGGAAAACGCGGTAAGATACGGTGTGATGAAAAATCCGATTTACACAGGAGGTAATCCCTATGATCCAGGTGGACCTGACCCATATGCGGCGATTTATCGCCCTGCCCTATGAGGCGGCGCTGGCGCCCCGCCTGCGCATCGCCCACAACCACTTGCAGAAGAACGATGGGGCCGGAGGCGACTTCACCGGCTGGGTGCGCCTGCCCCAGGAGTATGACCGGCAGGAGTTCGACCGCATCCAGGCGGCGGCCCGGCGCATTCAGAGCGATTCCCGGGCCCTGGTGGTCATCGGCATCGGCGGCTCCTATCTGGGGGCAAGGGGCGTCATCGAGTGCCTGTGCTCCCCCAACTATAACCTCAGGCGCAAGGACACTCCCAACATCTATTTTGTGGGCAACGGCCTGTCCGACCGGCAGCTGCGGGAGACCATGGAGCTGCTGGAGGGGGTGGACTTCTCCGTGAACGTCATCTCCAAGTCCGGCACCACCACGGAGCCTGCCGTGGCCTTCCGGTTCTTCCGGGAGCTGCTGGAGAAGAAATACGGTCCCGACGGCGCGGCCCGGCGCATTTACGCCACCACCGACCGGCAGAAGGGAGCCCTGAAGTCCCTGGCCGATCAGGCCGGGTATGAGACCTTCGTGGTGCCTGACGACATCGGCGGGCGCTACAGCGTCCTCACCGCCGTGGGCCTGCTGCCCATCGCTGTGGCGGGCATCGACATCCGGGCCCTGATGCAGGGAGCCGCCCGGATGCAGGAGGTCTGCACCGCCGGAGATATGGAGCAGAATCCCGCCTGGCAGTATGCCGGGGCCCGGTACCAGCTCTACCGCGCCGGGAAGAAGATCGAGATCCTGGCCTCCTATGAGCCGTCCTTCCGGTTCATGTCCGAGTGGTGGAAGCAGCTGTACGGCGAGTCCGAGGGCAAGGAGAACAAGGGCCTGTTCCCGGCCAGCGTGGAGTTCACGGCGGACCTGCACTCCATGGGCCAGTATATCCAGCAGGGGGAGCGCCATCTGCTGGAGACAGTGGTGCGCTTCGATCCGGAGGAGCAGGAGAGCACGGTGCCCTTTGACGCCGCCGACGGCGACGGGCTGAACTTCCTGGCGGGCAGGACCATGGACTTTATCCGCACCCAGGCCATGGACGGCACCCTACTGGCCCACGAGGAGGGCGGCGTGCCCAACATCATCCTGCGCTGCGGGGCCCTGAACGCGGACACCCTGGGCCAGCTGATCTATTTCTTTGAATATGCCTGCGGCCTGTCGGGCTATCTGCTGGACGTGAACCCCTTCGACCAGCCGGGGGTGGAGGCGTATAAGAAGAACATGTTCGCCCTGCTGGGCAAGCCCGGCTATGAGGACATGGGCCAGGCCCTGCGGGAAAAGCTGGGCCGGTAAAAAACCGTATATTTTCCCATTGCCATTTCCGTCAAGTTATGGTATGGTATACATATATGCAAAAGGAGTGATCTCTTATGGTTAGATTGATTATGGGCGACAACGGCGCAGGCAAGACCAAGCAGCTCATCGAGCTGGTTCATGCCTCCGTGGCCGAAGAAGGCGGCTGTGTCGTCTGCATCGAGCCCGGCGCGGACATGACCTACGACATCAAGTCCTCTGTGCGCCTGGTCAACGCCGGTGAATACCACTTGGATTCTTTTGAGTGCCTGCGGGGCTTCATCAGCGGTCTGTATGCGGGCAATTACGATATTTCCCACGTCTATGTGGATAACCTCTGCAAGATCGTACATAGCGAGGACTTCGCCGCCGTGGAAAAGTTCCTGCACTGGCTGGACAAGTTCAGCGACGCCAACACCGTGAAGTTCACCGTGACCCTCACCGCCGACGCTTCCGTGGCCACCGAGGGCATGCGCAAGTATCTGTAACCGAATCAAGTAAAAAAATCCGCAGGGCTGTGCCTTGCGGATTTTTTATGGAGCGCAGAGAATCAAAGGTTCTATGCAATAGCCCCGGGACGCAATAGCATCCCGGAGCTATTGCTATTGTCTGATTTTTGGGGTCAGCTCAGGTGCTTTTTCTTGCCCAGCAGCAGGGCAGCGGCAGCCAGCAGGGATACGGAGGCCGCAGCCAGCCACAGAGCGGTGTGAGCCTCATCGCCGGTCTTGACGCCGGGATTCTCGGGCTCAGCGGGCTTGTAGTTGGGATCGGTCTCGCCGCAGTTGGCGCACTTGCCGTCCTTGTAATCGTGGCCGGTAGCGGGGATGACCTCGCCCTTCTTCACGGTCTCCTGGCACACGGTGCAGACCTCGTCGCCGGTGTAGCCGTCCCCGGTGCAAGTAGCGGTCTTAGCGCCCACCAGCTGGGTCTTGTGGCCGGTAGCGGGGATGACCTCGCCCTTCTTCACGACCTCCTGGCACACGGTGCAGACTTCGTCGCCGGTGTAGCCGTCCTCGGTGCAGGTGGCGGCCTTAGCGCCCACCAGCTGAGTCTTGTGGCCCAGAGCGGGGATGACCTCGCCCTTCTTGACAGTCTCGCCGCAGACGGTGCAGACCTCGTCGCCGGTATAGCCGTCCTGGGTGCAGGTGGCTTCCTTAGCGCCTACCAGCTGGGTCTTGTGGCCCAGAGCGGGGATAACCTCGCCCTTCTTCACGACCTCCTGGCACACGGTGCAGACTTCGTCGCCGGTGTAGCCATCTTCCGTGCAGGTGGCGGTCTTAGCGCCCACCAGCTGAGTCTTGTGGCCCAGCGCGGGCAGGGTCTCGGTGCAGGTGTCGGTATAGTTCTTGCCCTGGAAGGTCACCGTGGCGGTATAGGTCCGGACGCCGGTGCTCTCGCAGGAAGCGGGGGTGGTGATCTCGCTGGTAACAGCGGCGGTGACCTCCTCCACATGGCTGGCGTCACGGCTGCAGGTGAAGGTAGCCTTGGCGGACTCGTAGCCGGTCCAGGTCCAGGCGGCCTCGCCATAGTCGTGGCCCGGAGCGCCGATGGTCAGGGCCTCCAGGGTGGTCTCGTTCTTGCCATCGGCGTCACTGAACAGCTTGCCGCAGACGGAGCACACCCAGTGGGCCTTGACGCCGGTCTCCTCGCAGGTGGCGGGGACCTCCGCCACGGCGGTGAGGGTATGACCATCGGCGCAGGGATCGGTGACGCCGTAGGTCATGGTCACGTTGTCGATGGCGAACATGGCGTCGGTATCGTCATAGCCCTGGTTGGCCTTCTTATAGAAGTGGAAGGCGAACTGGGCATTGTCCGTGCAGAAGGCGGCGGGAACGGCAACGTTGGCCGTGCCCATGAACCAATAACCGCTTACCGGCTCCAGATCGGCTGCGGTCCAGATGGCGGTCCAGGTCTGGCCGCCGTCGGTGCTGGCCTCCACGGTCACGGAGCAGTAGTTGCCGATGACGGACTTGAACAGCAGGTAATCGAAGCTCAGCGTAGGCGTCTTGCCGGTGAGGTTCACCACCGGGGAGATGAGATACTCATCCTGCAGCTTATCGCTGCCGCCTGCCATAGGCAGCAGAGGCTTGCGGATGCCGCCCACGCTCCAGTCGCCCCAGGTATCTTCATAGTAATCCATGTCGATGCGGGCCTGCTTGGTGGAATTGAGCTTGGTATTGGTGCCCTTGTACCAGGTATAGGGGCTGTCGGTACGGGCGCCCTTCACGGTCCAGCCGTGGCCGGGGAAGCTCTCGGACTCGAAGTCGTTGTCGAACTGCACGTCGGAGGCCGTCCTGGTGAACACGGCGGCAATGGTGTGGTTGGCGGTGACATTCTCAAAGGTGTAGCTGTCCACCGCGCCCACGCTCTGGCCATCCACCAGCACGTCGGCAATGGCGTAGCCCTCCTGGGCGGCGATGGCGAAGGTCTGGGACGCGCCCTCCTTCACGGACACCTCACCGGCGGGGGTGATGGAGCCGCCCTCACCGGCGGTGGCGGTGATGGTGTACTTCTGGGCCACGGGGCCGTCCTCCACCGCCATCAGCTTCACGTTGTCGATGGCCAGCTGGCCGGTAGTGTCCTCATTGGGATGGACATAGCGGAAGGCAAACTGGACGCCGTCCACATTGTACTCGGCGGGCACGGGAACCTCTGCGCTGCCGGAAATGATGTAGTTGCTGGCCTGCTGGCCGGTATAGCTGTCCTGGAAGTTCCAGATAGCGTTCCACGTCTTTCCGCCGTCGGTAGAAGCTTCCACCGTAGCGGTGAAGGTCTTGTTCTTGATGCCGTACTCGCCGTAGGCGAAGTCGAAGGTCAGCACGCCGTCACGGGTACCGGACAGGTCCACAGCCGGGGAGATCAGGTACTCATCCTGTGCACCCTTCCAGTCGTTGCTGATGTAAGCGTGCTTGGAATCATTGCCCTCGTTCTTCCAGTTGTAATAGGTATACTGCTTCCATGTGCTGCTGGTATCCTGCACCTTCACGGTCCAACCGTGGAAGGGGAAGCTGTCGCCGGCCACGTCCTCGAAGTCGTTCTGGAACATCACCACGGGGACGTCGGGAATCTTCTCGAAGGTGGCGGACACGGCATAGCTCTGGTCCATGACCAGGGTGTAGGCGCCGTCCGTCACGTCCACGGTGCGGCCGTTGACCTTCACGGAGGCCAGCTGATAGCCGGGGTCCGGGGTGAAGGTGATCTCGACGCTTGCGCCGGGGGCGTAGCCGGTCTGACCGGCGGGGGCCACGGTACCGCCCTCATTGGCGGTGGTGGTCAGGGTGACGGTGTCGCTGCTGCCGCCGGGGGCGGTGAGCTTGACGTTGTCCACGGCCAGAGGACCGGTTTCGTGAGTGGGATTCACATAATGGAAGGCGAACTGAACGCCGTCCACTGCATACTGGGCCGGGATAGCCAGCTCCTTGCGTCCGGAAACAACGCCGGACTTCTCGCCATTGTAGCTGTCGAAGAAGTTCCACAGAGCGGTCCAGGTCTGGCCGCCGTCAGTGGATACCTCCACGGTGGCTGTGTAGGTCTTGTTCTGTGCTCCGTAGTAGCCGTAGCCATAGTCGAAGGACAGGGTTGCTTCCTTGCCGGTCAGATTCACCGCCGGGGAGATCAGATACTCGTCCTGCGCGCCGCCGTTCCAGTCATCGGAGATATAGGCGTGCTTGGTGTCGTTGACATCCTTCCAGTTCCAGTAGGTCTGCTGCTTCCAGGTGTAGCCGTTGGTGTTGACACCCTTCAGGCTCCAGCCGTGGAAGGGGAAGCTCTCACCGGTCACAGATTCAAAGTCGTTGTCGAACAGCGCCACGTCGCCGGACGGCTGGGCCTTCTGGAAGGTGGCAGAGATGGTGTGGTCCACGCCCACCCGCTGGAAGGTGTAGTAGCTGATGGGGCCGAGGTCGGTACCGTCCACGCTGACGTTGACGATCTCATAGCCCTGGGCGGGGGCGATGTCGAAGGTCTTGCTGGTACCCTTCTTCACCAGGGTCTGACCGGCGGGGGTGATGGTGCCGCCCTCACCGGCGGCGGCGGTGACGGACACATAGTTGTCCCGCTCCTCGGCGTACAGCTGGACGTTGTCCAGGGACAGGTTGGAGCCGCCCTTACCGGTGTAGACAAAGGCGAAGCGCAGGTCCTTGCTGTTTTGCAAGCTCTCGGGGATGGTCACCTTGGCCTGGGTCTTGGTCCAGGCGGTGAACAGGCCGGAATCCCGCTGCAGGTTCCAGATCTCCTGCCAGTTCTCGCCGCCGTCGCCGGAGGCCATGACCTGCAGGTTGCAGTGCTTATACTCCACGGTGTACCAATAGGTGGTGTAGAAATCGAAGACCATGTGGACCTCGGTATCCACGCCGCTGATATCGGTGGTGCGGGAGATCAGCCACTCGTCCTGCTGGTTGTCGTCGTCATGATCCACGGCGGCCATGTAGTCCTCGTCGCGGTACCAGGTGTTCAGAGAGCCGCCCTTGCTCTGGACGCTCCAGTCGTCGGGGAGCCACTTCTCGTTGAAGTTCTCGGTCCAGAGGATGTTGGTGGGGGTGATGGTGCCGTGATCGTCGGGGTTGCCGGGAGCGCGGACGGTATACACCTTGGAGTTGCCGGCGTAGTCATGGACGATCATGCCGAAGGTCTCGCCGAAGCCGGTGATGTCATACTCCTTGATGTGGCTGGTGACGCCGGGCTTGTCCTCGCCGAAGCCCTGCATACCATAGAGCATCTCGCTGTTCTTGATGTTGTAGAACACCACGGCCGCCACATACTGGTTATCGGACACGTCCAGGCTCAGATAGTACCGGCCCTCGGACTCGGTGACCTTCAGGTTGTCGGCATGAGGCTCCTCGGTGTCGATGGTGATGGGGAAGGACCAGGAGTGCTTCTGGTTGGTCCCCACGCCGTCGCCATAGGGCAGGGTGGCCTCGATGGTCACGGTGGCCTTGGTGTTGTTGGGCAGCTTGGCGTTGTGGGAATCGGTGCCGTACCAGGGCTCGATGCCGTCATATTCGGCGTCCACACCGGCGGGCACAATGCGGTAATAGTCGTAGCTGTAGATGGACTTGCCCACATACTCGCAGTCCTTGCTGTAGTACACCTGGCCGTTGGCGCCAGTGATGGTATACTTCAGGCTCTTGGTGTTGCGCAGCAGGCCGGTGTAGATACCGGTGAGGCTGTCCATGAAGTCATCGTTGTTGGGAGAGATGGCGTTGCGGTCCGCCAGATACGGCACGCTGGTGTAGTTGTTGTCGCCCAGGTAGGTGTCCACCGTGTTCTCGCTGGAGGAGGAGAAGGCGGTGTTCATGTACGCCTGGGCCTGGCTGGCGGAGCCGTCCAGCGTCTCCCAGTAATCGGTGGAATCCATGATGGGAGCCTTGGTCCAGTCGCCGTAGAAGGCCAGGAACGGCAGGCCCAGGTCAATGGGATCGGTCAGGGCGCTGCCGTCGGCGGCCACCTGGGTCAGGGTCACGAAGCCCTCCACATAGCTGCCGTTGGGGAACTGGGCCAGCATCTTCCGGCCCTCGTCGGTAACGGTGACGGTGACGGTGACATCGGCGGTCTTGCCGGGAGCCACGGCCACCCGGTTATTCTCGCAGTTGGTGGTGAAGGTGTGGGGGAGCAGCCGGGAGCTTCCGCTGATGGTGGAGAACTCCTGCCCGCTGCCGTTGACATAGGCCTCGGTGGTATCGGTCAGCACCAGGGGGGTCACGTCGTAATACAGGGTGTCGCTGCCGGTGTTGTGGACGGTGAAGGTCATGGTGTACACGCCCTTCATGGCGGGATCGTCCTTCAGCTCCAGCTTGGGACGCTCCATGCCCTCCACGGACAGATAACCCCGGGTATTCACGGCGTCGTTGATGCTCATCAGGCCAGCGCCCTGCTTCCGGGGGGAATAGGGCACGCCGTTGTCGTCATAGATCACATGGGCGGTGCTCATGAGCAGGGTGTCGGTCATGTGCTTGCGCTGGGCGCCGGTCATGCTGTTGTCCCGGGCCTTCAGGGCCTGCTGGACGATGGCCATGCCGCCGGCCGCGTGGGGGGAGGCCATGGAGGTGCCGTCCATGCTCTCATAGCCGCCGGGCACGGCGGCATAGATGCCCGCGCCGGGGGCGGTGATCTCCGGCTTCAGGGTCAGCTCGGGGGTAGCGCCCCAGCTGGAGAAGTCGGCCATGCCATAGGTGGGGGATTCCACCAGGGCGTCGGCGGAGGCCACGGACAGAGTCTTGGTCTCCTGCTGCTTCATGTATTCACCGGCGGCCTGGGAGATAAACGCGCAGGGGATCTTCCAGTCGGTGATGGACATGTACAGCATGCCGGGCACGTTGTTGTACACCAGCATGCCGATGGCGCCGGCGTTGGCGGCATTGCGCTCCTTCTGCTCATAGTACATGCCGCCGCCCCGCTGCACCAGGGCGATCTTGCCGGTCAGGTCCAGGCCCGCATAGTCCTCCTCCGCGCCGTAGTTGGGAACCACCACATACTCGATGGAGCCCCGGGCGGACAGGCTGCGGAAGGGCTTGGCGTTCTCGTCCTCGCTGATGGTGGCGCTGTCCTGATAGGCCAGGTCCTTGCCGCCCACGGTGACATAGGGGCCCTTGACCATGCCGTTGGACACGGCGGCCACGGACAGGGACTCGCCATAGGTGGAGGGCTCGCTGACCAGGCCGTAATCGGGGTTGGAGGCCAGGGCCTTGCCGCCGAAGGCGTCGCCATAGGCGGCGTTATAGGCGTTGCCTGCGGCCACAGCCAGGGACACGCCGCTCTCGCCGGTGCGCTCGAACACGTCCAGCAGGCTCTTGGTGAAGGCGTCCTCGCTGTCATAGTCGATGTAGCCGCAGTCGGAGCCCAGGCTCAGGTTGGCCACGTCCACGCCCAGCAGGATGCAGTCCTCCAGGGCGGCCAGAATGTCTGCATAGGACGCGCCGCCGGTGGACTTGAACACGTTCATGTTGATGATCTGGGCCTGGGGAGCCACGCCCATGACGGCATCGTTGACGCCCACATTACCGGCGGCGGTGGAGGCAACGTGGGTGCCGTGGCTGCCCTTATCGCCGGGCATGCCGTCCTTGTCCCTGTCGCCGTAGTCAAACTGGAAGGGGAGCTTGGCGCTGTAATACAGGTCGGACACGCTGATGCCGGAGATGATCTGCTCCACCTGGAAGTCGTACTGCTCCAGCATGGACTGGAGCTTCTCCCGGGTCAGGGAGGGGCTCTTGGGGGCGGTCCTGAAGATTTCGTGGCTCATGTCCACGCCGGTATCCAGAATGGCCACCAGCATCCCCTCGCCGGTGAAGCCCGTGGTATTATAGATACCGCCGCCGATCATCCGGTTGCTGTTGGCGGTGTCGGGCAGCAGCTCAAACGTGGGGGAAATGAAGGCGGACTGGACGCAGTCCAGCTTCCGGATGGCCTTGTACTGGCCATAGGTCACTGTGGCGGAAAAGCCGTTGAGCAGGGTGGTATACTGCCGCTGGGGCTCCACCCGCGCGTCAATGGCCCGATTGATCTGGGCCAGGGCGCTCTTCTGCGTGCGCAGCAGGGCGTTGACCTGGGCCCGGGAATCCGGGTCGGCCACGGAGTCGTTGACCACCACGATGATCTCGACCTCGTCGTTGTCGTCGAGCTTGGCGGTGTTCTCCATCTGGATTTTTTCGCCGTTTTTCTGGCCGCTGCGCAGGACCTGGCGGGCGATATCGTTGGCGATACCGCTGACCGTGGTTTCCTGCAGGGAGGCGTTGACCTCCTGCTCAGCTGCCTGGGCGAATGCCGTCACCGGCAGGGCGGTCAGGATCATCAGAACCGCCAGAGCCAGTGCGCAGCACCGTTTGATAGCTGTCATCTCGTTCCTCCTATAAAATATATTGTCCGCCGCTGCATAAAAGTTCAGCGCGACTTACATATTATACCAGCTTTTGGACTTTAATGCAATGACGTAACGGCATAAAATGCCAAAATATTTCCCAAATTTTCCGGCATTCTCCGGTCAAAAAAACGGCCCCGGGCCAGACACCCGGGGATGGAGCTTTCCGGCGCGCTGCAAGGCTACGCATTTGCGGACCGTCCGCGGCTCCGTCCGGCGGATCGCGCGGGAAATGCCCGCAATTTCGAAAAATCCCTTGCGCAGCATAAAAATACGGCTCCTGCGAAAAATCCCGCCGGGAATCCGAAAAAATCGGGCTCCCGGCGGGGTTTTATGTTGACAAAGGGGCCGCGCCTGTGGTACAATAAGACGCTATATTGAGAAAATGGGGCCTGATACCCCATTTCAAATCTACTGTTATGATACCAGCTTTCCCCCGAAATTACAAGTGGGCCCGGGCGAAAACAAACAACCGGGCCGAGCGTGTCAAAATCCCGGGAGAGCGGTTCCCAAGGAAAAGCACGGAGAAAATGCGAAAAGAAAGGCGTGAGTATTGAAGATGGCCAAGGACAAGTATTATGGCAAGACCCTGCGCAAGAACTTTGCCAGACACGAAGAGGTCATGGCGATGCCCAACCTGCTGGAGATCCAGAAGAAATCCTATCAGTGGTTCCTGGACACCGGCCTGCGGGAGGTTTTTGCCGACGTGGCCTCCATCGGCGACTATGCCGGCAACCTGGAGCTGAGCTTCATCGACTACAGCATGGACGAGAAGCCCAAGTACGACGTGGAGGAGTGCAAGGCCCGGGACGCCACCTATGCCGCCCCCATGAAGGTCAGCGTGCGCCTGCACAATAAGGAGACCGGCGAAATCAAGGAGCAGGAGATCTTCATGGGCGATTTCCCCCTGATGACCCACTCCGGCACCTTCGTCATCAACGGCGCCGAGCGCGTGGTGGTCAGCCAGATCGTCCGCTCCCCCGGCATCTACTACGGCAAGGAGATCGACCTGAAAACGGACCTGCCCCTGCTGACGTCCACCGTGATCCCCTACCGGGGCGCGTGGCTGGAGTATGAGACCGACAGCAGCGAGGTGTTCTGGGTCCGCATCGACAAGAACCGCAAGCTCCCCATCACCTGCCTGATCCGGGCCCTGGGCCTGAAGACCGACGGCGAGATCCTGGACCGCTTCGGCGACGATCCCCGCATTGTGACCACCATGGAAAAGGACACCTGCAAGTCCTATGAGGAGGCCATGCTGGAGATCTATCGCAAGCAGCGCCCCGGCGAGCCCCCCACGCTGGACTCCGCCGAGAACCTGATGCAGGGCCTGTTCTTCGACCCCCGGCGGTATGACCTGAGCACCGTGGGCCGGTATAAGTTCAACAAGAAGCTGACCCTGTGGGCCCAGGCCAAGGGTCAGAAGCTGGCCGAGCCTGTGGCCGACCCCGCCACCGGCGAGCTTCTGCTGGAGGAGGGCCACGTCCTCTCCGGCGACGACTGCCGCACCCTGGACGCCATCGGCGTGGGTATGGTGAAGGTCCGGCTGGAAAACGGCGAGGTCATCCGCATTTTCACCAACCGCATGTGCGACATGAGCCGCTATGTGGACTTTGACCCCAAGACGGCGTGCGGCATCAAGGAGCGGGTGCGCTTCGACGTGCTGCAGGAGCTGCTGAGTCAGTATCAGGGCGAGGAGCTTATCGAGCAGTGCCGCCTGCAGGCGGACCGCCTGGTGCCCAAGCACATCATCATCGACGATATCCTCACCTCCATCAACTATATGAACGTCCTGGCCCACGGCCTGGTGCAGAAGGACGATATCGACCATCTGGGCAACCGCCGCCTGCGCTGCGTGGGCGAGCTGCTGCAAAACCAGTTCCGCATCGGCTTTAGCCGCATGGAGCGGGTCATCCGGGAGCGGATGACCATCCAGGACCTGGACATCGTCACCCCCCAGAGCCTCATCAACATCCGGCCCGTTACCGCCGCCATCAAGGAGTTCTTCGGCTCCAGCCCCCTGAGCCAGTTCATGGACCAGACCAACCCCCTGGCCGAGCTGACCCACAAGCGGCGTCTGTCCGCCCTGGGCCCCGGCGGTCTGTCCCGGGAACGCGCCAACATGGAGGTCCGCGACGTGCACTACAGCCACTATGGCCGTATGTGCCCCATCGAGACGCCTGAAGGCCCCAACATCGGCCTGATCTCCTATCTGGCCACCTATGCCCGGGTCAATGAATACGGCTTCATCGAGGCCCCCTTCCGCCGGGTGGACCGGCCCTCCGGCCGCGTCACCGACGAGATCACCTATATGACCGCCGACGTGGAGGATCAGTATGTGGTGTGTCAGGCGGCGGAGCCGGTGGACGAGAACGGCTGCCTGATCGGCCCCCGTATCACCTGCCGCCACCAGGACGAAACCATCCAGGTGGAGCCGGAATACGTGGATTACATGGACATCTCCCCCCGTATGATGGTGTCCATCGCCACGGCCATGATCCCCTTCCTGCCCAACGACGACGCCAACCGCGCCCTGATGGGCGCCAACATGCAGCGGCAGGCCGTGCCTCTGCTGCGGCCGGAGGCCCCCATCGTGGGCACCGGTATGGAGCACAAGATCTGCCTGGATTCCGAGGTGGTGGTGCTGGCCGAGGGCGACGGCGTGGTCACCAAGGTGGACGCCACCAACGTGTCCGTCAAGTATGACAGCGGCGAGACCAAGGACTATAAGCTCATCAAGTTCCTGCGCTCCAACCACGGCACCTGCATCAACCAGAAGCCCATCGTTTCCGTGGGCGAGCGGGTCCACGGCGGCGACGACCCCACGGTGCTGGCCGACGGCCCCGCCACCGATCAGGGCGAGATCGCCCTGGGCCGCAACATCCTGGTGGGATTCATGACCTGGGAAGGCTATAACTACGAGGACGCCGTGCTGCTCAACGAGCGGCTGGTGAAGGAGGACGTTTACACCTCCATCCATATCGAGGAATATGAGATCGACGCCCGGGATACCAAGCTGGGGCCCGAGGAGATCACCCGGGATATCCCCAACGTGGGCGAGGACGCCCTGAAGGACCTGGACGAGCGGGGTATCATCCGCGTGGGCGCCGAGGTCCACGCAGGCGACATCCTGGTGGGTAAGGTCACCCCCAAGGGCGAGACCGATCTCACCGCCGAGGAGCGGCTCCTGCGGGCCATCTTCGGCGAAAAGGCCCGGGAGGTCCGGGACACCTCCCTGAAGGTGCCCCACGGCGAAAGCGGCATCATCGTGGACGCCAAGGTGTTCACCCGGGAGGCCGGCGACGAGCTGGGGCCGGGTGTGAACCAGGTGGTCCGGGTGTATATCGCCCAGCGCCGCAAGATCCAGCCCGGCGACAAGATGGCCGGCCGCCACGGCAACAAGGGCGTGGTGTCCCGGGTCCTGCCCCAGGAGGATATGCCCTTCCTGCCCGACGGCACCCCCCTGGACATCGTGCTGAACCCCCTGGGCGTGCCCTCCCGTATGAACATCGGCCAGGTGCTGGAGGTCCATCTGGGCTACGCCGCCAAGACCCTGGGCTGGAAGGTGGCCACCCCCATTTTCGACGGCGCCACCGATAAGGACATCACCGAGGCCCTGACCCAGGCGGGTCTGGACCCCCAGGGCAAGAGCTGGCTGTATGACGGACGCACCGGCGAGCGGTTCGACAACAAGGTCACCGTGGGCTATGTGTACTTCCTGAAGCTG
>UMHC01060134.1_pt1 | contig 16039 bp, 13 predicted proteins | sample 1965381 | NCBI WGS metagenome assembly UMHC01 (sample SAMEA4836083, study PRJEB28245) | human gut metagenome | biome: gut microbiome; material: fecal sample | place: Denmark | collected 2008 | reverse complement strand
TTCACGCCCGAAGCCGGCGGGCCGCAGGTGAACCGCGGCGGCGGACAGGGGGAGATTCCGCCGCGGAGTCTCGCTCCGTTCAATTCCGGGAGCATTTTCAAAACAGGAATGCTCTCTTGAGGATACCTCTTCATGCGTCATTTCCGCTCACTGAACGCCCAGGCATGGCTCATCTTCACCCTTCTGACCGTATGCTACGGGCTGGCCAGCTTTTTCCGCACCTCACCCAGCACGCTCGCCGTGGACATCATGCGCGACTTCTCCGTGGGCGGGGGACTCATGGCGGTCATGAGTTCGGCATTTTTCTACCCTTACGCCTTCATGCAGATTCCGGCGGGCATTCTGTCCGACCGCTGGGGGCCGCGCAACACCATCTGTCTTTTCCTGCTGCTCGGCGCGGCGGGCGCGCTCATCTTCGCAGGCGCGCATTCCGTGGGCATGGCCGCGCTGGGCCGCATGCTGATCGGCGCGGGCATGGCCATGGTTTTCGTGCCCGCGCTGCGCGTCATCCTGTACTGGTTCCCGCCCCGGCTGCATGCGCTGGGCACGGGACTGCTGCTCTCTCTCGGCACGGGGGGGATGCTGCTCGCCACCTGGCCGCTCATGATGCTTTCCCAGATCATGGGCTGGCGCGGAAGCATGCTGGCCGCCGCCGCGCTCACCGTATTCATGTCTGCCGTGGTCTGGCGCGTGGTACGCAACAGGCCGGAAGAAAAAGGCTTTACTCCTTCCTGGGCGGCCTCCGACGACGGGCCTTCCGTCCCGCCGCTGAAACAGACCATGCTCGGCATCCTGAAAACGCGCACCTACTGGACGGTTTCCATCTGGTTCTTCTGCATGTACGGCGCATTTTTCTCCCTGAGCGGCCTGTGGGCCGGGCCCTACTTCATTCAGGGCTACGGGCTGGACAAAAGCGCGGCGGGGGGCGTGCTGTTCTGTCTGGCGCTGGGCTCCACACTCGGTCCCACGCTTATCGGCTTTCTCACGCCCTGGCTCCGCCTGCCCAAGAGGGGACTGCTGCTTGTCGCCTGTTCGGCCACCCTGCTGCTGGGCTTCCCCCTGCTGCTGCCGCGCCCGGTTATCCCGGCCGCGCTTCTGCCGCTGTGGGGCGTGGCGTTCGGCATATTCTGCGGCGGGTTCGGCGGCATTGCCCTGACCCGCATTCAGGATGACTTTCCGCCGGAAATCGTGGGAACGGCCACCGGCATGATCAATATCTACACCTACCTCGGTTCCGCCCTGCTTCAGCTTGCCAGCGGCTGGATCATGGAGGCGCAGGCTCCCGGCGCGGGAGCCTACACCCTGCCCCAGTATTCTCGCATGTTCATCCTGTACATGTTCATGTTCTGCTGCGCCTTTGCCGCCTCGCTGTTCGCCCTCAGGGACGGAGGAGCGGCAGGAACCCGGTGTTCCGGCCTGCAGAGCGGCGCGCGGTAACATTTTTCCGGAATCAACAAGGAGATACGAATGTTTCAATCCACAGTCGCCCCATCCGCCGACTGACTGAAGCAGCCGACGGAGAGGGGGCGTGCGGATTGCCCCTCCCTGAAGGGAGGGGGGACGGAAAAGGATTTCATCGGCTTCGCCGTCTTGTCAACCACTCTTTTCCCCCTGAAGGGGAGGTCTCAAACCACAAAGGAATTTTTGATGAGCGATTTTGCACATCTGCTTGAGCCCATTGTCATCAACAGGAATCTCAGGCTCAGAAACCGCATGGTCAAGGCCCCGCAGTCCTCATGGTTCTTTGAGGAAGACGGCTCCGCCGGAGATCGCGTGGTCGGCTTCTACGAGGCTCTCGCCAGGGGCGGCGTGGGGCTTTCCATCCTCTCCGCCATCACCTGGCGCAGCGACCACCCCGCCGGACTGTACGGCGCACTGTGGGACGACAGGTTCCTGCCCGGCATCACGCGCATCGTGGAGCGCAGCCACGCCCACGGCTGCCCGATCATGTGCCAGCTTCACCATTCGGGAGCCTCGGCCATGACCGGCCACGGCGGCGGCCTGCCCATCGGCCCCTCCGATCTCGGCCCGGATGAAATCCCCTGCCCGCCCCCGGTGGGCAAACCGGTGCGCGGGCTTTCCCTGGAGGAAATCGAGGAAGACAAGCGCCTGTACTTCGCGGCGGCGGAACGCGCTCACGCGGCGGGCTTCGACGGCATCGAGGTTCACTGCGCCCACGGCTACTATCTGGAAAGTTTCGTCAGCCGGGTATGGAACCGCCGCGACGATCAGTACGGCTGCCGGAACATCGAAAACCGCACCCGGCTGGTGGTGGAGATCATCACCGAACTGCGCCGCCGCTTCGGCCCCGACTATCCCATCGGCGCGCGCATCAACGGCCGGGAATGGGGAGCGAACGGCTGTCAGACGATTGAGGAAGCCGTGCAGACGGCGCAGATTCTCGAAAGGGCGGGCGCGAACTACATCAGCGTGTCCGGCTATGGTTTCGGCCCCCTGCCCTTCCGCTATCTGCCCGACTACTGGCCCTACCCCGAGCCGGAAGATCACATGAAGCCCTTCATGGAAGACTTCCGGGGGCTGGGCCTGCTGGTTCCCGCCGCAGAAGCGGTGAAAAAGGCCGTCAAGGTTCCGGTCATCGCCGTGGGCCGCATGGACGAGGTCAAGGGAGAAGCCGTGCTCGCGCAGGGCAAGGCCGATCTCGTCGCCTTCGGGCGCATGCTCTGGGCCGATCCGGAATTTCCCAACAAGGTGAAGGAAGGACGCATTGCCGACATTACCCGCTGCACCCGCTGCGGAACCTGCGAGGACCCGCCCGCCGGACGCCCCCGCCGCTGCCGCGTGAACCCCGCCTTCGGACGGGAAAGCGAACTTGCCGTGCCCGAAAATGTTGCCCGCGCCGAACAGCCCGGAAAGGTCATGGTGGTGGGCGGCGGCCCCTCCGGCATGGAGGCCGCCCGCGTGGCGGCGCTGCGCGGACATGACGTCACACTGTACGAAAGCGCTCCGGCTCTGGGCGGCAAACTGCCCCTGGCCTGCATGGTCAAGGGCACGGACGTGGAAGATATCCGTTCCATCGTGCCCTACTTCAAGCATCAGTTGGAAAAGCTGGGCGTGAAACTGCGCCTGGGCACGACCGTCACGGCGGACATGGTGCGCGCGGAAAAGCCGGATGTGCTCATCCTCGGAACGGGGGGGCTGTACGAACTGCCCGCCATTCCCGGGGTGGAGAGCGGCAGGGTCACCGGCGTGAACCGCATGGGCAGACAGGTCAAGCTGCCGCTGCGTATCTTCGGCCCCGAGCTGCTGCACAGGCTGACCAAAATCTTCCTGCCCGTGGGACACCATGTGGTCATTCTGGGCGGACGCATCGAAGGCCTGCAGGGCGCGGCCTTCCTGCTCAAGCGCGGGCGCACCGTGACCGTGCTGGAGGAATCGGAAAACATCGGCGCCGGCATCCCGCCCCGTTATCTTGACCGCCTCCTGCCCTGGCTGAAGAAGAAAAACGTGGAAATCATCAGCGGCGTGAAGTATGAAGCCATCGTTCCCGAAGGGCTGATCGTGACGGACAAGACCGGCGCGACCCGCACGGTGAAAGGCGACACCTATATGGTGCTGACCTCCCAGTCGCCCAACAATTCCATTCTGGACGAGCTGGAAGGCAGGCCCGGCGCGCCGCGCATCATCCGCGTGGGTTCGGCCAACGGCTTCGAGGGCGGCAGCCTGATCGTCAACGCCATTGAAACGGGCCGCCGCGCGGGGCTGGAAGCGTAGCCCACGGGCATCCGTGAACATATCCCCAATGAAGGCCGTCTTTCCCATATCAGGGGAGGGCGGCCTTCCCCTGCCCCGCGGAAAAGGTTATGCTCGGCTCCGGAGACATATCGTGCCGCAGCCTCTTGCCCCGCTTCTTTCCTTCCTGAACGCGCATCCCGGCGTCTGCTGCCTTGCCGTCACCGGCGCGGGCGGCAAGACCAGCCTCATTGCCGATCTGACGGATATTTTCGCCGCTTCCGGGCGATCCTGCGTCATTGCTCCCACCACCCGCATCTTTGTGCCCCCGCTGCGGAATCGCGCTCCGGGAACGCGCCCGCAGGAAAACGAACACAGCCCCCGGCCCTGTGATGCGCTCCTGCTGCGGAACGGCCGTCCCCCAGACGCTCTGGCCGAAGAGCTGCTTGCCCTGCTGCGCGATCCGCGCCGTCACGGCGCCCCCGTATGCGCCGCGCTGGGCGAAGACATCGAGCAAAGCCCCGCGGGCCGCAAACTGCGCGGTCTGCCGCCCGGATATGTCTGCCGCCTGAAAACCCTGCTGGAGAGAGCCTTTCCGCCAGACTCCGCGCCTTCGCCCCTTCTTCTCGCGGAGGCTGACGGCGCGGCCCGGCGTCCTCTCAAGGCTCACGCCGCTCACGAACCCGTCATTCCCGCCTGCGCTGATGCCGTGGCCGCAGTCATGGGGCTGGACGCGCTGGGAAAAACGCTGGCCGAAGCCGTCCACCGCCCTGAAATCGCCGCAGATCTGCTGGGCGCGGAACCTGACTCGCCCGTCACCCCGGCCATGGCCGCCGCTCTGCTTCTGCATCCCGCCGGGCCGTTCCGGGGCGCGCCTCCGGACGCAGCGCGCCTGATCCTGCTGAACAGGGCAGATGCACTCGATCCGGCGCGGCGCGGCAGTCTGATCCGGAACATGACCGAAACGCTCCGCGCTTCCGGCGGGCCGGAAAACATCCTCGTGAGGGGCAAGACAGGGGGACGGGGAACACGCTCCGGAATGCCGCACGCGCGCTCATGAGCGGGGAAAGGCCGGACTCCGCCGCCCTTCCCTTTTCCCGAAGCGGCATTATTTAAAGAAACGCTGATTAAAGCGTTTCCCGCGGTTCTGCGCCGCGGGATCGCCCGCAGGTCGCGAAGAGGAAAAATCTGCCTTTCCCGTCAACCAGGCGACCAGGCGTGCATTTCCCAAAGAGGCAAAAGCCTCCCCGGGCATGGAGCTGACGCATTCGCAGACTGCATCGGCGGTTCCTTCACACAAGAACACTCTTCGGCCGGCGGCCTTCCGGAATATCCGGGGCGGCAGCGGAAGCATTTTCAAGGAGACAGGCATCATGAGTTCTCTCACTCCCCGCCAGATCGTGGCGGAGCTGGACAAATACATCATCGGACAGGAACAGGCCAAGCGCATGGTAGCCGTGGCGGTACGCAACCGCTGGCGGCGGCAGCAGCTTGCCCCCGAACTGCGCGACGAAATCGCGCCCAAGAACATCATCCTCATGGGGCCGACGGGCGTGGGCAAGACGGAAATCGCCCGACGCCTCGCCAGACTCACCGGAGCGCCCTTCATCAAGGTGGAAGCCACCAAGTACACGGAAGTCGGCTATGTGGGACGCGACGTGGAATCCATGATCCGCGATCTCATGGAACTGGGCATCAAACTGGTGCGCGAGGAGGAACACGAGCGCGTGCGCGCGCAGGCGGAGGAGGCGGCGGAAAACAGACTGCTGGATCTGCTGCTGCCCGGCGGCGGCAATGAATCCACCCGCGAAAAGCTGCGCCAGCAGTGGCGCATGGGCTACCTTGACGACCGCGAGGTGGAAGTGGAGGTAAAGGAAAACGGCCCTCAGATCGACATGTTCTCCATGCCGGGCATGGAACAGCTGGGCAGCCAGATGAAGAGCATGATGGGGCGCATCGCTCCGCCCCGCACCCAGAAAAAGCGCATGAAAATCCGCGCGGCCTGGAACATCCTGCTCGATCAGTGCATGGACGGGCTTCTTGATGAGGAACGCATCGTGGACATGGCCCGCGAGCGTGTGGAACAGAGCGGCATCGTGTTTATCGACGAAATCGACAAGATCGCCAGCAGCGCGGCGACCCAGCGTTCCTCGGACATTTCCCGCGAGGGCGTGCAGCGCGATCTTCTGCCCATTGTGGAAGGCAGTACGGTGAACACCAAGCACGGCATGATCAGAACCGATCACATTCTGTTCATTGCCGCCGGGGCCTTCCACTTCAGCAAGCCGTCCGATCTCGTGCCGGAGCTTCAGGGCCGCTTTCCCCTCCGGGTGGAGCTTCAGCCGCTCGGCAAGGCGGAATTTCTGCGCATCCTCACCGAACCGGACAATTCCCTTCAGAAGCAGTACAGCGCCCTGCTTTCCACGGAAGGCGTGGAACTGGAATTCACGCAGGAGGGGCTGGAGGAAATCGCGGCCTTTGCCGAGGAAACCAACGCGCGCACGGAAAATATCGGCGCGCGCCGTCTGTATACCATGCTGGAAAAAATCCTTGCGGACATCTCCTTCCACGCCCCGGACTGCCGGGGGCAGAAAATCGTGGTGGACAAGGCCTATGTCAACGCCAATCTGGAAGACGTGCGCGAGGACGCGGATCTGAGCAGGTTCATTCTGTAGCGCATCTTCAAACACCGCTTGAGCCTTCGCGCGGGAAGCCGCGCGAAGGCTCCGCCGCAATTCGTCTGCGGCGTCAGGCTCCGGCTTCAGGCGTGAAACCTGCGGGCCGGCCCCGGTGTTCCTGCCGGCAGATATGCACAAGCGCGGAACGTTCCCGGGGAGATGCCGTCACCCGCAGGCTTTCGGCACAAAAAAACTTTCCGAATATGCCCCTTCATGCGTCAGGAGCCTGATCTTCCTGTCAATCCCGCCGGCGTAGCCCGTCAGACTCCCGGTGGAGCCGACGACCCGGTGACAGGGGATAATGACGGAAATCGCATTATGGCCCACCGCGCCGCCGACAGCCTGCGCGGACATTGTTTTCCCGCCGTGCAGGGCGGTGATTTCCCGGGCGATTTCTCCGTAGGTCGTCACTGCTCCGTAGGGAATCCGGCAGAGAATCTTCCATACCGCCTTTCTGAATTCACTTCCCGCCGGATCAAGCTTCAGCTCCGCTATCCGGGGTCGTTCTCCCGCAAAATAGCGATCAAGCCATTCCCCGGTCCGAACCAGCACCGGAACGCGGCCGCCGTCTTCCGGCTCGCCCTGCAGGGAAGCCGCAAAATACTTCTGGCCCTCAAACCAGACTCCGACAAGGGCATCGCCCTTCGCCGCAAGCATGACCCTTCCCAGCGGAGTCGTATGGTATGTCACATGATGCACGGTATCTCCTCCCTTCGGAATATCCTGAAGGAACCACTGACTTATGGCGCTTCCTGAAGTCGACATGCCCCGGAACCGGACGGAACAGGGTTCCGGCGCGACGCCCCCTTCTCCGGTGTCGCCGCAATTCGCCTGCGGCGTCAAGCTCCGGCGTCAGGCGTGAACCCCGCGGGCCGGAACACAGGAGCTGGCCGGCAGATACTTTCAACAGCAAAATGCGCTACCAGTCCCACCGGCATTTCTTCAGATCCACATGGCGGTCATCCTTCATGACGACCCGCTCCGCTTCCAGCAGGGCACGCTGCTCCGGCCAGCCGGGCACAAGCCGCCCCGCATGGTTGACGACTCTGTGGCACGGATACTCGCCGTACTCCTCCGCCATGCCGAGCACCTTTCCCACCAGCCTGGCGTTTTTCTCCCTGCCGATCAGACGCGCAATCTGGCCGTATGTGGCGACACGTCCCTCCGGTATCTCTTCGACAACGGAAAGAATCTCGTATATCAGGTCTTCGCGCGGAACACGCTGCCTTCCCGGCGGAAACAGGCGGTTCTTCCATCTCGGCACGTTCAGTCTCCCGCATTCATACTGTTGTCCCCTCCGCCGGGGATTGACGACGACACGGCGGCATCCGGAGCAAGCCGCGCATCCGGTCGATGCCCCGCAAATTCCTGAAGGCCGCTTTCACATGCACAAGGGCCGGGAGCAGCGTCTGCCCCCGGCCTTTCAGACTGCCTGTCCCCTCCCGCAAGACGGGGGCGCAGGCCTTGTCAGCAGCCTCTCCCTGCCGCGCGGCGCTACTTCGCCTTCTCGGGAATGAACGAGGCGAGAATGCCTATGGCGAGCAGGCTGACCACAACCCCCAGGCTGACCATGGCCGGAATATGGACGACGCCCGCCACGTCAAGAAGCATCTTGGTGCCGATGTAGGCGAGAATGACGATGACGGCCTTTTCCAGGTGGCGCAGGTAGCGCTTGGCGGCCGCAAGCAGGAAATAGAGCGAGCGCATGCCGAGAATGGCGAAAATGTTGCTGGTGTATACGAGGAACGGATCGGACGTGATGGCGATGATGGCGGGCACGGAGTCAAAGGCGAACATCACATCCGAAATTTCCACAACCACAAGGCAGAGGAAAAGCGGGGTGGCTTTCCAGATCAGCCTGCCGTTGGACGGTTCCCTGACGAAGAAGTCGTGGCCGTTCAGACGCGGATGCACGGGAATGAACTTCTGCGTCCAGCGCACGGCCCAGTGTTCGGAGTAGTCGACAATCTCCTTTTTTTCCTTGTACATGGCCTGGAACATCTTCCACGCGGTCCAGATGACGAAGACGCCGAAACCGGCCAGGGCGTAAGGCCCGAACATGGCGACCAGAGAGCTGCCCGCCGCCACGAAGATGAGGCGCATGACGATGGCGCCGAGAATGCCATAAAACAGGACGCGGTGCTGCAGATGATCCGGAACGGAAAACGACCCGAAAATGGCCATCATGACAAAAAGATTGTCCACGGAAAGGGATTCTTCCAGCAGATACCCGGCAAGAAAGAGCTGGGCCTGATCCGCGCCTTCGGTGTAGCCGATATAGCCGCAGAAAAGCAGGGCAAGGCTTACCCAGCCCGCTGTCCATATTCCGGCGTCACGGGCCGAAACAGCCTTGTCTCCGCGATGGGCGTACAGGTCAAGCCAGAGACAAAACGTCACCAGTCCGACAAAGACAAGGACTTCCGTAATGGTGTGTTCACCAAACATGAGCGTTACCTCTCATTTTCGCCGGGGAACACAAAAAGACCTCCCCGGCAATCTGATAATTGCCGCGAAGGTCTCACTACTCGCCCGAAGTGCGATGGCAACGCCAGGCGAAACTCCCGTTCCGCCACGCTGTTGACGCTGCCTGAGTCTCTCTGGACTCAGTTACTCCCCTTTGCGTCCTTTTCTTTTAAGACAGGCCGGGAAAGATGTCAAGGACGAATGCGCTGACGCTCTGTTGCAGAATTATGTTGACGGCGCTGCGCGGGCGTGCGGCAGACTCGCCCGCGCCTCCGGCGTTCAGGGGCGGGGCGCGTCACCTTTCCGGCTCAAACATGCGCAGGTAGGCCTGATAGCAGCGTCCCACGGGACTGGCCGGATCCAGTCTGCCCAGCAGGGTTCCCAGATGTTCGGGGCGGACAAGCTCACGGCGCTGCGCGGGAAGCGCGCGACTCACTCTTTCATCCAGCGGCGTGCGCCCCTCCAGCAGATGCAGTTCCACCCTGCTGAAAACCTCCCCGTCCATGAACGCGTTGGCGCGCTCCAGCATCTCCGGCGTGTGATAGATCAGCTCCTGAAGGGCGAGGTTATCCTCCCCTCCCACCAGCAGACGGCTCTCCCGGTGGCCGAGAGGACGGGCCAGCGCGGCGATCTCCGGCCCCATGACCATGCTCCAGTTCCTCCAGAGCTGCTCAAGATGCTCCCGCCGGGGGTCCTGCCCCTTTCCCGCCAGCCAGCCGCGCACAAGTTCCCCGAAGCTCACGGGGGCCTGTCCGCCGTCTTTCAGGGCGCGCTCCCCGGGGAGCTGACGAAAACGACGCATGAGAATCTCCTTGCTCTGAACCTGAACCCTGTTCATTAAAAAATATTATCAGAAAAATATTTATTTTTCAATCCATTACACTGCCGCAGACAAAAAAGCGGCCTTTTCCCGAACTGGCTTTTTCAAGCGCGGCGGCGTATGCTGGAGTCTGCCGCGCAGAGCATGTTCCTCTCCCTTCTTTCGCGGCGCTTCTTTTTTTCACCGCAACCACAGGCCATGGACGGCGCGCGTTTCCGCCGCCGTCTTCATGCCGGGAACACCACCATGATGGATATGCCCGCCGATCTGCCCGCTCCCCGTCTGACCTCCAACGCGGAGCTTGTGCTTTCCAAGCGATATTACCGTAAAGACGCCGAAGGCAGGCCCATGGAAGACGCCGCGGGGCTGTTCTGGCGCGTCTCTTCGACCATTGCCCGGGAAGAGGCGAAATATGAAAAATCCCCCTGGCGGCCCGGCGATCTGGCCCGGGAATTTTATGAGCTGCTCAGTCAGGGCGTGTTTCTGCCCAATTCTCCCACGCTGATGAATGCCGGGAGCGAACTGGGGCAGCTCTCCGCCTGCTTTGTGCTGCCCGTGGGGGATTCCATTGAGGAAATTTTCGATGCGGTGAAATTCGCCGCCATGATCCACAAGTCCGGAGGAGGAACGGGCTTTTCCTTCTCGCGCCTGCGCCCCAGGGATTCCCGCGTGGGCACCACCGGCGGCGTGGCCTCCGGCCCGGTGTCCTTCCTGCGCATTTTCAATACCGCCACGGAGCAGATCAAGCAGGGCGGCACGCGGCGCGGCGCGAACATGGGCATCCTGCGCATCGATCATCCGGATATTCTCGATTTCATCAAGGCCAAGGAAAAAGAAGGAGAATTCAACAACTTCAATCTTTCCGTAGGCTTGACCGAAGCCTTCATGCGGGCGGCGGACGCCGGGGAGGACTATCCGCTGATCAACCCCGTCTCCGGCCGGCCCCACGGCAGCCTGAACGCCCGCGAGGTGTTCGAGCTGCTGGTGCGCAAGGCATGGGCCAGCGGCGACCCCGGCATCATCTTCCTTGACCGCATCAACCGCGACAACCCCACCCCGCTGCAGGGCGACATCGAATCCACCAATCCCTGCGGGGAACAGCCCCTTCTGCCGTACGAGGCATGCAATCTCGGTTCCATCAATCTGGCCCGCTTCGTGGTCAGCCCCCGCCGCTCCGCCGGGGCCGCCGACAACGTGGACTGGGAGGGGCTGCGCCGCGTCATCCATCTGGCCGTTCGTTTTCTGGACAACGTCATCGACGCCTCGCGCTTTCCGCTGGACCGCATTGCGGACAAGGTGCGCGCCAACCGCAAGATCGGCCTCGGCGTCATGGGCTGGGCGGACATGCTCTTTCAGCTTGAAACGCCGTACAACAGCCCGGAGGCGCTGGAACTGGCGGAAAGGGTCATGGCCTTCATCCGGCAGGAAGGCCGCGCCGCCTCGGCCCGGCTTGCCGAGGAACGCGGCCCCTTCCCCGCCTTTGCGGAATCGGTGTTCGCCGGACAGGACATGCCGCCCCTGCGCAACGCCACCGTCACCACCATCGCGCCCACGGGCACGCTGTCGATCATCGGAGCCTGCTCCTCCGGGGTGGAACCGCTGTTCGCCCTGTGCTTCGCGCGCAACGTCATGGACGGAGAGCGTCTGGTGGAGGTGAATCCCCACTTTGAGGAAGCGCTCAGAAACGCCGGCATGCACAGCGCCGAACTCATGGAGGCCGTGGCGGAATGCGGTTCCATCCAGGGCATGGATTTTCTGCCGGACGGCATGCGCCGGGTATTCGTCACGGCCATGGACATTTCCGCGGAAGATCATCTGCGCATGCAGGCCGCCTTTCAGAAATATACGGATAACGCCGTCTCCAAGACCGTCAATCTCCCGCACAGCGCCACGGTGGAAGATATCGGGCGCATTTACCGCCTGGCATTTGAACTGGGCTGCAAGGGCGTTACCGTGTACCGCGACGGCTGCAAGTCCGTGCAGGTGCTGACCACCGGCGCGGCGGCACAGGGGGAGGGCGCGCAGGCCGGCCCTGTGAGTCAGGTGCGCCAGCGTCCGGACATCGTCATGGGATTCACCCAGAAAATCCAGACCGGCCTCGGCGTGCTGTATCTCACCGTCAACGAGCTGGACGGCAGACCCTTTGAAGTGTTCGCCACCATCGGCAAGTCCGGGCGTTCGATCACGGCCAAGGCCGAGGCCATCGGAAGACTGGTTTCCCTGTGTTTCCGTTCCGGCGTGGCCGTGCGCGACGTGGTGGCGCAGCTCAAGGGCATCGGCGGCGAACATCCCGTTTTTCAGAAAAAGGGCATGCTGCTTTCCATTCCCGACGCCATCGCCTGGGTGCTGGAAAACCGCTACCTCAAGGGGGCGGCTTCGACGCCTTCCCATTCCGACGCGGATCTGCAGAACCCTTCCTGCCCCGAATGCGGCGCGGAAATGACCTTTCAGGAAGGATGCCACATCTGCCAGAACTGCGGGTACAGCCGCTGCGGGTAGGCGGGGGATGCGCATGGCCGTGCCCGCTGCCGGGCGGAGCCGCGGGCACGGCCATGCGGCCGCCCTTCAAAGGTCAGCTCGCTCCGCCTGAAATGTTCTGAAATGCTCCGCGGAGCCGGGCCGGGCGAGACTCATCACCGCTCCCCTTCTCCGGTGTCGCCGCAATTCACTTGCGGCGTCAGGCTCCGGCTTCAGGCGTGAAACCTGCGGGCCGGAACACAGGGTCCGGCCGGCAGACCTGTTCAAGCGCAAAACGCTCCGGAGCCGCTGCCGCGGCTCATACCGCCGCGTCGAGCAGAAGGTTGTCGCGGTGGATCACTTCAGGATAATGGGCATCGCCGAGAATGGCGGCAACCTCCAGGCGCTTCAGGCCCTTGATGCGGCGCAGATCCTCCGAGCTGTAGTTGGAAATCCCCACGCCGATCAGACAGGAGCTTCCGTTTTCCCCTTCGGCCAAAATGCGCAGCAGATCGCCGGGGCCGAAACTGCCTTCCACCGCGGTCACGCCGCCGGGCAGCAGGCTGCGTCCCTGCTCAAGCAGCGCCCGCGCGGCTCCGGCGTCCACCCGCACCACCCCGCGCGGATCGGACTGATAGGCCATCCAGTACTTGCGGCGGGAAACGGGATGCTCTTCCGGGCATACCCATGTGCCGACCATCTCCCCGCCAAAGGCCCGGCGCAGGATATCCCGCTCCCGGCCCGGCAGGATCAGGGTCGGCACGCCGAGCTGCGCCGCCCGGCGGGCTGACAGCAGTTTTGAATACATGCCCCCCGTGCCGACGCCGGTCTTGCCGCCGCACAGAGCGTCCAGATCCAGAGCGCGGATGTCGTCAATGCTCTCCAGCAGGGGAATGGACGCGGGATCGGGGCTGGTCAGCGGATTTTCCGCCAGCACCCCGCCCGTGGACGTAAGATTGACGAACAGGTCCCCTTCCACCGGATTGAGCAGCAGGCTGGCCAGCGCGTCATTGTCGCCGAACCTGAGTTCCTGCACGGCCACGGTATCGTTTTCATTGACCACGGGGATGACGCCCCAGTCCAGCAATTGCGTGAACGTATGGCGGGCATTCATGAAACGCTCGCGGCTGCGCAGATCATCCCGCGTCAGCAGCACCTGCGCGCAGACCAGCCCATGCGCGGCAAAGGCGTCCTCATATTCCCGCATCAGGCGGCCCTGCCCCACGGCGGCGGCCCCCTGCTTGCCGGGCAGACCTTCCACACGATGTTCCCCGGCGGAAAGGGCGGCCCGTCCGGCGGCCACGGCCCCGGAACTGACCAGCGTGACCCGGCGTCCCTCATGGGCGAACGCGGACAGTTGTTCCGCCAGATTGCGGAGCACAGGCATGTTCAGGCCCTCCGGCGTGGTCAGCACCGCGCTGCCCACCTTGACGACAAGGGAACGCGCCCGCGCCAGGCGTTCAAGCCGATCCTCACGAGAATACGGACAGTTCATTCCCGCACCCACTCCACTTCAATTTCCGGAAATTCCCCGGCTTCCTCTTCCTCCTCCGCAAAACGCACCAGAGCCTCATGCCGATCCAGCTCATCCCGGAGTCTCCACAGTTCAGCCGTCAGTTCTTCCAGCCCTTCCCCATCCCTGGCGGAAATGAAGAACATGCGGCGGCCGTCCGCCTCGGCGCGGGCCCTGATGATGTCCAGCTCCTCCGGCGCGCGCAGATCGATCTTGTTGATCACCTCTATCTGCCGCCGCCGGGCCAGTTCGGGGTCGAAGAGCGCCAGCTCCTCGTTGATCAGGTCAAAGCCCGCCCACGGGTTCTCTCCGTCCGGCTGCACATCCTCAACGCTCAGAATATGCACGAGAAAGCGGGTGCGTTCCACATGGCGCAGAAAGCGGTCGCCCAGCCCCTGCCCGGCATGCGCTCCCTCAATCAGACCGGGGATATCCGCAATGACCATGCGGTGATCCGGGTCGTACTCATCAATGAGCACCCCGAGATTCGGCGTCAGCGTGGTAAAGGGATAATCCGCGATTTTCGGACGCGCGGCGGACACCCGGGAAAGAAAGGTGGACTTGCCCGCATTGGGCAGCCCCAGCAGCCCCGCATCCGCCAGAATCTTGAGTTCCAGCCGGAAGCTGCGTTCCTCGCCGGGTTCTCCTTTCTGGGCAAAGCGGGGGGCGCGCATGGTGGAGGACTTGAAATGCTCGTTGCCCTTGCCGCCGCGCCCTCCTCTGGCCAGCGGCACCAGCGCGTCGGGATCGGAAAGATCGGCAAACAGCGCTTCGCCTTCTTCCGTGCGCTCATACAACTGGGTGCCCAGCGGCAGTTCCAGCACCAGGTCCTCCCCCTTGCGGCCGTCGCACTGACTGCCCATGCCGCCCTGCCCGTTCTGCGCCTCGTACAGACGCTTGAGACGGAAGTCATACAGGCTGAGCAGCCTGCTGACGCCCCGAGCGTACACACTGCCGCCGTCTCCGCCGTTGCCGCCGTCCGGCCCGCCCTTGGGCATGAATTTCTCGCGGCGGAAGCTCAGACAGCCGTTGCCGCCCTTGCCCGCCTTCACCGTAATGACGGCTTCATCCACAAATCTCATACTTGTCCTTTCCCCGCGCAGGGCCGGGGCATCCTTGCCTTTCAGAACATCTTGCGACCGAAGGCATCCGCCAGTCGGAGCCGTATCCGGCCCGCAGGTTTCGCGCCTCCGCCGGGGCTGCGGCACAATTCGCCCGCGGCTGCTCCGGCTTCGCGGCTTCGGTTCCGCCCAGCCCGGCACCCGGAGCTTTTTCGGGAGCATGTTCAATGTGAAAATGCTCTGCAGGTTCGAGCCTAGCCCAAGCGCCATGAGCCGTCCAGTCACATCTTCCCCGGAGCGGCCCGCGTCGGGCGTTTGCGAATCCCGGCGGACGCACGCCGGCAGACAACGGAAAAGGGAAGAAACCTTGCGGCTTCTTCCCTTTCAACGTCCGTTCCGTGAAAAACTTACGCGGCGGCTTCGGCAGAGGCGGGCACGATGTGCACGCGCTTATGCACCTTGCGCTTGCGCACGAAGCTTTCAAACCTGACTACGCCGTCCATCTTGGCGAACAGGGTAAAGTCGCGGCCCATACCCACGTTTTCACCGGGGAAAACCCGGGTGCCGAGCTGACGCACGATAATGTTGCCCGCGAGCACATGCTGGCCGCCGAAACGCTTCACGCCGCGCCGCTGGCCGGCGCTGTCGCGGCCGTTGCGGGAGCTGCCGCCTGCTTTTTTATGAGCCATGAGAGAACTCCTTCAAATTTCCCGCCGCTGAGCGGCATTGCTGCTTTCCCGGCGCTCCTCCCTCCGGGGAGGCTTGCGCCGGATTCTGCCCGGGCCGCCTACGCGTTGATGGCGGTAACGGTCAGCGCCGTGTAATCCTGGCGGTGGCCCTGCGTGCGCATGGAACCCTTGCGGCGGCGCTTCTTGAACACGCGGATCTTTTCACCGCGGAAATGTTCGATGACCCTGGCGACGACCCTGGCGCCTTCCACTACGGGAGCGCCGATCTTCACGGATTCGCCGCCGAGCATGAGCACGCGATCAAAGGTCACTTCCTCGCCGGCTTCGGCAGCCATGCGATCCACCACGATTTTATTGCCTTCCTGGACGCGGAACTGCTTCCCGCCCGCTTCAATAATAGCGTACATCAGAACCTCCGAAGAAAAGGGAAAGAGCCTTTTAGCCCTCTTTTCCACGCAAGTCAAGCATTGCGCGGGGCACAAGACCATATTCCCCCGTTTTCACCATTTCATTGCCTGCCGCCGCCGGATCAGAGGGTAAGGCAATCCGCCGTCACGGGCCGCACGCGGCAGGAAACATGATTAACGGGGTTGCCGCGCATCCCCAAGTCATACACCGCTTTAGCCCCAAGCTCAAGCGTCAATTTCAGGACGCCCTGTTGTGGAACC
>UMHC01053778.1_pt1 | contig 16067 bp, 8 predicted proteins | sample 1965381 | NCBI WGS metagenome assembly UMHC01 (sample SAMEA4836083, study PRJEB28245) | human gut metagenome | biome: gut microbiome; material: fecal sample | place: Denmark | collected 2008 | reverse complement strand
GGGATGCGCCAGCCGGTATTCAAGGGGCTTAGAGAAGATAAACAGGCGGAGGAATGCCGGCGGAAGCATTAACGTACTCTTTCTGTTTTTGGCTGCTGTGCGGTTCGTGTTAGAATACCGCTTAACCCCTTGTTTGCCATAAGTTGAGCATTATAGTCCTTGCTGATTGGGAAATGGGTTTGTACAAAAAAAGATGCGGGAAGCCGCTCTCGAATCGCTTCCGCAGCTAAATGTCCGCCGCGGTCGTTGTCCAGGCATAGGGTGATCTTGCGTACCTTAGGGTGGAGGCTTAGATACTGTTCCAAGGCTGCGGGCAAACCTGGATTATCCTTGGCAGGTGCATATACGCCGGAAAGGGAGAGATAGCTTACGTGCTGCCATTCTTCCCTTGATTCCATCTCTAGCGTGATATAAGATAGCAGATCAATTGCGCTCTCATATAGGTGCAGAGTATCCGACGGTGATTTTGCTGCAATGCAGAAGGAATACCGCTTGTCACTCCCGTCCACATCCCGCAGGAAGGTGGAATTAGGGGCGCTGCTGCGGATGAAGCCATAGCGGGGGATGCTCTTTTCGTCAAAACCCACGAACACGCAGTTGTGGCGCTTATCCTCATATAGCATTCCTGCCCGGATACAGGCTTGCAGCAGAGGCAAAGCAATGCCGCGCCCCGTTAGGTAGGCGAGGATGCGGCGGTTATCCTGGTTTCTAGGGGGCAGCCGGAAGGGCAGCGGCGTTTTTCGGGTGGCGGGCTGGCCAAGTGGCGGTGAAAGATCCGGCATTTGCTCCATACAGCCCATAAGGTGCAACACGGCTTCTTGGAATCCCATACCCCGCACCTTAATCAGATAATCCAATGCACTACGGCCACCTATACCTTGCGACCACCAGCACCATTTCCCATTGCTGATTTTTAGGCTGTCGTGGGTACGTGTAGAATAGACACCGCTGGAAATACGGACCAATTCATGGGGATCGTACCGCTCCAGATAGGTGAGCAAATCCAGGCGCTTTACCTTCGCAACCGTATCCCTTGGGATCCATTGGTTCTGATATAATGTTTGTTTCATCTTATATATCCCTCCCTTGCCTGCGAGGGCTTTACTTCCTGCTCTATCTCCGTGTCCAGTACACGATCGGAATGGGTTTTCAGTTTCAGTGCTGCGTCTAGGGCAGTGAGACGTTGGGATTTTTCCGCCAGCTCCTGCTCCTGGGGAAAGGGCTGTTTTGCATCCGCTTCCAAGGTTTGCAGTTCCTGTTTCAAAGCATCGATTTTGAGGGAAACTGTTCTAGCGGATGGGGCCAGCCGCTCCAGCTGGTTCTCCAACCGTTGGATATTACCTAAAACGCGATCCCCCAGTTCTACGAAATAGGACCCTTCGCCTTTTAGGACGGCAGTAAATTGCATATTTTCATATGCAAGCAATAGCTGAAAACCCATGTATTCCCCAATCTCCCTGGGGGCAGGGTCGGTCTTTGCCTGGCAAGCGGCAAGAAGAGCAGCCCCGGCGTCTTTTCGTTCTGCATACCGTGTCCCGCAGATAGTTATGGGAAAATCCTCAGTCTTGTTTCGCATATACTTGGCCTGGTCGGCCTCAAGTTTCATTTGAGCCTGCTCATAGGACTGTATCTCCAACGGGATGCGCTGCAAGCGGCTCTGCATCTCAAACTGCTGGTTCATATGACTGGAACGCAGCAGCTTCAGTTTGGAGATTTCCATCTCTAAATCCATCCGTTCCTTAATCCGGGGGTCACCGGTAGCCAGGGATTTGACCTCAGCGTAGGATAAGGTCTGGTCATCTATGTCCTCACAAGATCGAACCGGGGATCGGCTGGTCATCACCTGGGAGATGAACCGCTGCTTAGCTTCCAGGGTGGCCCACATGTAAGCATCAAAGGTGTCCTTGGTTACATAGCGGTAAATGTGGACGGTCGAGTTTTGATTGCCTTGTCTTATAATCCTACCCTCTCTCTGCTCAATATCTGCAGGCCGCCAAGGGCAATCCAGATGGTGTTCCGCAACCAGCAACCGTTGCACATTGGTTCCGGCCCCCATCTTAGCAGTGGATCCCAACAGCACCCGCACCAATCCGGAGCGGACCTTACTAAATAAAGCTGCTTTTTGCGTATCGCTGTCGGCATCGTGAATGAAGGCAATTTCCTGTTCCGGCATTCCGCCTTCGATCAGCTTTTCTTTTATATCCTGGTACACATTGAAGCCGTCCCCCCTTGGGGTGGAAAGGTCGCAAAATAAGAGCTGGGTCAATCTCTCAGCCTTCGTATCCCTCCAGATTTGCAGCACATGGCCTATGCAGGCATTAGCCTTGCTCCTGGGATCATCCGGCAAGAAGCCGTTGAGCATTCGCTGGTCAAGGGCCAATTTACGCCCGTCGCTGGTTATGCGCAGCATATTGTCCTCGGTAGGCTTCATATTTCCTGCGCGTACCGCTTCCGCCCGATCTGCCAAGGAAAGGAGCATATCCCGCTGGAATTTGCTGGGCTCCAAGACCTCAGTGTGATATTCCGCCTTAGGCACAGGCAGGCTGAGCATATCCGCCGTCTGAATATCCGCAACCTCCCGAAACATAGCGGTGAGCTCCGGCAGGTTGAAGAACCGGGCAAAACGGGTCCTAAGCCGGAATCCCGTGCCCTCCGGGGCCAATTCCATGGCGGTGATGGTTTCCCCGAAGGTGGACGCCCAGGCGTCAAAATGTGCCAGGCCCCGCTGGACCAATGCGTCGTATTGGAGATACCGCTGCATGGTGTACATTTCCACCATGGTATTGGAGATGGGCGTGCCGGTGGCGAAGATCACGCCCCGGTTGCCGGTCAGGTCATCCAGGTAGCGGCATTTCATGAACATATCTGAGGATTTCTGTGCCTCGGCCTGCGAAATGCCCGCTACATTCCGCATCTTGGAAAAGGCGGCTAGATTCTTAAAAGAATGAGCTTCGTCCACAAACAGGCGATCTACACCCAATTCCTCAAAGGTAATGACCTGGTCTTTGCGCTGCGCATTGTTCAATCGGTCCAACTTGGCCTGTAGCTGTTTTTTCGTGCGCTCCATTTGCTTGATGGTAAAGGGTTCCGCTTTTTTGGCCTTTGCTTCGGCTATGCCTCGCATAACTTGGCCGATCTGTTCTGTAAAGTGTGCCTGCTGCCGCACTAGACTTACCGGCAACTTTTCAAATTGGCTGTGCCCGATGATCACAGCATCGTATTCCCCGGTGGCAATGCGGCTGCAAAACCGCTGACGGTTCTGTTTTTCAAAGTCCCGCTTGGTGGTAACCAAGATATTGGCTGCAGGATAAAGTTGCAGGAATTCTCTGGCCCATTGTTCCGTTAAATGGTTGGGTACTACGAACATGGGCTTATGGCATAACCCCAGGCGCTTCAGTTCCATGGCGGCAGCAGCCATGGTGAAGGTTTTGCCGCTGCCTACCACATGGCCTAGCAGGGTATTGCCCCCATATAGGATGCGAGCCACAGCATTTTTCTGATGAGGTCTTAGTTGGATCTCCGGGTTCATGCCGTGGAACTGGATATGGGAACCATCGTATTCCCGGGGTCGGATGGAATTGAATTTTTCATTGTAGAGCTTCACGAGCCGTTCCCGGCGCTCTGGGTCTTTCCATATCCAGGTCTGGAAAGCATCACGGATGGCCTGCTGCTTCTGTTGGGCGATGATGGTCTCCTTCTGGTTCAGCACCCGTGTTTCCTTCCCGTCCACGGTATTGGTATCGAACACCCGCACATCCCGCAGGTTCAGGCTCTCTTCCAGGATTTTATATGCGTTGACCCGATGGGTGCCATATTTCAAGATGGCGTTGTTGTTATCGAAGTCCGCACTTTTTCCGGTCACGCTCCAAATGGAGGTATAGGAGGAAAACAGCACCTTAATTTTGCCTTGCCGGTAAAGTGGTGTGTTGAGCAGGGCATATATGAATTCTTCGACTACCCTAGGGGGGATCCAAGTGGAACCAAGCCGCACTTCAATGTCACCGGCTCCCAGATCCCGGGGCTGTACGGCTTGGAGGGCTGAAACCTGGGTTTGAAGGGCTTGTAGAGCCGCTGGATCCGGCTGAGACGTATGCTGTTCCAATCCTGCAAGCAGGGCTTTTGCCTGCTGTAGCTTATGGCGCACATTGCCGGAAAGGTATTCATCCGCCGTAATGAAGGGGAAGCTGTGAATATTAAAGGAAGCCCAGTCCATATCCAGCGGGTCAAGCCCGTCGAAGTCCCGGTAGATATACCCTTGTAGCTGCTGTGCAAGGGAAGCCTCATCCATACCGGTCAGCCTCGACATATACGGCATATCTATTCCAGCTCGTTCGCCAATGGATAGGGCTAGAGCTTCTTCTGGCGTATCCACGTGGGAGATGGGCGCTTGGGCACGTGTGGTACGCTTAGTAAACATATCTGCTTTACGCTCAAATTCCCCATTCTCATCCAGCACTTCCAAGGAGGAAAGCAGGGGATAGAAAGTATCATCCCGAAAAGCCGATCTGTTTCCCCGGCTGTTGATACGGCCATATTTCGCCGCAAACCTATCATACATGGCGTTAAGCTGCTCCTGCTCTCGCAGGATGTGCTCTTCCGGCCGATTTTCCAACTGATAGGCAATGAGCCTGCGAGTACATTCCCGTAAATCAATCATGGCTTGGATACGGACTAGGGCGGTGGCAGAAGCAGCTACAAGCTGCATCTGGCTATCTATCCGGTAGTAGATTTTTCCATCCGACAGGCCAAAACTGAAATTGGGGATAGCAGGGTCTGCGGGTATCCATTCGCTTTGATCTTCGATGTCCTCCAGCTCTGGAGCCCGTTCTTGGTATTTGCCACGAATATGCGCCACGGCTTCTTTGAGCTGCTCCGTCAAGTCAGTCCCTTCCAGGGGCAGACAGGCGGTTTCATTTTCATTGCCGTACATATTCTTCCACCAGGCCATGCGGCCTAGCAGCATTTCTGGATGGGATAAGAAATAGCTGTTGATGGGAATGCCATCTTCCGTTTGCCCCAGGTGTAACCATTCGGGTTGCGATAGAATAGGACGCTCCCGTTTGCGCAAAAACAGAATGTCTGCGGTCACCTCAGTATTGGCATTAGCGGCAAAAGCGTTGTTGGGCAGACGTATAGCCCCCAGAAGGTCCGCTCGTTCTGCAATATACTGGCGTGTCCTATCGTCTTGCTTATCTAGCGTTCCTTTGCTAGTGATGAAAGCGATTATGCCGCCGGGCCGAACTTTATCCAAAGCCTTGGCAAAAAAATAGTCATGGATGTGGAATTTTTGTTTGGCATATCGCTGATCCGAAACGCCATAGCTGCCGAAAGGAACATTGCCGATGGCAAGGTCAAAGAAACTGTCCGGATAGTCCGTATTCTCAAAGCCTTTGATTTGAATATCCGCATTCTGATAGAGCTGCCGGGCGATGCGGCCGGTGATAGAATCCAGCTCCACGCCATAGAGCTTACTGCCTGCCATATTTTCCGGCAGCAGCCCAAAAAATTTCCAATGCCGCAGGATGGCTCTAGAATGTTGCCTCGCCGAAAACCCAGGTTTTCTATGGCCTGGTATATGGCATTTATGACAGTGGGCGAGGTATAGTGGGCATTCAACGTGGAAGCCCGGGCAGATTCGTACTCTGTTTCGGTCAATGTTTCTTTCAACTCTGCATATTCGTTAGCCCAGACGCTATTGTTGGAGTCGAACGCCTGGGGAATGCCTCCCCAGCCCACATAGCGGGCTAAAATCTCCTGCTCTTGCTTGGTTGCGCGGCGGTTTTCCACCTCGATCTTGCCCAGGGTGTGGATAGCCTCTAGGTTCATGCGGAATTTGGCCTTGGGGCCGCCATGGCCCAGGGCGTCGTCGGTGATTCGGTAATCTAGGGCTGGCGCTTTATCCGGTTTCCCATCCGGGATATGCATCCGTTCCACTACCACGTCAAAGGGCAGGTTGTTCTGCTCTGCAGGATAGATGGCTTCGTGCTCCGATTGACGTTCCGGTTTCCCCGCCGGTTGTTCCTCCGTGGCTTCCTCGGCGCTGGTTGCGGGGAATGGGACGGGGGGATTCTGTTGCGTCCGCTGCTGTTCCGCTTGGGCTACCCGCTGGATTTCCGCTAGGATATAGTCCGGCAACGGCGTATATGCCTGCACCAAGCCATCCGTCCCAATGTGGGCGATGGTGCGGTAATCATGGCCGGCTTCCTCCAATATGTTCCAAACGGTGGTGCCATTGCCCAGGGAACCATAGCCCAGGGAATATAGAATACCGTGCTCTTTGGCGTATCCACGGACGGCGGCAAGCCAATCACCATGGGGCTGGTCGCCATCCCGATCCCAACCTCCAAAGGAGACAATTTGCCCTTCCTGGCCATAGATGGCCTCAAAATCCACCTCATGATAGCGTACATGCATACGCTGACGCCGGTAATCCTGGCTTTGAATATTGGCAAACCATTGGCGGGCAAAGCTGTTGAGTTGGCGTTCTAAATCCGGATTATCGACTTCGCCCTGCTGGTTCTCAACGGTTTGATATAGGCCGATTCCATCCTGCTGAAAGGTGCGGGCAGAAAGGGCCTTGTTTTCCAGATCGAATACAAATTCCATATCCGGGTCAGCCATGAGATCGCCGTTTTGCAAATAGGTATGGGATATGGAAATTCGATTTTGCCCAAGATAGTCCATGGAAAGGGGCATAAAGGCGTCCCCGGCGGTGAAGCGCAGATAGAATGCCTCCCCAGTGAGAAGCTCGGGCGCAAGGACCATGAGCGTATCGAAATTTTGCTCAGCCGTTGTTTTTGGGGCCTGCTTTTGCTTAGAAGCCGGGGCTGAGTTATCTAAAACCAGGGGATTCTGCTCTGGGGAAACGGTGGCGGGAAGGATAGCAAGCGCGCTCCTCTGTGCCGATGCAAGCAGATGATCATTTCTTTGATCCTGCCCCACCAGGCGAAAAAACTGTTCCTGCGGATAGGACACCCCTGCCAGGGCGGAAAGAGAAAGGCCGGGGCTTTTCAAAGCCTCCGGCCTTTGGAAATCGCCTGCTTCTCCTAACTGTAGATCAGCTCCATGGCCAGCTCCTCGGCCCGCTGACGGATGTTGTTCATCCGGGCTATCCACGTCAGCGGGTCCTGGGCTTTCAGCCCTTCGTTCACTCCCTCGGCTTTGGCTAACGCCTGCACCGTTTGTTCCACCTGGGCTCGGGCTGTCCGATCGATCTCCAATAGATGGGATTGCAACGTCCCGTTTAACAATAGCCCTGCGTATATCCCCTTCCGGTGTTCCTTTAGGAATCTCTTGCGCAGCATCCCGTACTTGCCTGGCGCCTCCTGCTCCTGTTCCAATATCAAGTCGGGAATCCGGTAATTGGCCTCCTGCCTGTATGTCAGCTCCATACCCCACACTCCTTTTGATTTCTTCTTCCAGTTCATTTTCCGTTACCCGTTCTGATTTTGCAAATGTGCCGTTCCCTTTTTCCAGGGACTTCACCGTGCGTTCAATCTGCCGCAAAGCCATCTTTGCAATATCGCTTACAGCAGCGCCTAACTGGGCGGATGTTTCCATCGTATTAAATAGGGTAACCGCCTGCATATCCGCTTTCCCGATATGCTCTGCGGGAAGGCCCAGGCGGGAAAGGATTAGGTATTCTACACTGGGTGCCGCGGCCAGCTTCAGCAGTTCCACAAGAATCGGCGGATCGTTATCCCCCAAGTAGCTATCCGCAGCAACCCCTTGAAGGGTGGCAGCATATTCCGCTGCGTTATCTTCCACAATATTCTGGACAATGGCATGGAGCTTGTCTTTAAACCCCGCGCCTTCTACTTCTCCAAAGTGGTTCTCCAGAGTTTCCAGCACCGCTTCTTCATATTCCGGCCGATATTCCCATCTGGAAAAGGGTTGGCTGTATGGGGTCTGTCGAGTATCTGAAACATCGAATACATATTTCAAGCGAAGATGCGGACCGGTATCATCCATGAGGGCGATGCCCACGGCTCCCGGCTTGACCCACCGGCGGTACTTACACCGGTTCCATAACTCTAATGTGGCACATGCAGTGGCATCCGGGCGCTGTGCATAGATGAGAACCTGTTCTGGGAAGGCGTATTTGTACATCCGCGCGGCGGATCGCAGGAACGATTCCCATTCTGCCGGGCTGCCCACAATCCGTGCCATGGTCTCCCGGGCCAATGTGGATATGGCGTTTGCTTTCCTGGTCATTTGGGCCTCCTATTTCGTTGCAATGGGAAAGGGCGGCACGCCGCCCTTTCCCCGGTGCGTCATTCCTCCTCCAGCTCGTCAAAATCGAAGAGAGCGATGTAGGTAATGTTGCTCTTGTTGTACATGCAATCATGATTGGTATAGTAATACAGGTCTAGCTTTGTATAGATTCCCGCCTCCAGGTTTCTCTCAAAGGAGATGCCGTTGCTGGTGGTTCCATAGTCCAGCTGATCCCATTGCCCGGTTATGCGGTTGTATCCCCGCACCCGGCCAAAGTCTTGGCCGCTATGGCCGGATACGGGCGGCACTACAAACTTGTAATAGATCAGTGTAGCGTCCTCGATGCCTGGCTCAGAGAGTGAACTGTTAGGCCCGGTAAGCATTAGGTTGCCTGCACGGTTAGGATCGCCCATGAGGAACATGATGCGCTTGGCTGGGCTTTGTGCGCCGAAAGCGTCTACCGCATATACCTTTACGACCTGTCTTCCTTCGGGATAAGCATAGGTTTCACTAGGCCGGTTTTCCCAAACATATTCCACAGCATCTCCGTCCGGGTCAACGGCATTGGCGGTGATCGTCACGTTGTTCCCCGGCAGGATGAAAGGCTCGGAAGGCGTGCGAAGGATGGTGGGCCGTTCCGGAGGCTGGTTGGAGATGGTAAAGGGTACCTCCGCCCAGGAACTGTATGCGCCGAAGCTATCCCTGGCCCGGACGCGGACAGTATGGCTGCCAAGGGGATAATAATCGTCCGCTGATCGGCCATCCCATTCATATGTCACCGGATCGTTGTCCAGATCGGTAGCTGTGGCTTCAAAGGTGACGTAGGCTTTTCGGTTTGTTACTTTGTCCCGGTGAATGGTGGCTATGCCTACGGGAGTTTCCGGGGGCGTATTGAGGACCTCAAAGGCTATGGGCGTCCAGAAAGAGTAGTCACCCACGCTGTCCCGTGCCCGAACACGCACGGTGTGGACGCCTACGCCGAAGTAATCGTTGCCTCGGTTCATCCATTCTAGCGTCACTGCATCCCCATCCGGGTCGTTAGCCGTAGCTGCAAATTCCACCAACACCTTGCCGTTGCTCCGCTGTGCGGTAACGGCGGCTGTACCCTCCGGCGCATTGGGCCGCTGGTTAATAACCCGGACCTGCCTGGTTTGGGAAAATACCCGGCCGGTATAGGTATCCGCTACGCTGGCAGCGATCTGATAGTCCCCCAGGCTGGCAAAGGAGATCGAGCCGCCTGCATCCGTTAGAGTTCCGGCGTATTCCGCATCCCTGCCGTTCTGCTTCACGCTCCATTGGATGGGCTGCCCCTGGAGATCGACATCGCCCATTTCCACCGATATTTTGGTATTCCGGTAGGTGGTAGAGGGAACGGTGAAGGGAATCTGTAAAAGTGGATAAACCGTGATATCCGCATCGTATGATTTTCCGCTTCCAAGCAAACCGCGCAAAGTGTATTTACCTTCTTCCCGGAATGTGATAAATCCGCCCGTGTCCGTCAGAGTTCCGGCGAAGGCATCCGCAAGGGGAATTTCTTGACCATCCTTCTGAACGCTCCATGTGACGCTGCCCTCCACACCGTCCAGCACTTCCACATCCACCACGGTGTCCGTGTAAGCGGTCTTGGGCAGGCCGAAGCCGAATTCCCCACCGGCAGAATCTCAATGCCCTGGGATATGGTGATAGATTTCCCGGCGTTGCTCTTTGCCGTGGCAGTGAGGGTATAGGTTCCCGGGGCGTCAAAGACAATGCTGCCGCCGTTGGCGTTTAGGACGCCCTGGTAGGTTCCGCCGGTGGGGATGCCCAGAATCCCAGCCTTGCTTATGCTCCAGCTTACCTGGGACACATTGCGGGAGGTCGGGTTCACCACCACCTGTGCCCCCACGCTGGCGGCGGAGGGCAGACCGAAGTCGAATACAGGGGTGGTAGTATCTTCCGCCTGCGCCGAAGGGGTGGAGACGGGCTTAGATGAAGCGCTGTTTGTAACATCGGTATTTGAACCGCTACTGCTGTTTGGCAGCTCGGGGGGTGTCACGGCGGGTTTGGCGGTGGGCGCAGCTACTTCCGGCGTGGGGGTGATGGAGGCTGTGGGAAGTGCCGGAGCCGTTACCTCCTCCGGCGTAGGGCTGGGCGTAAAGGTGGGGGCAAGGCTTTGTGTTGGCGTAGGTGTGTTTTCCGGTATTGGGTTAATATCTACCACAGGCGTGGGTTCCGGCTCCTTTTGCCGGGCTGCATTGCAGGATACTGCCAGTACGATGATCCCGATCACCAGCAGCAGGAAAACTCCACCCACGATCAGCAATTTTGTGCGTCTGTCTAATTGATCCATAGGCTGTATGATCCTTTCTAGATACGTTAAAAGCCGCCCATGTTTATGAGCGGCTTTGGTAACGCAACCGTGATGTTTATTATGCTTTATTCTCCAATATCCATTGCAGCAATTCACCGTATTGAACGGAACCGTCTGCAACAGCTAATCCGATCCGGACGACTTCCATCATTTTGCCAGTTTCTCAAAGGCAGGGCGGTAACGTTTGAGGATGCGGGCAGCCACGATATCAATGGCTTCCTCTTCAGTCAATTCCAGATCTGGATTCTGTTCCAAATCGATCAAACGGTATTTGGACCGGCCGTCCTCAAAAATGATGACTGCTCCTGTCTTGTCCGCAAGTTGGGCAACTTTGGAGAAATTTTGGTTTGCTTCTGTAATGGATACAATGCTGTGGCTGTCGATGTTCATATCCGCGCCTTCCATCCTGTTGGTTCTGCTTCTATCAATATACGCAGTGGATAGGGCAATTAAAAGCTGTTTAAATTAGCTTTTCGTAATCCCGTGCCCCGTAAAAGAGGCGCAGGACATAAACGGTTTTTTCGGCCTCATCTACCCGATATACCATCACATAGCGCCTGATGATGGCCCGACGGTATTGTAAGGCTTTAAGCCGGGGATCGTGACATTCTTCAAACAGAAACGGCATCTCTTCCATCCGCGCATAGCACGCATCCACTTCATCAAGAAATGATGCGGCAGCATCGGCGTTATCCAATTCCTGGGTCATGTATGTCACGATCTCCTCTAGGTCTTTGGCCCCTAGGGGCGTCACCCTAATCTTATACCCCATGCTTGGCCCTCAATTCCTGTAAAGCCGCTCGGGCATCTACCGTTTTACCTGCATGGATCTCGCCCTCAGCTTCAGCAAGCTTTGCATATACGTCCTGCATGAGCATCCGTTCCTCATATGCCTCCATGCTCATAAGGACCATTTTGCCATATCCGTTCTTCGTAATAAAAATCGGTTCTTTGGACGCGCTGCACATCTCGTAGATGGCAGCGGTATCCTTCAAATCCCGGATCGGAATAATTCGCGGCATAGCTACACCTCCTTGTGGCCTTATTATATCATAATTATACCACGGTTTCAAAAGAATTATGGTAAGCCACATTAAAATGCAAACCGAATTTGCGGGGCTCTATAAAACCCAGCGTATAACATTGGGTAAAGGTTACGAAAGATTCCGCTGCAATAAGGCAGATATTTCCTCCATCTCCCAAGCTCGTTACCGCTTTCTCCTATGCCTCACCAGGGCAACAATTCCCACGCCGCTGCCAATGATTAGGGTCAAAGCCATGGCGATCACCACGTTGAATTTATCGGCGTCAATGCCCAGCTTCACCTGGGGGGTGTTGGTGACCACCACTTCCCTTGGGGTTTCGCTGGTGGTTTCCAGTGTGATCTCCACAGCAACCGGGGGCGCAGGGAAGAAATGCTCGGGGACCACGGTTTCCTCCAGCTGGTATTTCCCGGCGGGGAGGCCGTATAGAAGGGCTTCGCAAGTATCCCCAGCCGCCTCTATGGTGGTGACGCTGCCATCTGGGTCATACCAATAGACGCCGTCCCGCAGGGTGAAGGTCAGCGGCGTGGAAAGAGCGGACTCCGATTTCAGCTGGAAGCCTGCTCCGGGAAGGGGCTTGTGCGTCTTGCTGTGTACCTTGCTGATCTTCAACGCAAGGGGTAAGTCCACCACCGCCAGGGAAGTTTCCGCGAGAGGAGGTGCCGTTGCATCTTCCTTTTGCGCCTGGACGGCGGTATGCAGTACAATTTCCGTTCCCACCTCCGTGGTGATGGGCGGGGCTATACTGTAGCCAACGGGCCCTTCCACCTCTGTTACCGTCACCTTCCCGGCAGGTAAATAACAGATTATGGCCTGGGCATTCTCATTGGTAAGCTCCAAAATCTCAATGCCGGTTTCCCCTTCCTGGGCAGGCCGGTAGGTGCCATCTTCCTGCTGCATCAGCTTTATCGCCTTCCCATTTTCATCCGTCAGCTTGAATTTGGCGCCTTGTAGGGGCTGCTTGGTTGCCCCATCCTGCTTTTCCAGCAAGAAACGGGTAGGGAGATTGGACACGGTGCATTGCAGGGGCAAGGTCTTGGTGTGCTGGTTCTGCAAGGTGAATTCAATCCCGGACAGGGCCATATAGCCAGAAACCGGGTCCTCCACCAGCTGATAAGTGCCCTCCGTAAGATACTCGATGCGGGCCTTGCCGGTCTTGGCGTCCAGGGTCAAGGCGTTTACCTTTTCTACAAGGGTGGGCGCAGCCTGGGTTCCGTCTGCTTCCGCCCTTTCCCCGGCTTTTTCGGCCTCCGATACCGTATCCGCCGGGCGGTAAGCGCCATCCGACATGCGGGCCAGCGGTATGGTCTTGCCCGTCTCGTCCAGCAGCGTAAAGGACGCGTCCATGGGTTGTCCGGTAAAGGCATCCTCTTTATAGATTTCCACCGCAAGAGGTTCATTCTCTACGGTCACAGCTTTGGGCAGCGCCAGGATATTTTCCTCGGAGATGGTAACGCTCACCGGGGCTGCCACGCCATATCCGGAATAGGGCTGCTCCTCCAGCGTAAGTATGCCCTCTGGTACATACAGCAGCGTTGCCTTGCCCGTATCGTCCGTCAGAAAAATTTCATCCCCCTCTGTGGAAACCCGATAGATACCGTCGTCGCCTAGCGCAAAGCAAAGCGGCTCGCCCTCGCCGTTGAATAGCTTAAAGGGGACCCCTCCAAGGGGGACCTGGCTCTCTTTATCCACCTTATAGACTTCCAAAGCCAAGGGCTGGTTTTCTACGCCGATTGCCACCGGCGTTTGGCTGGTATTCTGCTTCGTTACCGTGAAAGGAACCGGCTCCACCTTGCCAAAGCCGGCATTCCCTGTTTCCACCAGGGTATAGTCCCCTGTAGGCACGGCAAGCAGCGTCGCCTTGCCGTCCGGCCCGGTTTGAAACAGGGCTGCGCCGTCCGGATCCACCCGGTATACCCCCTCCGCTGTTTTTGTAAACAGCAGCGCTTCGCCGGTTTCATCCAGCACCTTGAACTGTACGCCGGGAAGCGGGGCTCCGTTTAAGGCGTCGGTTTTCGTCACCTCTACGGCCAGCGGTTCATTGGAAATCGTCGCTTTGCCGGGGGCTGCCGTTGTGGTGCTGTCCGTCACGGATAGGGAAACGTTTTCTTCCGGTGGCGCATAGCCGGGGGCAGGGCTTGCCTCTGCCAATTCATATTCTCCCCGGGGCAGGTAGGCAAGGGTCAGGCCGGTTTCCGGGATGGTGAAGGTTTCGCTGCCGCCCCGGTCCGGCCGCATCCAGCCAGGCTTGCCCGCTATGGTGGAGAGCGTTACCGGTTCGCCTGCCTCGTCCAGCAGACGGAACACCGCCCCGCCGATAGGGCTGCCGCTTTGTGCGTCCGCCTTGGTTAGCGAAATGGCGGTGACCCCGTTTTTCATGCCGGCAGCGGCGGGGCTGGCGGCGATGTGGGTTTGAGAAACCGTAACGGCGATATCCGCCGCCTTGGTGTAACCCTCCGCCGGGGTCTCTTCGCAGATGGTATATTGGCCCGGCTGGATCTGGGTGATGGATGCGCTGCCTTCATAGGTGGTGAAGGCGGCCTCCCCATCTGCATCCGGCTTATATACGCCGTTTTTTACTTTGATTAAGGGCACGGTCTCCCCTTCGCTGTCCTTGAGGACGAAGGTACAGCCGTCCAGAGGTTTGTCCGTCAGCCCGTCCGTCTTGTCAAACGTCAAAGTCAGGGCGTAGTCCTGCATACTAAGTTTTGCGGCGTTTGACACATCGTTTTGCGCCGTGACGGTTACGGATTTGGGGGTATCCTTGGTATACCCCGCAGGCGCTTCCAACTCCTCTATGGTGTATGCCTGGGGCGGTAAGTACCGGAATACCGCTTCGCCATCCTGGGTGGTGAAGGTGCTCTGCCCCTCCTCGTCCGGCCGGTAGCTGCCCGGTTCCAACTCCTTGAGCAGAACCGCCTCGCCGCCTTCGTCCAGCAGCCGGAAGACGCCGCCGTCCAGCGGTTCTTTGGTGACCGCGTCCGCTTTGGTGAATTCCAGGGTGGTCGGGTTGTTCTGGAACCGCACCGCCAGTGGGCTGCGCACGCCATTTTCCCTTGTTATGGTAACGGGAACATCCTGGGGCTTCGCGTATCCTAAGCCCATGTCCCCCGTTTCCCGCAAGGTATAGGCGCCTGCGGGAACATAGTAGAGGGTGGCGGTACCCTCCGCGCCGGTCTCAAAGCCTTCCGCGCCCGCCGGATCGTAGTGGTAAATCCCATCCGCCTGTTTGGTGAATTGCAGCGCCTTGCCGGTTTCATCCAACAGGGTAAAGGGGATGCCCGGGAGGGTTTCTTCGGTGAAACTGTCCACTTTGGTCAAGATCATGCAAAGGGGTTCGTTCACCGCCTGGATGTTGGTGATCTCAGAAAGGGTGAAGGTATCGCTGCCCAATTGTGCGAATCCTTCGGCATTGGGTTCATGGATGGTATATTGACCGGCCGGAAGGTAGAGGAGGATGGCCTTGCCTTCCGCATCCACGGTGAATCCGTCTGCACCCTCGTTGTCCGGCCTGTAGGTGCCGTCCGGGTGCTTGGAGAGCAGTACCGGGTTTCCGCTGGCATCCGTAAGCCGGAAGGTGACGCCGGGCATGGGTTCTTGGGTCAAGCCGTTGGTCTTTACCACATTGATCCGAGTGGGGGCGTTTTCTATGTCCACCGTACTGTTCCCTGTCAAATCGATGCTGGTAGAGCCCATGCCCACATATCCCCCATGGGGCGGGGAGACCTCGGTCAAGGTGTAGCTGCCCCCGGGCAGGCCGCTGACATATGCCCTGCCACCGCTGGTGGTGAAGGTGTTGGCGCTGCCGCCGGGGGTATATTGCCCCGGACCGGTTTCGGTAAGGCCGATGGGGCTGCCACCTTGGGAAAGCTGGAACACCGCTCCATCCAAAGGGGTGTTGGTATAATTGTCCGTCTTTCTTACCGTCAGGTCGAAAAACCCGCCGGTGATGTACACATAGCCGCTATCCGGTGCGCCGCCTGCGGCCATCTCCACCGCGACGACCCGCTGCCTGCTGCCGGAGGATTCCGGTTCATACCAGTACAGCAGGGCGCTTTTGCCCGTTGACCCGCCCTTGCCCTGGATGAACAAGGAAACGTCCGTGCCGCCCAGGCTTACGGGGGCGGTGATGGTCAATTCATCATGCGTGCCGCCGGTATAGCCCTGGATGGTTACGTCGCTGTGGCCGGGCTGGATGGTATATCCGTTGGGAGCCTGGACGGTGAGGCTGGTTTGGAGCCGACCGTCCACCAGCTGCCAGGTGAGCCGGAAGTTGGGGGCGGATACGATGATTTCTCCGCCGCTCCCTCCGCCGGTGGTCTGCCCGCTGCGGCCGTAGGCAAGCAGCCGCATGAATAGATTCCACACTTGTTCCGCGCCCTCCTTGGCCCGGACATAGCCCCGGCTTACGTCCATGAAGTTATAGCCCTGGCCTGCGCTCTCGTAGATCCAGGCCCGCA
>UMHC01015837.1_pt1 | contig 16082 bp, 23 predicted proteins | sample 1965381 | NCBI WGS metagenome assembly UMHC01 (sample SAMEA4836083, study PRJEB28245) | human gut metagenome | biome: gut microbiome; material: fecal sample | place: Denmark | collected 2008 | reverse complement strand
CCTGGTAATCACTGTCGGCGCTCATCCACTTCTTTCTTTTCTGGAGGTAAATTATGATGGATGTTTTGGTTTACTAATGGCCGGCTGCGGCGTAGCTATGATTATCTCGCTCGGCGTTCTGATTAAGAGCTTCAAGGAGGACTGGTGATTGCCATTCATTATGGTACGACATTTGCGGTTGGCGCCGTGGCCACATGGGCATTTAAATGGAACGCCTCTCAATGGCGGAGTTGGTAAGTATTTGAAAGACTTGGGCCTTGAGTTCGAGATTAAGACGAACTTGTGAGGGACTGGGGCTGGGAGGTAAGGTATCAAGACGGATGGTGCCGAGAGGTAAGGTATCAAGACGGATGGTGCCGAGAGGTAAGGTATCAAGACGGATGGTGCCGAACCGTGTCGTCAAAAAATTTTAAGCGGTCGGGTTTTTTGTCCGCGCTTTTGCTTTAGCGCGTTAAAGTGTGAAAGACCCGGAACCATTCCCCCGGCTTCCAATTCTTACCAGGGGGTAGGCGGCAGACAGTCAATAAAAGATTCCTTAGGCTCGAACGACTGTTCGATGACCATCCTTTTGCAAGGTCCCCAAAAATTGGGCAACATTGTTAAGAATTTAACAAAGAAATTTTCTAAAGAATTTCAAAAAAGACTTGACTTTCTTTCAATCTTGTGTTACAATAACAATGTAAAGAGGAACAGGAAAGAGTTTAGTTCACTTCACTTGACTAAAGTGTAAGGACTAAGGAAAGGATGTTCACTAAGGAACTCAAGGCCAACGGTCTTAACTTCATCGTGTATGGTCAGCGGTACGACGGTGTTCAGGTAGAGCTGGACTACACCAACACTCGAATGGAAGCGGTTGCTTCTAAGGCGGAGTTCGACAAGCATCGGCACATTGAGTACCCCAAGACTTGGATTAAGAGGGCGTAATAAAAGCGACCGAGTTACCAAGCTCGGTCGCAACAGCCCAGAAAATTGTACCACACTTTCGCCGTTTTGTCAATAGGTTTTTTGAAAATTTTTCGATTTTGTCAAAGTGCCCAATTTGAGACTAGTGGGATTGAGCACTTTGACGAAAGCGAAGACTTTGTGCAAGATGAACAACAAAGACAATCAATCTTTGTTGACAATGATGAATGATTATGTATTGACAATGAACTAAAGATGTAGTACAATACAATTAGAAAAGGAAAGGTACTAAGGTACAGAAAGGAATGACTACTATGTTGGCTAACACCATTTGCTACAAGCAGAAAGAACCTACTTATTACAACAAGGGTACCAAGTGGGAAAAGACTTGTGATACATTTCTTCTGTGCTATGTGTATGGTACTGATGAACAGGCACAGCAGAGATGTGATGAAATGAATGAGTTGCTCAAGACTAATCCAGACAAGATTACCAAAGAGCACAGAGTTGACGCAACTAACATTGATTACTTCTTTGTGAACAAGCAGGAAGAAATGTACTAATCAATTCCAACAACGACCGAAAAAGCCCTATATGGCACAGTAGAAAATCGCAGTTATTTCAAATAAAAGGCTTGACAAATCAGCTTGTTTGTGTTATCATTAAATCAACCTAAAGGAAAGGATGAACCACAATGACAGACCAATGAACTGTTCTACAATGTAACTCACAGAGGAAGCAAGCTTGACTGAACTGCTTGCAATGCAGAAAGGACTTGAAGCTTTCATCAAGGAAAAGAAGCAAAAGGAGTTTGAAGCAGATGTAAAGGCACTGAGAAAGACCATCGAAGATTTCAAGTCTAAGTATCCAGGTGCTGACTGGTATGTGGAGGGGTGCCTTGAGGAGCATGACCTGTTTGACCTGATGGACTTCTCAAGAATCGAGCCTTAACAAAGCGGCCTTCGGGCCGCTTCTCCTATCTACCTGGTTAGCCACCGCTAACGTCCGCTGCAGCCCTAGCCACTTCACCGCACTAAAGCGTTAAATTGAAAAAGAAAATGCAAGAAAACTTGCAAAAAAACTTTTCCTAAAAGGCTTGACAAATCCAGCTTATTATGGTACAATACAATTACAGAAACGAAAGGGGAAAGAAAAAAATGAAAATCATCGGTAAAGTTATCACTGGTATCTGCGCTCTGTTCCTGCTGTGGGCGTTCTTCTCTTGGGTGGATGTGGTCAGCGACAACTGCTCACCTAATCCCCAGTACTCCGACTTGAACCTCTTTGTCTTAATGACAGAGAGCGCCAAAGAGGACGAGCCGCAGGGAGCCTGCGGCGACCCTCTTTCTGCGTTCGATGTAACTACGGGGTACATTCAGCAGAAGGACGACAGCAAGGTTTGGTTTGTGGCAGAAAATGGAAACACCTATGTAACAGAGGTTGGCAATGTTGAGAACTTCGCCCTTGAAGGGTATTACACCTTGATGCTGGACGGCGACCAGGTGGTAAAGGCTTTCGTTGAGGTCTGGTAAATACCAGACCTCTTTTCTTTCGCAATCGGCCGCAGCACCCCGAAAAATTTTACCACACTTTTCGCCGTTTGTCAATAGTTTTTTTGGAAAAATTCTGCCCAAAAAATTGATCCCGAAATTGTGCAACTTTTTGCTTGACAATCTGCTTGTATTGTGGTACAATACAATCAGAAAGAGGGGAGAACCCCAAAACCCAACACTTAATCTAAGGAGGATAAAAAGATGGGTATGCACAAGAAAAACAATGAGGCCGTCAGCGAGATTCGTAAGCAGATGTGGCGGCTGGCCCGACACAATCAGATCATCGAGGATGAAATCTACCGCATGGTCATTGACGCTATGGCCGCTTTCGACGACTTCCTGTTCCCCGGTCAGATTCTCAGCATCGTCCGCCAGCGTATCGAGAGCATGGAGGCCGCTACCGAGTACAAAGAGAACATGACCGCCGCCGCCGCCAGCCTCTCCACTCGTGAGGTGGCCGCTAATCTCCGACTGCTGGGTATCGTTCATCCTTGCGATGACGGGTTCGAGGTTCTCAGCTGGGATAGCCTCAAATACTTCAGCCGCAGATATGGATGGACGATGAAAGAGAGCCGCCACATTTCCTTGCGGCAGGCAAGGAGCAAGGGTCTGCGGGTAGTCCCCAAGAACTGCGGGAAAGAGGCTATCACCATCGAGAAGAACGGTATCCCCTTCACCGTGAAGGTGGACAAAATCGCTTACAAGCTGGTGGACACCAGTAAAACTTTCCTCAAAGGCGAGTAAAAAGGGGGTTGACAAACTGCCCCTTCTGTGGTACAATAAGACCATGGAAGGGGCGAGACCCCACAAGAAAGGAAGAATGTAAAATGATGACTATGGACGAGATGAAAAGAATTGCTCCCCAGTATCAAGCCGAAGCCGCTAAGAAAGCCGCCGAAGCCAAGGCCATCGAAAGGGCGCAAATCGAGAAACACACACAAGAGTTCATCAATGAACTTGCGGAAGAGGTAATGAGCCAAGTCGCCCAAGGAAAAACCTCCGTATCCGTGCGGAGCCGTCGGATTTACGACCTCGAAAACGGTATGGCTACTCTCATCGGCATCACTTCCAGAAAAATGAACAGCGGCCGTAACAAGGGGCGCTTCTACGAAACGCTGGGGCACAAGATTAACCTGCAAATGGTTAAGGACTATTTCAAAATGCACGGTGTCCCGCTGGAGGTTTACCGGGGGGCAACCTACTACCCCATCGTTGCCGGTTCGACCTGTTCCCGGTGCTACATCGACTTCAAACTTTAACAGAGCAAATTCAGCGACCTGCACAAAGCGGGTCGCCTCTTTTTGTGCAAAATTACATCTTGACAAATCGCGCAAAGTATGGTAAAATGGGCGGCCCGTTTTCCCGCGCGGCGGGCCGCAATATTGTATCACACCCAGCGCCGTTTGTCAAGAGGAAAATTGAACAAATTTTGGCCCGATTTGAGATCCCGATTTGTGCAATCTGCCAGTTGACTTCTGGGTGCCCCTGTGGTACAATACAATTACAGAAAGGGAGAGGGCGACAGCCCGAAAGAGATTTCAAAAAAATCAAAAAAAGGGCTTGACAAACTCCCCAATCTGTGGTACAATAAAGATGTCAAGAGGGAAGAGAGATTGCAAAAGCGATTTCAAAAAAACTTCAAAAAAACTCTTGACAAGCCGCCGAAAGTGTGGTACAATAAATACAGAAAGAGAGGTGAGGAACATGGACGAAAAGAAAGCGCCACGCAAGCGGCTGACCAAGGCAGAACTCACGGAAGTCCTACTCAAGAAAGTCAGTGACTGGATTGACGGTGGGGACAGCCCAGAGGATGCCGTGGGGAAGTTGACTGACAAACAGTATGACTTCCTTATCGACCAAGGCGTGGACTTCGACAACTTACTGCTCACGCCGGAGCAACTGAAAAACGCCCAGTCTATTATGAGGAAACAGGCAGGGCGCAGAAAGGGGATGAAGTATAACAAGAAGTACCCCAAGAGCAAGCAAGACCTGTTCAACGGCATAGTCGAATACCTGCAAGGACAGGGCGCAGAGATTATGCCAGCCGAACGCCAGAATTTCCGTGATTTGGATTTTACGCTGAACGGCGTACACTACAAAATAGTGTTAAGCAATCCGCGGAAATAAGAAACGACCATCAAAAAATTATCTGCTAATCTGAAAGGGGAAAAAATTATGAACACTCGTTACACTTACGCCGCTTACGCCAAGGAAGTCATCGCCATCGTCAACGGTGAAATCGAGGTCACGGACGAAATCCGTACCCGTGTTGCGGAAAAGTCCGCCGCCCTGCTGGCCGCACAGGAAGCCAAGGCCGCATATAACGCCACCCATCCCAAGAAGAACACCGCCAAGGGTGCGTCTGAGACCACCAAGGAAAAGGCCGCCGCTATCCAGTCCGTTCTGACTGCCACGCCCATGACTGCCGCCGAAATCAACGCCGCTCTGGGCACGGACTACACGGCGCTCCAGGTTGCCAACGCCGTGAAGTATATCGAGGGCGTCAAGGCGTCCAAGGTTATCCGCAAGACCACCAACGCCAAGGGGCTGACCGCCGAAAAGGAGTATACCGCTTACTCCATCGGCTGACAAAAAATCCACACAGGGGGTTGACAAACAGCCCCCTGTGTGGTAAAATAAGAATGTAGCAAGGAACAAAATAGATACATGAAAGGAATGTAACACTAATGTTCGAGAAAAAGCACTATCTGGTTTTTGACTGTGAGGGCACCAACGACACCGCCACTTTCGGAGACGGCAAGGACGACAAGCCGCAACTGCCCTATGACTGCTCCGGCGTTATCATGGAGCGTGACGGAACAATCGTTGACCGCTTCGCCTATCTCTGCAAGGAAGTTTTCACCGACTGCAAGCTCATGGACAGCGCTTTTTACAAGCGCAAAATGCCGGAGTATCTGGACAGAATTGCCAACGGCGAAATCGACCCCATGAGCGCAAGCGACATTTTCACCAACCTGAACGCCCTTTGTGAGGAATACAACATTCCGGATATGTGGGCTTACAATGCGGACTATGATGTAAACGCTCTGCGTAACCTGTTCACCAAGTACCGCCGCAAGCACGGCTTTGACCGTGAGAGCGCACAGAAAGTGCTTGCCCTGCGTCCCCGTGACATTATGACCGCCGCCGTGGAAAGTCTGGTAGGCCCCCGCAAGTATTACAAATTCATCAAGGAGCACGGCTATTTCTCCGGCAAGAACAATGTCCGCTATGGTGCTGAGTTCATGTATCAGTTCATCACGGGAGACACCACTTTCCAAGAGGAACACAAGGGGCTGGACGATGCCATTATTGAAAGCGAAATCCTTGCCCGTGTGTTCGCCGCCAAGAAGAAGGTACACGGCGACCTTGCCCCGAAATACTACTACTCCCGTGTAAATGCCAAGTGCAAGCACGAGGGCGGGAACAAGCCGGTAGGCCGGCCGCGCAAAACCACCTGTGCGTAAATATTCATCCGGGGTGCATGAATATGCACCCCGGAATTTTTGTGCATTTTGCCTATTGACAAGCGCCCCGGAATGTGGTATAATGGGCGGCCCGTCTTCCCGCGCGGCGGGCCGCGATATTGTATCACACCCAGCCCTGGTTTGTCAATAGTTTTTTTGAACAAAAATTGAGAAATCTTTTCTCCCGATTTTGTGCAATCTGCCGATTGACTTCTGCCCCCGTTTGTAGTACAATACAATCAGAAAGGGAAAGGAGAAACCCAACATGAAAAAGAAGATGTCCCCGGAAACTGAATTGGCTATCGGCATGGCCATTGTGTGCATTATGTCCGCCGCCCTCTGGTGCGCAGTCCTCAGTTACTTCTCTTAAAAAAAATCTAAAAAATCTGGGAAAACCCCTTGACAGAAAAAAATTTTTGGTGTATAATTAAGGTACAGAAAAGGAAAGGAGAACACTTCAATGAATAAGATGGTTTGCTTCGATATGGACGGCACAATCGCCGACCTGTACGGTGTGAAAGGATGGCTGGAATACCTGCAAGCGGAAAATCCGTGGCCATACCTGGCGGCCCGCCCCATGTGCGACATGGACGCCCTGCGGGATGTACTTCTGAAACTCAAGGAGCAGGGGTGGGAAATCCGGGTCATTAGCTGGCTGGCAAAGGACAGCTCCGAGGCATACAAGGACGCTGTGCGGATGGCAAAGATGGGCTGGCTTCTCAACTTCAACTTCCCGATGGACGCCTGCCACCTGGTTGCATACGGCACCACGAAAGCCGATTGCGTCCGGCGCTACCACTCCGAGGGTGACAACTTCATCCTCATTGACGACAACAGCAAAGTCCGCAACGGCTGGCATATGGGTGACACGATTGACCCCACGATGGTAAACATCGTTGACGCTCTGCGGGGGCTGGTGGAGTAATCCACCACCCCCACCCAAAAAAAATACTTGACAAGCAAGAAAACCTGTGATATAATCAATACAGAAAGAAACGAGAGGGGAAAATAAAATGAACATCGTAACAAGAACCGTTATCGCCCTGACCGCAGAGGAACAGCAGATCCTCGAGAACGCCGCCAACATTCTGTTTGACCTCGCGGGAGCAATCGAGGACAGAGGCGGTGACTACGGCGGCTATAACATCCGCGGCATGGCCTCCGACTTGGAAAACTTCGTCGAGGACAACTACGAAATCATCTGCAAGGAGGAGTAAGCATAATGGTCTGGTACTTCTTGGGCGGCTTCGCCCTCTGCTATGCAATCACCGCTATCATCTTTAGCCTATATGATAGTGTGCGCTTCAACTGGATAGGCGAAAGGCTGGCCTGATTCTTCTACCTGTATGTCATCCCGTTTGCGCCGCTCATCCTTCTGTATGGCCTCATCCTTAAACCTTTCTGAGTGTTCTTCAGTAATGTACTGTGGCCGCCTTACTGGTTCAGCCAAGAAAAGTTACGCCTATTTATGGAGAGATTCCCACTGACCAATAAAGAGCGGAACAACGGCAAGCCATGGATTAAGGTACTCAACAAACACTTTGCTATCTACTACAACGGCGATAAGGTCAAAAAGCGTTATGCCTATTGCCTAACCTTTATTAAATGAGTTCTGGAGGGGCAACTCACCAAAAGCCCCACCCCACTTTTTTTCTTTCCTTTCCTTTCCTTTCTGTTGGGGATTGCCGATTGTGCAAAATGCACAGTCGGCTTTCCTCATCTTTGTCTATTTTACCTATTGACAAATGGTCGCAGCTGTGGTAAAATCGGCGCGCCGGTGCGGCCGGAGCGGCGCGCTTTTTCTTTTTGTGCAATTCGCCGAATTTTGGCTAAATTTCAGGCCATTTTTCTCTGTTTTGCACAATCCCGAAAGCGGTCGGGCGGCGGCGTCGCACTTCACCACGCTAAAGCGTTAAATTGTCAAGGAAAATCGGCGAAAAAGTTGCACAAATTTTTCTCCCGGAATTTGTGCAAAACGGAGATCCCCCGGAATTTGCAAAAAAGTTCTTGACTTTTGGGCGGCTATCCCTTATAATAGGTAGTGTCAGGAGGGCAAGAGAACTTCCCGGCGGCGGTTCGGCTCCATGTGAGCGCGGGACGCGCGGGAAAAAAAGTTTTCAAAACCCCTTGACAAGCCCCTTGAAAAGTGCTATAATAAAGACAATCCAAGAGGGACGGGCGGTGAACCGGCTGACAGCGACAGGGCCGCAAAAAACTTTTGGAAAATCCAAAAAAGCACTTGACAAAGCGAACCCCATGTGCTATAATAAGTACAGAAAGTGAGGTGAGGGAATGGCTGGTGAGCCTCGCCGCCGGGCTACAAAGGCGGAACTGCGGGACATACTGTTGAATAAGCTCAACTCATGGGTTGAACAGGGGGACACCCCCGAACAGGCCATAGAGCGGCTGACCCTGCGGCAGTATGACTTCCTTGTGGAGCAGGGCGTGGACCTTGATAACTTCATACTGACCCCCGAACAGCAAAAAGCCGCCGGGGAAATTCTCAAGACCCAAGCCGGGCGCAAGCGTGGGGCATACAACAAAAAGTATCCCCAAGCCAAGCAGGACTTGTATAACGGTCTGGTGGAATATCTCACGGCGCAGGGTGCGGAGATTATACCGCTTGAGCGGCAGAACTTCCGTGACCTTGAGTTCACCCTTGCGGGGACGAAATACAAGATTGTATTGTCGAACCCCCGCACATAACACCAACTACCATATTTTTAAGGAGGATTTTACTATGGCTACCACTTCCAAGTACACCTATAAGCAGTTCGGTCTGGACATTATCGCTCTCGCCAAGGGCGAGCTGGAGCTGACCCCCGAGGTTTCTATCCGGCTCATGGAGAAGGCGCAGGCGCTGGTGAACGCTCAGGAGAGCAAGGCGGCCTATAACGCCGCTCACCCCAAGAAGTCCACCGCCAAGGGCGCGAGCGCGGCCACTATGGAGAAGGCGAACGCTATCAAGAGCGTTCTCACCGCCTCCCCCATGACTGCGGCGGAGATTAACGCCGCTCTCGGCACCGACTATACCGCCCTTCAGGTGGCGAACGCCGTCAAGTACATTGAGGGCGTGACCAGCGAGAAGGTCGTGCGGACTGTCACCAACTCCAAGGGCCTAACCAGCGAGAAGGAGTATACCGGCTATAAGGTCGGCTGACAAAATGCAGGGCGGGGCTTGACAACAGGCCCCGCCCATGCTATAATAAGGTATACCAAAAAAGATGGAGGTTCCAACACTTATGGGCAATGTTCTGATTTTCGATGTGGAAACGGCGGGCGGCTTCGGCGCTCCCAAGGTTTACGACTGCGGCGGCTGTGTGATGGACACGGCAACCGGCTATATCCAGCACCGCTTTCATTACGGCGTGCTGGAAGTGCTGGGCAATCCCCAACTGATGGCGACTGCATACTACGGCTGGAAGATGCCCAAGTACTGGCAATCCGTATATGAGCGCAAGACGGTTCCCATGCCGTTCGCCGATGTTCTCCGCAAGCTGACCGCAACGGTTGACTTTTACGACATTGAGGCAATCGCCGCATATAACGCCGGTTTTGATATGCGGGCTATGCGCTCCACCTGCGAATGGCTGTATGAAAACAGCAACTGGATGAACCGGGATGTGAAGGTCTGGGACATCTGGGGCGGCGCTTGCTCCAATATCTGCAACACCGAAAAGTTCTTCAAGTGGGCAGAGCGCAACGGCTATATCAGCGAGGCAGGCAACCCCAAGACCAGCGCCGAGGTGGTTTTCCAGTATATCACCGGCAAGCCGGCGTTTGAGGAAGAGCATATCGGCCTGGCAGACAGCGAAATCGAGGCGGCTATCCTGCATAGCGTACTGCGCCGCAAGCGCAAGGCAGACTTGACTATCCGGCCCAATCCGTGGCAGGAAGTCGGGAACAAGTACAAGGCGAGCCGGGCATAAGCCCGGCCGCCTATACAGAAAGGAGAATATTTATGCACGAATGCCCCCCCTATGACCTGTCCTGCCCCTACTGCGACAAGGCCACCGGCTACTGCCAGCTGGCCCACCCGGAACGGGATTGCGACGACTACGCCGCATTCTGTCCGCCAGACGAGGACATCTAAATTCGTCAAATTGCACAATGGCAATATGCACAAACATACCCCCGAAAGTTTGTGCATATTGCCTATTGACGAGACGGGCTGCGCCGGCCGGCGCAGCCCGATTTTTGTTTGTTTGCCATACTGCGATTTTTCGTTCATTCAGCGCCCATACTGCGACTTTCCCCCGATTCCCAAAATCCCCTTCCTATACCTGTCCTCAGCCAACCCCTGCCCCTGTATTCACTGTCACAAACCGTTTAAAACCAGCGCCAGTTTTCAAACCGATCCCCCTCATTTCTACGTCCCGATCCCATATCGTCTCCAACCCCCGATTCGTTGCAAATGAACAAAAATCCAACCCCCGCTAAACCGGATCTTCCAAACCCCTGCCCTATCCCCTACAGCTGTCCTTCACCTCCTGCCCCATTTGACATAAATTAATTTTTGTGATATAATATAATGGGGGAGTATAGGCTCCCGCCCTAAACCGGATCAATAACACGCCTGCCCCGACTTGACAGGAAAAAATTTTTGTGATATAATATATATAGAAAGTGAGAGAGGAGAGATGATAATGCTTGACATGACTGACCGTACCCTCCAGATGGAGCTTGCCGATTTCAAAGATAATCTGTTTAAGGCCCTCAGCAAGATGGCCGATACCAGTGACCCCACCACATACGACAATGCCATCGCAATCATCGCCGACATTGAGGCCGCCATTCGGCATGAGTACCCCCTGGTTGAGTACTTCAACTTCCTCTCCTCCGGCGCCTACAAGGAGTGCTATGAACTCCCCTGGCCTTTCGACGGCTGGGTAATGAAGCTGGCCTCCCGCGCCAATAACACCATCGGTGAGAAGGCCCTGATCGAAGTTGCAGAGAGCCGCGGCCTGCACATCTTCCCCGAGACTTTCTTCATCAGTACCCCCGTTTTGATGCAGATGGGCCCTATCCGAGAGGGCCTCGATTGCTCTGATTACTGCACCTATGTGCAGTCCCGCACTGACTCCCGCGGTTATCATATCAGTGGTACCTGGCACTCCCTGTCCCCCAATTCCTGTTACAGTATCGCCGGGGAGTATATCATCTTCCAGCAGAAGTGTACCCCCATGAGCCATATCACCCGCTACGAGGATCAGCCTAATCTCTCCCCCGATAATTACCTCCGCAAGGACAACTTCGAGTGGGACGCCGAGGCCATTTACCACTCCCGCATCGAAAGCATGACCTGGCTCCAGCGCTACCTCGATGTACACAGCGCCCAGTCTCTGAATGACCTGTTCCGCTTCATCGAGGACTATGAACTGTCTGATCTGCGCCGCGATAACATTGGCTTTACCACCGGACTCCGCCGCCCTGTGATTATGGACTGCCTGAGCCGCGCATAGGACGACGATGTACCCCCGGTCGATTGACTTGACTTAAAAAAATTTTTGTGATATAATATATATAGAAGATGAGGGAAGGGGCAAAGATAGTCCCGCGAAGGTTTGGCGCGATTGCCCCGGAGCGCACAATCTCCCTTCCCCATCCTGAAGGTTATAACACAAAAATCTTCATCGCCCGTCGTATTACTTCCCCTCTGCGGCAGGTTGACATGAAAAAATTTTTGTGATATAATATATATAGAAAGTGAGAGAGGTGGTTATCAATGGAAGTTGAAATCGTCCACTATGTCACCGTGAAGCACGGGAATGGAACCATTGAGCGCTGGATGAGCGCTGTCGAGTTCCGCGAGATGCTTTTGCACCTGACACCCAATGTGCTGACCGAAATCACCATCCAGAGAGAACCCAACCCCCGGACTTTCTAAACCCTACCCCCGGAGTAAAAGGAAGGGCCTAACGTGTGCCCACCCCCGTACATGAGAAGGAAAACTCAGGCCCGGGGTAAAACACAAATCCAAAAAATCACATTACAGGAGGAAATTCATTATGGAGAAGCGTAAGTTCTATAACACTGGAGATGCCAAGGGCTTTACCAAGCAGAAGTTCTTCGAGGCCGTCGTGGATATGTGCAACGGCGAGGACGTCGATGTCGACCTGGTGCGCGCTGCGGCTGAGTACGAGCTGGAGGGCATCGAGACGCGTGCTTCCAGCAAGGCTACCGGCGAGAAGAAGGATGCCCTGCAGTCCGACTATGCCAACGCCCTGCGTGCCGCTATCGTGCCTCTGATTGGCTCCGAGCCTAAGACCGCCAAGGAGCTGATCGACATGGCCGAGGCCAAGGGCAAGAACAGCCCCAAGGGTACCCGCTGGGCGGCTCCCTGGGTGTCCCGTGTTCTGAACGCTGAGCCTGGCGTGCAGGCCGTGAAGATTGTTGTCGATACCGTCGACGGCAAGGGTCTGAAGGTTCAGAAGGAAGCCACTGCTTATCAGCGCGGCTGATAATCCCAACGGGGACTTCGGTCCCTCCCCAATGAGGGGGCTTCGGCCCCCTCCCCCATATCAAGGTAAACAGATGTCGGGCCTGATCAACCCTTCGCAGGGGCGGAACCTGCAGCCTTGACTGCCGATGGTAAAAGGGCACGCGCCAACTTTCCGGGGTGCTGTAACGTCCCTTAGTTTACAGCTGCGTTGCCACTAATAAGTAACAAGTGGAAGGTATGCTCTCCACCGCAAGGGAAGCCGTGACGGCGTGAAAATCCGGCAGTTCAGGTATCTGCCGAAAACAAACACCTGAGATGCCCAATACCAGTGCCAATCTGCCGCTTCCCAGTTGGCTCGGCAATCAGTTCAAGTCTGATGAGCGGCGCTTTCCTCTCCCTTTCTTTCTTTCTTTCCCCCCCCTCGGCTGCTCAGTCTTCATTGATTGGGCAGCCTTTTTATACATACGCGCGCTATACCGGCATTTAGCATTGATCCGGTGTGGGCCGCGGCGCGCCGACCGTAGGTCCCGTGTTTCGAAAATGGCGCCAGACCGTTATTTTTAATGAAATTTGGGCCGCAGCGGCGCATTTATACTCCTAAATCGGAGCAATTAATACCTATCCCCAGAAGAAAAATTGATTATATTTGCTCCACGATTTGATTTGCCGCCTGTCGCTGGAAATAAACCGGTTTGTAACACCAATAAAGACCAGATGAAGGGTGAAATTCTGAAAAATTTTTGAAAATTTTTTGAAAGATCGCCGCAAAAGGGCTAAAATCGCGGTTCAAGATGCGCAAAAATGAAGAAAAATGGCTCAAAATCGTCAAAAATTGATCAAAATTGGCTAAAAATGGCGCAAAAATGGTTAAAAATCGTTGAAAATCGTCAAAAATGCGAAAAAATAGCATATTTCAGCAGAAAGTTGACTTAAAAAAATTTTTATGATATAATATAATTAGAAATAGGAAATGAGACAAAATTTCCTCATTTGTACCTTGAAAATGTGATATTTTGTATATAACCATTGAGGGAATATGGCTACCTCCGGCCCCCAAAATCATATAATAATAATAATAATAATATGTAACCTTGGGGGCCGGAAGAATGAACGAGGGCCGGAATTAGCCACATTTCCTCTTAAAATTTGTTACAAAATCCGGCCCCCTAAAATATTTAATATGACTATATCCCTTACACTCTACGCACCTTACAAAATGTCACATCAACACTCCACAAACCTCAAAGGAGAGGAGGGCCTAATTGGAAAACAAAGCATAGTTCTCCCAAACTCCAGAAGAGGCAGTACAAAGGCTCTCCAATACCCTCGACGAAGTAAAAGCGTCACACTCCTTCACCCCATCCGTTGTAGTAGTCAACGGCGAAACCTATACCCAAGTTGACCAAACCGACAAGATGGTAGACACCAAAGGGAATGAATACTCAAGCGGCAACTTTCTCAAGACTGTCGCGCCCGACCTTTACAAACGAAGTTGGGGCCGCTTAGAAGATCCTCCCGATGGTCTACTCAAAGTCGGATTGACAAGCCGCAATCGCATAATCAAAACCGTTCAACTTCATCTCGTCAAACCTCTCGTTACGCCGCTCACCAAGGCAATCACGCCATACTATCGCGGCCTAATGAAAGACATCGAAGCGCCCTACCGAGCGCGCATCGACTATACTGGCGCGCTTTGGGCAACTGGCTATGATTATGAACTTGCAACCGCTCTTGCGCTTGAGTTTGGCCCCGCGCCAGGCTCCAATCTCCGAATGGAAGGCGCCTCAATGCATCGTCTAACCAAGACCGATGAAGGCATCCATCTTGAGATTGACTACCCATTCACATTCCAAGAGCGGCTTATCTACTCTTGTCAAACAATCTACAATGAAGTCGTTTCTAAGTCGCTGAGCGGCGTGCGGCCCGGCGTCGAAGAACTGGTGAAGGTCGGCATGACCAACTTCTTCTACTGTTAGGGCTGGTATTGTTCAGTACCAGGTGCCTACAAACAAGTAGTTGAGAACTATATTCGTGTGTATTGCGGCAAATGTATTGATAGTATTGGGACGCAAGTTCCATTTCCTGTCATCGCTGAGCCTGAAAACTGCGTCCTTCCATATGACGATACTCTAAAATGGAATGATTTTAAGTTTTCGAATGGTTTATCTTCAAAACAAGTAAAGCGCAACTTAAACAACAACCAGCAATCCAATCTTGAAACTTTACGAAAGTTTCTCGCCGACAAAGACCCCAATAAGGAATACACTTCCGCCGAGCTGAAAGAGTTTGGTCTTACCAAAACCTCAATCACAGCCGGCTCTAAGTACGGTTTCCTACAACAAATTGGCGGCGGACGCAATACGCGTTACATCTTACAATTTCTAAAGGAGGAGTAAAACTTGCCTTTTTATCGTAGAAAGATTAAGTTTGAGGACTTGTCCCCAATCTATCAGCAATATCAGGCTTGGATGCGGTAGAACGCAGTTTGTGTCCACGCCCCAGATGAACATGACCCTCGTGAAATCTTCTTCATGACCGCCGAACAAGAGCGCAAAGGGCTGCCCGAGACAATCGCAAAAATCATTACTGCCCTGCGCATCGGCGACTTCATGGATGTGCTGCCCCTCGGCAATGAAGGTTTCTATCTTTACTCAACACGCGGCGCCGAAGGCAAAATCCAAACTGTCACTCGCACCCATGTGCGCCTGCCCAAGCTGTCACACCTCATCACACTGTCACCTCGTGACTTCTTCTTGCTGCTCAACCTTATTGCAACTGCGAAGAATACACAAACAGGCGACAGCCTCGCCCTCAATCCAGCGGCGTGCGGCGTCACAGACATCAACAACACGGCCGTCGGCCAGTTCTTTACAAAGATGCGCGTCAACTATCGTATTAACGATGACTACTGCGACCGCAAATGGACACCGCGCGACGCCATCTCATTCCTCGCCAAACTTGAGCCGACCCAAGAAAACCACTTGGCCGCCATGCAATACCTCACAGTTCTCCAGAACGACGACATTCTGTATTTCCCAATCGAGTCTATGGTCAACCTCGAACTCAACTGGGAGCAGATCGACGACGATTATTGCGTGCCGCCCGAGAGTGTTACCAATCATGTTATCAAAGGAGTCCACTAAGCGGGCTTCCAAATTTTTCCAATTTTCAAAGGAGGAAATTTATATGTCCGAACTCGATAAGGCCATTTCCGAACTGGTTTCTGCCTTCCATGACATCATGCCCAGCGCCCAGGCCAAGCCCAATGCTAAGGCAACGGCTCTCAGCCCTGAGGCTGAATACTGGCGCCAGAAGTATATGAATACCCTGCTCGCCGGCCAGTCTATCCGTACCAAGACCCATGACCAGGAGCGCTCCACCATCGCCAATCTTCAGAGCCAGATTCGCGATCTGACCGAGACCGTTCAGAGAAAGAACCGCGAGATCCTCGCCCTGAAAGAGGCCCTCGACAATCGCGTCAGCGAACATCGCGTCGCCATCATGAACCTTCAGGAAACCGTCGCCGAGCTGCGTGAGCGCAACGCCAAGATCCTCAGCGACAGCAAGTCCAAGGAGCTGTATGAGAACCTTCAGCGCGCTGTCGTCAACACTGAGCCGCCCAAGATGACCACTCCTCTCGGCCTTCTGCCCGTCAACTCTACTGGTATGCGCCGCCTGGCTGATGCCTACGCGCAGATCGCCAGCCTGTATAATCAT